>Ga0209611_10010924_pt1 | contig 13242 bp, 10 predicted proteins | sample S1TSphgellanicum_3_FD_187693 | JGI IMG/M metagenome (GOLD analysis project Ga0209611, IMG submission 187693) | Host-associated microbial communities from peat moss isolated from Minnesota, USA - S1T2_Fc - Sphagnum magellanicum MG (SPAdes) (version 2) | ecosystem: Host-associated > Plants > Peat... | reverse complement strand
TTTTTGAACATTATGCAGAAGTTGTTAAACAATTGAATATAATCACTTATAAAAAAAATTGGCAAGGGTTTGTTTGGTGTGAAAATTTGATAATATTTTTCACCACCTCTCTTTGTTAGTGCTTCAATCCCAAACTTCCAACTTGTCTAACTACAAATTTTTGAATCATACAGTGGACTATCTTCTATTAACAACAATCATTAGCAAGCTTTGGGCTAATTTCACATCACATGTTCCAACTAGCTCTTCAAGTAAGTTGAAGTGGCTAGCATTTGTATGTGTAATACCATATGCATGAGTGCATGCAAATTTAAACACACATCTATTGCAGACTAGATAGTAGTATATTAACACTAAAGAATTTAGTTATATTGGCAAATTGTGGAGTTGTTACTTTGTGCAATTTAATTTTGGAAACACATGTTTGAAATGTAATATATATTTATATAGATCAATGGAATTACCATTTTAGGGTCCATTAGGACTTGAGGTGGAGTCTTTTGAAGTGCCTATATGGTTAAATGCCCCACTACATTATGTGAAGAAAATGTTTTGAAATGAGATTTTAGTCATATATCATAAATTATAGATGACCACTACATGGTTAATTCTAGCAATGTATCAATTTGGTTGATTCTGGAATTAATGTTGCAATTGTTTTAACTTGCCATTGTTAAAGTTTTGCATTGGTTTGATTTGGGTGGGTTGTATTGCTTGCAGGTGAAGCACATTAGCTTTTTTATTTAGTCGGTTAAAACATGGCATTTGATTTTCAGCCAATAAGTGTTCCATTCATTACCCCCCCACAGGTTACAACAAATTTCGTGTAAATTGGTTAATTTAGGTAACCCATTTTTTATATATTAAATTTCCTACATGATCAATATGTCTAATATGTGCATTGTATTTACATGCCCTTGATGTGATTTGCAAGGGTTCAAGGGAGTATTAGTTTAATTAAAAACCCAGGTTTTTTGCTTAAAAGTGATCTTATGCTCACAAAAATTAAATTGAGTAAACAACATATTAACCCATTTGTTCATGTTATTTGGAGTTGGTTATTATTGTTTGCAGATGGTGTTTTCAACATTTGTGCTTTTGGAGATGGAAATAAATCCATTTGTCAAAGGTTGGCTGAATTCACCATATCAACTCTACAACCTTGAAGCAGATTTGAAAGGTTGTCTTTGTAGATGTTATGATGTTGCATTCCGCATTGGAACCTGCCACATATCTTCATTGATCAGGTTTGATCAATTATACATTCAAATTCTCCGACCATTTTTTTTTATTGACTCGGAAGTCTATTTCTTGAAATGGGCAGTTTGTTATCAAGTGTTTGGTCCTTAAGTATTTCAAGTGTTCAAGATCTCAAGGGTAACATTAGTCATGTTATTTTGATTTGAAGTGAGCTATGACTCCTTTTCTGTTAGTAATTTTGAACTTAGCAAGTTCAAATTCCATGGCCTAGCCACCCATGTGTTTGTCCAAGCACCATGGCTTCCTTTCAAGCACCTAGTGTCCTTCGATTTATCGTAGTTCATTGGATGTCCAATGCTATCATTGTGGACAATGCGCAAGCCAAAATCAATGTCCTAAGGTAAGAATTTGCTACAAATCAAAGACCTTTGATATTTACTTTCATTCCATATTGTGTTGAAGGATATGTGTTTGTGAGCTCGTAGCCTAAGAGTTTAATTCTTAGGCTTGCATTTGTAACAACATTTGACCCAGAGCCAAGGTGTTTTTGTGCTTGTGGCATGTCCACAAAACTTGGGCTGAAAATGTAGTCAAGATGATTACTAGTGTGGAGGAGAGGTTTTTTATCTGCTTTTGGAAGCATCATGTATTTTCAAGATTGTCCACTTCATGCAGAACCTCTTTTGTGGGCAGGACAACTTGAGAAGTTGGCAACCAATTACCTTAATTTAATCCGCTTCTATGAATACTTGAATCAACACTAGTTGCCAAAAGTAAGGTGTGGTGCATAGTAAATTGAAACATCCCCCATACAGGACTAGACATCAATGTAGCTACGGAATCATTTCACAACAACATGAAACAAATTTTGTATTCTTCCTAGGAGAGGCTTACAGGATGGAAGATGGGCTAATTCATCTACAATCTTGTTGGTGATGTTTTAATTCACTATTGGTATGAGATGCAATGCAAAATTTTCAGTTATGTGAGGAAAAAAAAACAAGAAGGCATTGTTGTAGTGCCCACTTTCGAGCTCATGACATTCCAGAAACAAATGTCCCATTGCGCTCAAATGGGGAAGACATTGCATTTGTGGCATCCACCAACCACACAGGAAAAGTGTGGACCATACATGCCTTAGCTTTAGAATGGCCGCAATGTGATTGCCCCCCTGCAACACAAGGCATTGTTTGTAAGCATGTCATGGAAGTTTTCAAAATGCTTCATCCAAACATTAGGGATGGTTCAATTGTTAGAGAAATTGGTGCCTTGCATGGGGTCGCACAAGGTGGTGTAATTCTTGAACACAATAGTCCTGACTATGGGATTGGAGACAATGACACCAAAGATGACGATCCCATTAACAAACAACTTGGCCAAAATAATGGCTTGGAGATCAAGGATCATCTTGAATCCACAATAGATGAGGATGTAATTGATATCATTGACAAGGTCTTTTTTGACCTTAGAGCCACAACCATGGAATTTCCAACCTTGCAAATGCATTTACTTTCAGCATTGAGAATTTTGAGAGGCAAATAACAAAACATGTTAGTGCAGGGTGTTGCCAATTTGGCACACCCAGCTACCACAATTTTGTTCCCATACACAATAGGTGATAATGCATTGAAAAGGCATAGAGGATTACTTAAACCCCCTCCTCATAAACACAACCATCTGAAGGATAGAACAACAAAACATAGGCGCATCTAAAATGTGGTACCCTAAGGTGGGGTCAATTTTAAGTTTCTTTTGTGATTTGTTGGGGTTTGTGTGTGTACCAAGCAATGTTTGCTAGAATCTGAGAACAATTAATACATTACTTACAACTCTATTTAATTTAATTAAACGTTCCATATTTCGTTTTAAATATTTTTTCCATAATTATGATTCAACAATCAAATATTGGATTTTTGCATTGTCTACGAGACATTGTACAAGGAATTATAGGAACATCCGGTAGACATCCTTGTCACAAAATATATAATAACACATTGTAAACAAAATCAAGGTGATGTGGCTTTTGTTTAAGGGTTTAAATTTTTTTTTTGTCTTGGAATATATTGTTGTAGATTAAAAGGGGTATATTGTGGGGTGGATGTAATTATGGAAAATAGTTTGTGTTCAATGTTTTTAATCCATCTTCAAAGGATTACATGTTATTGGTGTTCAACTATACCATTTTGTAACTTGCAATGATACACCCAATTATTATGCACCTTACACCATGATTGCCACACTGTAACTCACCTAGAGCAAAACATGTAGATACATTTTAAAACTAGACAACAAATCTAAAAACCAAAATAAACAATCAACCCAACAATAATGCAATGCAGAACTTTGGACATCACACCTATAACTTGGAAACCAACAATGCAACAACAACTACATCTTGTTGCCCTTTGACTCAAACAATTGACAAAATGGGCACAATTAGTAACTTAGGTCTCTTGTTTGAAATGTGTCAATGCCATACATTGGCGAAAAATGCCACAAAACATTTGGCCCTACAGAATTAAACAGTGCATAATACATAGTGCTCAAGCTGTAGTGCAATAAAAATATACTAGCACAAAACCAACCAAAAGATCTGCTAAATCCCAACTATAACACTAATGTTGTTTGAGAAACATAGGAGTCAAACCTCCTTGTTATGCCACTTCGTTGGGTTCATGTTACATTGTGAAATTATGTTGAAATTGATTGTACACCTTTAGTCAATAGGTCCAACCCAACTATTGACCTAGATTTTGCTAACCTTAATTACTACATGGCATCTAAAATTGCACCTCGTAATGTGTCTGGTGCTTGAATGGCTTCAACCTTTAAAAACATGTTCGGTGTCACCTACATTTATGAAACCCAATAGGTTAGGTTAAACTATAAAATGGGCTATAATCACATTCAGATCTATTGACAGTTCAAACATACACATACCTGAATGCTATCAGACCAATTCATAGACTTCCACTCATAATAACTAGTTATGAACCTCATAACATAAAACCTGCATTCCCATTTGACTTTTGTTGTGGCCCATTTGGCCACACCCAATAATTGTTTGTTGTGGCTCACTTCGAAGCGACATTTCGAGACATGGGACCTTGCTTGATAGCTCATAGTTTGGCAAAAAACTAGTGTGCCAATGTAGATAGGAAGATATTTTCAATCTTTATAGGGTCATAGTGTAGGAGTTGGTCCTCATTCATTACAATCACACTCTAGTGGTTGGCATTCTGTAGTGAGATTATGAAGTCCTTAACACGAAGTCGGATTTCTAGTTTCTTTTGGACAAATTGCAGCACATTCTGTTCTAATTCCCCTCTTTATTTAGTCTATTTTTTTTACAATGTCCCAAAGGTGAGGATGTGTGATGTACATCTCTTGTGAATTCATATGAAAATGTGAGAACCACAACCTAAAAAAATCCATGAGATTTGTGTTTAGGTGCCTAGTGGGGTTGTCCAGAGGGGAGATATCCACATCAAGCCTTAATTTCACATAATGTTGTTTGATCTAAAAGGAAAATGCTACTTCCTTGGTACCCCCCTTGCTAATAATGAACCCTTGCACAAAGGATGTTAGCCTGTAAGCAACAAGACATCTTGCATAACATTATTTATGTCAAAGACCCCAAAACTGACAAAAACCCTAAAACCTTGTAGAACAAAGTCTCCTGGAAATAAAAATTTCCATTGCCACTATCATGGGTTGGTTGAAAACTTACTTGTTTTCTTGTTTTCTCCCCTTTCCTGTGTTAGTTGCTTTGGATTTTCTTAGGTGATTAGTAAGATTTAGACCCAACACAACCTTGGGATTTTCAAATGCAACACAAAAAACTAATATACATGTTTAAACAATGCCATTCATACATCAAAGCAAAGGTAGTAGTTCAAACTTGCACAAAAGTTTAGCACTCTATGTTGATAAGTTGAAGTCAAGTTTCAAGAATTACTGATCTAAAAATTAGTTCCTAGTGGGTTGCACTTGGCATTGAGCTACTCCTACAAAATATGCCAAAAACACGATTTCCATCATCAGTTTACTACTAGTCAATATACTAATCAAGTTAGGCCAAATGTTTACTAGTAGTCAATAAACACATGAATCTTGGTCACAATTCTTTTGTTGGTGTAAACACATAAAGTATTTAGCCCATTTAGGATTTATCAAAAGGTTTTTCATACTTTTTCATCATTCTAGCAATAGGGTGCCTATTTTCATTATTGAGTGAAAAATCTGAAGCAAGTTTTTACCAAAGCTCCCATGTCCAACCTCCAAGAACTAATACAAAATATTAATGTTACATAAACTATATGAAGACACACAATACATGAAGACAAAATACATTCCCATATGGTTCTTATTGAAGACCCATACACTTTTGGATCCATAATGCATGTGCTACTGAGAGGCTTATAGGCTACTGGAAATTATATACGAAATGCAGCAAACAAACACTCATAGTAGGGGTAGAACAAAAAATAAAGTTTTTGCATCAGATAATTACTACTAACCTACCCTCCAAGTGCAACCCCCTTTTGTAGCTTGAAAAAAAACCCCTTAATTAGCCATCCCCCCACCATTGGTGCGATTACAACAACTTCATAATTGTGTCAAGGATTTCATATTTACATTATCTCCCATATTTGTGAAGATCTGTGGCAAGCTCTTGCCAAAAGAATTAGTTGAAATAGAAGAATAGCCATAATAAAGTCATTCCATGGAAGTTCAACTCTAAAAAATAAGACATATTTTCTAACGTAAAGGCCTAAATAGCTCCAACAAAACATAATTGGATAAAATTCATTTATCACTTCAAATTTCTCTTCCCACCATTGTCAAAAAAAATTTAAAACATAAATAGACCACAAAAAACACACATATTATGAACATAAGACAATTCAAATGGTTCTATAATTAATGATCTAGAACCTTTTACATCACCATCTTTTTGTCTCTTACATCTTGGGAGCTTTATGTTCATGCCAAAATAACCAATTAAAATAATAGAAAATTTCAACATGGGAAGGGGAGCTAAGGTGTTAAAAACAACATTTTTTGTGTGCAAACAAGCCCTTGGTGGAACAAAACATGGAAGAAGAAAAAATAGTAATTTAAATCTTACCTTAAACCCTAATCCCGAAATGTAATCACCTTTTGCCACTTTCAATAGTTCTAACCAATGCTCGTTTTAAGAAACACAAAAAATGGGTCGTTGACCTTGCATAAAACACATCATAGTTTGAGCTTTAGAACCTATGAAAAATAGAAGGCACTTCCATTTACAATTAGTGCCCACAAACCAAATGTTACACAATATACATCAAAACAAGACCAAATTGGAAGCATACAATTGTTTTTACAGCCTTCAAAGAGGATGGAGACTTCCAAAATGAACATATAATCAAACAATGTAACATGTAAAAGTTCAATAATAAAAAAAGCTCACCACAAGTTAATTTCCAATTGTCGTCTTTCTGCTGCCTTATATGGTGTTTTAAAATGAGGTTGAAGATTTCAAAAAATGCAAGTGCACAACTTTGTTAACGTTGCAGGTTTTACAAGTTAAACATTAAATGACTCAATGCATACTTGCTTAAAGCTCAATGCTTACTTGGTTGAGTTCATTAGCATAGTTGCTTACTTGTTACCTTTCAAATACAAGGACAAACCAAACATGAAAGTCTAGAAAAAAGAGTGAAGGTTTCACAAAACTTGCGCACGTAATGGTTTAGGGTTTAAACAAAAATATGATGAAGCCACCAAATGTGGGAGAGAAGGAGAGCAAAGGTTTAATGAATAATGGTTTTTAGGGTTTAAGCAACGATGTGATGAACCCGTGATGAGCCACATCCCATGTGCATTTGAAATGACCCAACCAATAGATGCTACATAGCATTGAGAAAATTTAAACAAGAGGACTCAAACTAGTCCAATTCCTTTTGCAAAGTAATGTCTTTGGCTCCTTTAATCATATTTTACCCTCTTGTGTGTTTTTGTGTGTCTTGTCTTGAAAGAGATTGGGAAAGGTGTTTGAATCGGAACCATGTTCCCAAATGGAGGCTTGTTAAGATTTGCCCTAAAGACATCCAATTTGTGTGCACTAACATGGAGGAAGATGAAGAGGTGGGACATGATGGCCTACAATAGATCTAAAAGACCTACAAATTGGAGACAAGTTTGCTGTCTTTGCTGAAGAAAGCAATGAAGAAGGTGTAGACTTCTATGTGTTACAATGTCAAAAAGCAAAGCATGTGGTACAAGAGGCCTTCACATGTTCATGGGGAAGTTCCTTTGAAATTGGTGATTAGGTTGTGGTTGGTACCTACTATTAGAAATGGGGGCAAAGTGAAAATGCCTATGTGTATTTGGCAAAATCACAAGTCATTTATCTTGATGGTGATATGGTATTAACATGTAAATTCCCCCATGTTATTTCTCGACATAAAGTGAAGGGAGGTGAACTAATTTATTAGCTTGGTGATGAAACCCTAGAAGTTATCTGAACGAGCTTGGAGCATGCATAAGTTGTTGTGGACAAAGTATGTGGCAAGATTAAGATTATGATCTTATTGGAACTATATGTAGGCAAAAGTGAAACTCATAGAACCTATTTTGCTATGTTGTAAAATAACATCAACATCATTAGGTTAACAAATACATGATAATTTTTTTTGTCTAATTATATTGAAATTTCTTATGTAGATTTAAATATAAGTACATATTGGACTTTTATTGTTGTTGCTAATCATCAATTTTTGTAGGTACCCAAATGATGTTGAAAAAGATGATTTGTGTTTCCGAACATGAATATTAAAAAAGGTAAGCAACTTCAGCAATTGCATTGATCAAGTTTATATGTGTGTGTGTGTGTGTGTGTGTGTGTGTGTATTTAGATTTAGAGTTATTTGTGATTGAACTACTACTAAACTTATGATACAAGTATGGGCAAAAACATGGTAAAGTAGATAACTAAATCTCCTTGGTAATCTACTTGACAAGTAGAAAAAAAATAACAACAAAATCCATCATAAACCATTTGTATGTGGAATATTTTTATTTGAATAATAAAAAACAAGATAGTTCTTCATTATTGTGCATTAACTTTCAAACTCCACATTGTAAAAGTAGGTTGAAAGTAGAATTTTAAAAATACAAGTATATTTTGCAATCTACTTTTTGCAGTGTGGACTTTTGTAAAGTATGTGGTAAATAGGTTCTAACAAATAAAAAGTAGAATAATTTTTTTATGACACACTTAAGAATGCAATTATTTTCATATCCTTACTTAATACTAATATGTTTCATGAATTAGATGTGTTAAGGATTCCCTAATCAAAAATTTATCATGCAATAAATGGGGGTACTTTTTACCTACTTTAAATTTTATTTTTTTTAATCTTTTGGAAGTAGATTCTTACAAATTTAATAAAAAGCACCAAATGTATTCTATCATACTTCCATCCATTTTGATGTTACTGTATTGCATTTATATGCATGACACAAGATAAAAATGGAGACACTTATTTTTTTGGTATACTTTACCATGTTTTTGCTCGTATGTGACCAAGTTTTTTTGGCATTAGAAAATTGTATAAGGCTTGGAAATAATTGATTATGTTTTAATTGCAAACAAGATGGAATTATGGATGGTGAGGGTAGATGTAGGGTTAAGTGGCTCATTTTTGTTAGATAAAAAGTCCTTAAAAGTCCTTTTTTGGTGTTGAATTAACATAAATGGGGGATTATGGGTTTGTTAATGAGCTAATTAAATTCAAATGAAAATATACCCATTTAGACATATTTTACGTACATTTTACAAGGGGAAAAATCATCAATCCAACAAAAAATGACCCATGTAGAAACTTTTGAAAATAAGGTCCAAATTTTGGTCATTCAGAAGTCCATAACTATATTTTGGTTAAAGCTTTTGTAATAAATTTTTCAAATCTATGTTTGTTTTTCTTTCATCTATCAAATATTAAGTCCCTATAAGATATATTTTCAAAAAATGATATTGAAATTTTCATGTGTATGGGAAGTGCAAATGGTTGGACAATCCATATGTTTTCATTTCAAAAGTCCAAATTACTACATAATGGGTGTACATTTATTGTGCACAAATTATATATATAGTTTTTTATTGAAGTTGAAAATCTTAAACCGTCCCAATTGTGCATATAAATGGTTTTATGGCATGTTAATTCACTACACTGGTACCTTGCAGAAAATTGCAATTGGATGCAAAAAGTGAGCCACTATAGTTTGCATTCACTTGTGATATTGATCAATCTACATTAGAGCTGACATTGCAAGTTTGGAAATTTTTAAGTTGTAGTTGTAGTATAGTGTTAAATGTAGAAACAATGTTCTTTAATTTTTGCAAAGATGAAAAAGTAAGGTAAGAGTTGTTGTTGTTGATGGTCTCAAGTGTTTTTTGGGGTTTGTTGATGTACTACAATTCGAAAAATTGTTTAGTTTTAGAAACTGTGGGTGGAAGGGATGCACAATTAGTTGTAGCTATTGATCATGTTCAACAAGAATCATAATATCAATGGAATCTTGCAACAAACAACAGTTGTAGATCCATATGATTCCCCCACCTCCTTTTCCATCTCCTTCTTTAATTAGCTACTAATTCTCCTCAAGATGAAATATATGATGATGATGATGATGATCCAACTATGTTTAGGCAATAGTTCAAGGTTATGAAGAAGGAAATTTTGATGATGCGAGCTCAAATGGATATTGATCATGCAATTGACCATTAATGACATTGAAGACTATATGTCTTTTGAATCTTTTGAACTTCAATATAATCTGTTTTTTGAACTACATTGTAATCGTCTGCCAAGTAATGACCCAATTTCAAATGTTTCAACCCCAATGTTTTTAATGACTAAAAGAATTACCCATCTTAGTGCTTTAATCTATTTATTCATTACTCTTCACTTGGTAATGGGTAAATATGCTCAGATGGTGAACACGATAATTGTTTTTGCACATATTGATATTGTTTTTCAAATTTTCAACCAAAGAGAAGTCATGTTTGTTTCTATAAATTCAGGTGGGCTTCTCACATCACATGTCCCTTCCATTTCATCAAAGTTCAATTTTGCAAATTACAATTTGAAGGAGAGTAAATTGGCTTCCATAAATGCGAAAGAATCATGGTTATGATCAAGGTGGGTTAGTTGGGAAATAATCTCAAGTTGAGTGGAACTCAATGAAAGGTATTCCCCTCCATTACCATCCCACATGCACATGTAAAATTTTCTGAAAATACCCAATGGTGTATCCAATAAGGTTATGCTAATTAACATAAAATAGAAAATGAAAATCTATGATGATAAAATTGAAGTCAATTCCCAATCTTGTTAATATTATATATGAGTTTGAATTTGTATATGCATATGTTTTTATGGGTCATGCCCTAGGTACATAGTTTGCACATAGATGTGATGTATATGACATAAAACAATTATATATTGGGTCAAAGCATGATCAAGTATACAAAAAAAAGTTCATGGTGTAGAAATTGAATCTTTTGAAATACACAAATGAAAGTAGAAAGGCCTTTGTATATTTTGAAGAAATACATATAGATATGTTTAGGGCACTTGTGTAGCTATCTTTTTTTATATTTGAAAGTCGTAGTTGGAGCACTTTTGGTGCACGGATGAGTCATGGGCAAACACGGACTTGCAAGACTCATCACGACTCAGATTTGGGGGAAGCCACCACCTTCCCCTTTATAGTGTTCTTTGTGCTTGGCCATAGGGCTAGCACCCAAATGTCATTTTGTCTCGAAATTCCCAAATTGGGGTCCTGAAATTTTTGAAATTGGAACTCCTACGACTTTGGAAGCCCATAACTTTGTGTGAAAACCTTCGATTGAAGTGAGGTTTGAAGCAAAATTATAGCCCTTGAGAGCTTTCCAACGATATGTGGCACGCCACTTGCACGCAAGGAAATTAGGGTGATTCTTGACTTTTAGTGGTGGGGAGTCAAATTGCCAAATTTGCAATTTGACTCCCAACCCTTCTTTTGGCCATAACTTATGTTTTAAGTGCCCAAATGGGTCATGCGAGCCCATTTTTGATATCTACATTCCAAGAGCTTTTCAAAAATATATAGAATTTTTCAATCCAATAAATTTTGACCTCTGCAACCGCCTTCTAAAAATTCGGGAATCCATTGGGACTCCAACTCCCAAATTGGGAGCTCACTTGGGAGATTGGGGGTTCATTCCCTCACATTTTCCTACACTCCTAAAAGCATGAAATGTGATTCTTGGGCTTCACTCTTGGCCCGCACCTTTGCCAGCCCTTGCCTCGGTTACGAACCCAAGGCTAGGGTTGTAACATCATAACTTACATGGGCTCTGCTTACACATGGAACTATACTCAATGACCTTTATAGTATGTGTTGTCACAACAACAGGTGAATGTTTGCATGCCACTGGAAATGTTGGAGAAATCAATTCCATAGTTCCAAGTTAATTCCTTGCCTATTATGACTTTGCAACAACATGTGAATGTTTGCATGCCACTAGAAATGTTGGAGAAATCAATTCCATAGTCCCAAGTTAATTCCTTGCATATTATGACTTTGCAACAAGTAAAGAATGCAACCTACACATATAAAACATCCAAGTGTGGGTATGTAAGAAACTCCTTTGTACATAATGCTAATGTTGATACTCTATGATTGACAAAATGCGAATGTTGATACTCTGTGATTGACTAACAAGATTATATCAACAACTTGCCTGATAATATTATGGAACTTGGTTGTCAGTTTTGATAGGCATGTTTATCAAGTTTGCATCTTGGCATTTATGATTTAGGAATCTAGAAATGTTCCCATAATGTTGCGCATCCCATAGTGTTGAGCATAATGTTTGATCATCATCAGTAATCATTTCAAAGGCCCAATGTGCATCTAAATGCATTCCATAGTGGTAGGTAGATTCACCATTTTTCTAATGATCTTGGATTCGTTGCATTAATTTAGTATTTGTCACAACTTCACCCACAAACTCAAATACAAATGCACTAGTCGGAAGGTCTTCTAGTTTTTTGATCCCCCAACCCTTTTCTTTGTTTGCCCAAAAGATTTTAAAAACAGAAAGTCACAATTTAGAATCTGTGATGCCTATATCATTTGAAGAGACCTTCTAAGATCAAAACAAATGAAGATAATTTATGGAAGATAGAGTTCACCATACCTTTAGATGATAGTGCATCCCTTGTTGCACTACTCAATTCCCACAATCCATGTTGCAATCACACAACTTGTTGCATTCCTAGATAAATTCCCAAGCTCAACATGGCCCTTGCATTGTTGTCCCCTATCTCTATTAGTAGACAAAATGCATGTCCCCACTATGCAATATTTGGTGTCGTCAACTTCAACCAAACTAAGGCATTGAGGTCATGCACATAACACATGTCACAACTTCAACCACACTAGTGATGTCTCTAACACACTTAAGTTGCATCTTTCAAATTTGAAATAACTAGTAATGTAAAATGAAAACCTTATTTATGAGTTGTTCTCTGAGCAATCTAAATAGCGTATAGGCAAACTCCCCATGATCATCTATTTGGTGAGCACAATTACAACCACTTGTGGCTACAACAAAGTTGGAATGACAAAGACAACTTGAACAATAGTCATCTATAGAAAACTCAAAAACATCCCTACTTAAATATATCACAACTTGACTAATAATGTTGTTTCTTATATAAATGAAAGCAGATGGCAATGGCATGGTTTCTCGAGGGTTGATAGAGACATGAATAGATTCTAATCCTCCATTCAAATCCCTAAGGTGATTTTGCCAAGACCCCTGGCTTTCTGAATTTATATTTTGCAACCACACACGCTTTTAAAATCAGACAAAGTTTGCCTAATGAAATCTTTGAAATTTAGCTGTCAATTATGTTTTCTAGGACCTATGGCTAATCCAAAATTTGCTGGACATAATCAACACCAATCCTATTTTCATCTTCAACCTAAATGCAAATGAGA
>Ga0209611_10010918_pt1 | contig 13245 bp, 8 predicted proteins | sample S1TSphgellanicum_3_FD_187693 | JGI IMG/M metagenome (GOLD analysis project Ga0209611, IMG submission 187693) | Host-associated microbial communities from peat moss isolated from Minnesota, USA - S1T2_Fc - Sphagnum magellanicum MG (SPAdes) (version 2) | ecosystem: Host-associated > Plants > Peat... | reverse complement strand
TGTGTTGTCATGGTAATGGACATATGTTTGTTGATGAGTTGATTTTGAAGATGGAGGTGGTAGCTTAATTTGATGCATTTGATTTTGAAAGCGCAATAGTTCATTGCTAAACTCAACAAGGCCCCTAATGTTTGGGAAACATGGTAAGTGCTTATAAGTTTTGATTTCATGTTGATTCTTGATTTTTGATTCGTGAATCCCTAACCCTTAAACCTTTTATGAAGCTTGAATGTTTTTTCAAATTACAAGTTTATTTAAAGCTTGTACATGCATCGTGGTGTTTTGTGGGATGCTTGGTGTTTTTTCATTGTGTGCACTATGCAAGCCTATTGGTTCCAAGTCACAAGGTACTACTCATCTAAAATCTCATGGTTGGGGGAGGGCTAATAGAAGAAACCATATTTTATAAACTTTTTTGTTTTGGAGCTAGTGGAGTGACTATTTTTCAAGGTGCCAAAATTGGAATTACTTAACAAATTTTTGATGATTATGTGCCTCACATGCAAGGAATTCAATGTATGGTTCATCATACTAATTTAATAGTGCAAGTTTTGTCCAAGTTGAACATGGTGAACAAGTTGGAAAGCTTGTTCCAAACCTTATATGCTTATTTCTACAAAAGTCCCAAAAGGCATTTGGAACTTATTAAAGTCGTTAAAATCATGGAAATTAAAGGAAATAGACCATTAAACAATGTGAAAACAAGATGGATCTCTATGTTAGCCCTTGCCAAAAGAGTTATGGGTGAATATCACACTTCAGTTGTCAAGATGATGTTATATTTGTTTTTCAATTATCTACTACTTCATTAAGTTAGATTTGATGTGTGACATTGAGGTCTTGTAAGGGTTGGCTTGTTTGTTGCTTATGTTAAAGGTTATGCATAACATTATGAGTTTTTTGAAACCCATGATGTGTTTATTGTTAATTATATGATAGTTATCATAATCTACCAAGGAAATTTGTACTCACATTATGTTGACCTTAACATAACCTTCAAATTTGATGTATTCTTCTCCTTCAAGTCATTGGTTTGGTGCAACCATGACAACTTGTTTATGTGTTTATTAACAAATCCCAACATGGGTTTGGATCATTTGGCATTTGACGCCAATGGACAACATGTATGGGCATGATTCCACAATCAATTACCAAGTGTTATGAGGTGAAAACACAGTAAAAGGAACCAAGGGCCCCAAGGTACAAGCCCTTTTTCAAAACTGCCCATGACACTTATCATTTTTGTGTTGGTTTATAACTTTAAATTTGGTATTTTGGATATTTATTTTAACGTTGCATGTTAGATATAAATACATTTTGACTACAAATTGATTTTATATCATGTATATTATGCATTCATGCCTTCTATCACATAAATATGAACAATTTGTTTTTACCATGTGTGTTATGACTAAGGAAGTTCATATTGAAACTATACATATTATTTCAAAAAATGTCAAGGAGATAGTTAAAACTTTGATTGTATAACTACATTCCCACTTTCCTTCACATGGGGTGATGGAAGGAAACCTCCAATGGTGGTGATTTTGCCTCAATCTTGGTTGATAGCCAAATATTGTGATGAATCCTTCAAATGGCACGTCAATATCATTAAGGTTCAACATTATTACCTTAAGATGACTAGGCCTTCTAAGGTTTGTATGTCACATGTTTTATTTGGTTTGAATTTGGATCTTTAAATGTCATTCTTCAAGTTGACAATGAAGTGTAATGCAAAGTTTACCATGTGTTCCCCTCACCAAGTGAAGCTTTTGACCTAATTGTGGACATTTTTGTCTTTTTCTCAAGTGATTATGCATAATATGTCTAAGTATTCCAAACTAACAAAAATTGCCATGGTACAAGTCATTGGCTCTATTGAAAATGAAAGATGTTTTAATAACTTGAACTTCATCAAATCAAAGTTTCATAATCAACTAATGACTTGTTTAGCTTTTGTTGTCAAAATGTCCATTCCATAATTCTACACATTGCAAAAACTTTCATATCTTGAAGCGATTATTATGTGGAAGAGCATGATGGTTGGATATGGTTTTGATGCCTAGTGGCGATTTTACTTCATGGAACAATGTTATGGCCCCTTGTTTCCACCATCTTAACAAGTTTCATGGCGTTTAAATTTCAAGTTCTAATTTTAAATCTTATAACTTGAAGTTTTGATTACTTATGGTTAATTACTTAGTTATTATTTCATACTAACATGTTTTGTTTAAGTAGGAAGCTTGTGCTACAATGGGTAGTATAGGGGTTCAATTCCCCCACAAGCCAAGTTGTTGGTTTGTTTTTTTTGGGCAATATTTTAATTTTTTCATTTGGATTTTAATGAAGCAAAATTTGGGTTGTGTTTAGGGAAGGTTTGTGTTCCAATGAGTAGCTTAAAGGTTCAATTCCCTCACAAATATAGATCTCAAAGTTCAAACCCTAGTTATTGATTTGTGTTTTATTTTGTATGTTTGTGAAACTTGAGTTTTAAATTTTACAAATTTGAAAATTTTCATTATGTGAAGTGCCAAATTTCCACATAGGAACCTTGTTCATCACCTTTAAAATACCTCCCAAATACTAAATTGCCATTTTTTTTTACGTATGTTAAAAAACCATAACTAAATTAAATTCTTAAATAACCACATGTTTCATTACTACAAATAAAAGGATAGCATGTTCCTTCAAATTTTAAATCCTTGTCACATGTTTTTTCAAAAATATGATTAACATAGCCATTTAAGAATTGGTGTTAGAATTTTAGGACCTATGATTTTTGAATATAGACAATGATTGTTATTAAAGCATGAAAAACTTTACTAGAAGAGAAGTTTTCTTCCCAACCATAGAAAACACACACATGTTGTGTTGTTTTTCACCCATGAGTTCCTATATCCTATGTCAATTGTAATTACCAATACAATGTATGAAGTAAAATGTATCATCTTAGTTTTGGTTTTTCATTCGTTACATCCCTATTAAACCTAAATTAGGTATCTTAAAATTTGTCTTTTTGTCTTGCTCAATATCCATGGTTTCAACTCTCAACCCCACAATATATTAACAATGTTTATGCTTCCACTTTCCAAGACTCTTCGTAAAAAGATCTATTGTTATTTTTGTAGTACAAATGTAAGTTAATTTTATTTCTTTCATTTCAACTTGTTTTTGTATGAAATGATATTTTATGTCAAGATGTACATAATTTTAACATGAAATGTAGGGTTTATTGATGATGTTATTGTTCCTTGATAACTAGAATACAATTTAATAAGTTTAGGTTGATCAAAATCAAGATTTGAAAATAATTTCCTCAACCAAACAACTTTTGTTGATACCTTTGGCATTGCCATATATTTTGATTCAATACTTGATAATTTGTTGGTACCAAGCCACAAAAGATTGTTTTAAGCCATATAAACTTTTGTATATCTTGCATACCATTTGTGAATGTTTTTGCTTTAGACCCATAGGTATATCCAATTATTTTTTCTTCTAATATTCCATGTAGGAATGTTGTTTTAACATCCAATTGATGTACTTACAATTAAATCAAGTTGAACAATTAAAAAAAGACTAACACAAATAGAATAAAGCTTTAAAATTGGTGAAAAAATGTCATTATAATCCCCACCTTTTACTTGTGTGAAACCTTGGGTTATTAAACAAGTTTTATACCTTTCAATGCTTCCATCATATGAATTTGAGTTTGAAAATCCACTTACAACTCACGATTTGTCTCTTGTTTAGTAACATTGTTAATGTTGAAGTATTATTCTTGTATATTGAATGTAATTGAAATTCTTGATAACTACTTTCCAATTGGTTGCATTAGGTCTAATTAAAGCTTCTTCATATGTGATTTGCTCCCAATTAGGAGTTTGTGTAATGAATGCCTTTGGATGTCTAAATTTCTTTGATACACGTGGGAGGTTTATTTCCTCCAATCTTTTTTATCAATCTATTTGGCTTAGTGATTTCCATAGTTGGTTGTTGATGGGTGATTTTCATTTTTTTGTTCTGATATTTGCAGAACACATGTTTCTTCTACATGAGATGAGTTGGGATGAATGATGCACGATTCTTCAATTTTTCCCATTAAATCCAAACTCCCATGTGGCATTATCAATTTTATATTTGATATGGTTGGCTATTTGTGTTGTGTAATAGTGGCTTATTACTAACAAATTTGGAGGAGTTTAAACCACTAAAGGCATTAATGATTGTAAACTTGGATATTGCCTAAAAAATTTAAGATATATAATATTAATTCATTTAAATACGTTTTATTTTGTTCATTTGAATGCTTAAAATTTAAACTAAAGATTATTCATTCAAATACCACATCACTAAAGATAATGATGGTTTTTTCTGGAAGTCTTAGTAATAATCTATAGGCTTTGGATTCCTTGCTATACCTTTAAAATATATATTCAATAGTATGAGGATTTAATTTTCTTTTTAGGTCCTTCTACAAAAATGCAAATGTTTTACATTTGAACATTTTTTAATAAGTCAATTTTGTCTTTATACCAATCCACAATTTTATAGAAGTTTTTATATAGCAAATGCTTTTGTAGAAGTTTTATCCTGAAAATAGTTTGTTGTCACTTCAACCCAATATCATTTTAAAAAACCAAAATTGTGCAACATAATCAACACACTTCCATTAGAATTGGATTTTTACACTTTGCAACCCCATTTTGTTGAAAAATGTACATGAAACTGTATATTGTCATTGAATTCCTTCATTTTTTTAGCAAAATTGATTAAATTCAAAAGTTTTATATTCACCTCCATTATTTATTTTTAGAATTTTAGTTCTTTTGCCAAGTTGTTTTTCAACCAATTGTTGTATATCTCAAAAATTTGAATTTTTAAAAAAAAGATAAACAATTGTGTATTTGTAAAAATCATTTATAGAAATAACAAAGTATTTTGATCCATTATGAGTTGTTGTAATTTGTATCGGTCCACCAAAAAAAAGAATGAACAATACCAAGTATGTCGCTTGTTAATGTTCCTTTTTCATTCATTTTTCTCTATGTTTTTTACCCAATAAATAAGCTTTATATACGGATAGAATTTTTACATCATAGGATTATAATTGACGCACTCCCAAGCCCCTTACTAGACCCACTTGAGGGTCCAAGTACGTTGAATTGTGGAAAGTTGGGACTTGAGGGCCGCTCTCGATTTCCAGCACAAAAAGGGGGTAGAGGGGCATGCTAGAAATCCCGAGATTAGACTAGGAAGAGGGACAAGTATTATCTCACTCGAATCTGCATCCAAAACCAACCACAAGAGGGCTAGTTCACATTCGAGAACACCCTTGGATGTTGGGACAAGCCACGGGCACTTGGACTCACTTGACTCACCACGGCCTGGACTCGGGGGAAGCCACCACCTTCCCCCATATAGTATTCTCTGCAATTCTCCACCGCACCTACATCCAAATGGCTCTTTTTCCTGGGACTCCCAAAGTGGAGTCCCGAAACTGTCCCAGTTTGGACTCCCGGGACTTTGGACGCTCATAACTCCTTGCCCCAAACTCGAATCGGGACGAGGTCTGAACCAAAGTTGTAGCTCTCGTCGAGAGTTTTCCAACCTTCAGCAGACGTCGGGAAGAGGTCGATTCCCGACTTTTAGTGGTCGGGAGTCAAATTGCTAGTTTGACTCTTGGCCCTTCTTTTACCCATAACTTGGGCTGCAGATGTCCAAATGGCACATGCAAGGCCATTTTGGGCATCTACACTTCAAGACCTTTCCATTGATATAAAGAACACCTCAATGTAAGATGTTTTGACCCTTGAACTCGAGCTCTGAGTTTTCGGGAGTCCCGGAGGACTCCAACTTCCCACTTTTGGGGGTGTGAGTTTCATCCTCACACTTATCCCAAAGTGGGGTTGCGACATGACCTATGTTTAAAGTTTGATAAGAAATTAATGTGTTATTATCATGGACCATATGTTGAGTAGCACCAATGTCTAGACACAAAGTTGGATCTTTTCCATTCCTAATGATTAGAACTACAACATACAATTTGTCACTCCCAATTGTTACATTGTCTTGTTTTGTTGTAGATTTTGCAATTTTTATAACTATTAGTTTATTGTAATTCTTAATAAGATGTTTGGGCCTTTTGCAACAGAAACATTTCAATTTCTTGATTTTGGATGAATCTCTTCCATCATGTTTTGTATTGTCAAAATTTGGTTTCTTCTTAATGTAATTTCTAGGTTTTTTGTTCATAAACAATGTCCCAAGATAATCTAGTAATGATGCAAGAGACTTCATCATTGTCTCTTTTTGAAGCAAATTTGTGATTAATGAAACCAAAGTGATATTGTGTTGTCTTTTCAAAGACACAATGAAGGTTTTATACAATGCATATATAAGTACTTCACATTTTTAAGATAACACTTTTTTTCATCATTTATAGGTGACCCAGCTTTAAAAAATTGATTAATCAAACCTCTAAACTGTGCATGTGTTTGGTTATAGTTTCACATTCTTTCATTTTTAATGTATGTAATTGATGTTTTAAATACATGTGTGTTACTACATCTTGTGCTTCAAAAAATCTAAATAATTGTTTCCAAGCTAAATTGAAAAAGTCATAGGCACCAATTGTAAGTGCATGCTTGACCTTAATCCCATCAACTATTGTCATAAACCTCTCCAATTTAAATAAAAAAATTAATCTATGTTTCCATACATAAAATTATGTGCCATCAAATTTTGGGATATTACTAATATTTATTTTGTGTGATGTAACCATGATTATTCAAATCATATATTTTATAATCAATATATATAAACTCATTTATTTACATTAATTTTGCAATTGTGATCCATTCTAGATGGAATAATTTTATAATAACTTAAATGTAATTACCATATCTTAGAATAAAAAATTAAGTTTTTATATTTGGAACCATTTTGGAATTTTAGGACTATGCTTTTTGAACATAAGCAATGATTTGTATCAAAGCATCAAGAATTTCATTAGAAAACAAATTTTCTTCCCAACCATAAAAAACACACACATGTGTTTCTTTTCATTGTTGAACTTTTATATTTTAAGTGAGTTATAACTACCACTACAATTTATGAAGTAAAATGTATCAACTTAGTAAATTAAGTTTTTCATTTATGGATGTAGTTATGCTAATATGAGCTAAAAGCAACCGTAATCATGGTTGTCGTGACGTGTAGTGTCGTGACGTACGATGTCATAAGGGTGTAAATCCATAGTAAATTCTATTAAACAAAAAAATTAAAGGTAGAAACTAATCAACCAAAAATAGATGCACGCACATATATATACAATGCATAAAAAGAGGCTAAGATGAAATTCTCATGTATTTAAATTGCAAAGAAGGAAAGAAAACGTAGTGTATGTAAACGGTAGCCGTGTAATAGCCACCATGAGCATCTAGAAATCCAATCTGACTACGGAGGAAATTCTCCTTTACAAAGGAATTCTAGAAACCTGACAAAAGAAGGGAAGAACTTAACTTTTTATATAGCCATCAACAAGCTAAAACCCTAAACAAGCCATAACCCCAAAACACCTAATAGCATATAGTAATCTAAGAATATACATTAACCCTAAAATGCATGATTAACATGCTCGTAACCGGCCGTCATGTATGAAGCCATGCATACGAGCATGATAGTTATTGTGACGTGTAATGTCATGACGTACAGTGTTGTAAAGGTGTAAATCCATAGTAAACTCTATTAAACAAAAAGACTAAAACTAGTCAAAGGTATAAAGCAATCAACCAAAAAAAGATGCACGCACATATATATATAATGCACAAAAAGACGCTGAAATGAAAATATCATGTATCCCTCCCCAAACATGAGCCGAAAAAAACGTGGCATGGTCTAAGCAGAAATCAAGGTGCTATAGGAGAACATGATGAATAGTACCAAATGCCTACGAGAACTTGAGTGAACTTCGGCTTTAGGCAAAAAAGATGGTATCCACCATTACAATTATCACAAAGCAACATCTGATCAACATCGTCTCTCCTTTGACATACTTGACATGGATAATCAAGTGGAGGTTCTAAGTTGACATGATGATGGTAGGATCCAAGTTCGATAGATGGTAGGGCGCATAATTTTTGGAGTGATCCCAAATTGTGTGTTCGTTAGTTCCTTGCAACTCTAACACACTTGAAGGTTTGATCGCCTTAATCCTCAAGATAATGTGACTGGAAGAAGTGTCTAAAGTATCATTAGGTTGCTGCTAGAGATACACAAAGTCACCAGTGTCAAATTGTCTCACTTTAGGTTTGTAACTCCCACCTCGTGTGTGTGCATACCATAAGGTGTTTCGATGTTGTGCAATGGACAAGTTTTCCATGGCCATGGGCATAACTCTCCTGAATAGAATAGCCTTCTTTGCGATGACCCTAACCCAAATAGCTGGGGAGTCCAAGTCCATAACTTGGTCCATTTGAGTAACAATGGAAGAGGGTGGAATTGGATGTTTCCCAAAAAGTAAAAAGTAAGGAGAGAAATGAGACAAAAAGGCTTGTTTGGACATCTTGTAACCCATGGTGATGTAAGGTAGGGCTAGGTCCCGATCCTCTTTATTCTTAGTGAGGCAAATCTTCTAAAGTCTTTTTTTGCATGTCTGAACCATCCTCTCTACAAGGCCATCAACTTGGGGATGATCCCTTGAAGTCCAACGATGGTCAATGAGAGCATGGTCAAGTAGGTCTTGGAATTTTCCTTTAAATTCTGATGCTTGATTAGTAAAGCACTCAACACAAGCCCCAAACCTACTTAGGACATGTTATAAGAAAACGTGGTTGGTGTTGTGTGATGACTTGTTCAGCATCACAACTAGTTCGACCCACTTTGAAAAATGCTTAATCATAATCATGATGTAGACATTACCCTTGGAGGTTTGTGGTAATTCTCTAACTAAATCACATGATCAGCGATAAAATATGCCCTGAATAAGGAATGGAGAAAACGTGAATTGTTGAGAGGAGAAGGAAGTTCTTACTCAATCACATTGTTCACACCTAGTAATGACGTTTTAGATTTGAGCATACATATCTCTCCAATGGTAATGAAGAGTGAGAAGGCTATAAGTACGTTTAATTCCAAAGTATCCAAGCTCCGAGTGTACCTTTTAAATAAGACTAGGCCGTTCATGTGGTGGAGGAACCACTTTGTCGCCTTGTGGTAAGCATTGGACGAGGTGATTGTCCTTTCATGAGTAGTGTTTGGACCATTGTTGTATGCGATCCCGTTGACTTGATGTAACTTGGGGAGGGTATTCCCCATGTTGAAAAAACTTCAGAGTGTCCAAATCCTCCCATGTATCCACTATGGAATGCTCAATCAGGTCACATTGCAGTAGTGCTAGAATCTAATCGAAATCTTGCATGGTTTTTGAAAAAATTTCAAAGGTAGTGAGGGGTTTCCACGACATCGTATTCGCATTTTGATGTCGGTAAATAACCTTGAATTCATATTCCTAAAGCATAAACGCCTAACGAGCTAACTTACCAGTAAGCTTGTTGTTGATCATTAACCATTTGATAAGTTGGTGGTCAGTATATAAAGTGAATTTGGTGCCAAGATAGAGCCTGAAATGTATGATGACCCATACAATAGCAAGACACTCCCCCTTGTATGAAGAGTACTTACTCTTAGCCTTGTTATTGCTTTGGGATGCATAGGTGATAACATATCCTTGCATTCCTCATCAAGTTGGCTAAGAATAGCACCAATACCAAGAGCACTCCAGTAAGTGTGTAGAATGAAGACCTTATTGAAATTGGATCTTCTCAGAGTAAGGAATTCTGAAAGCTTTTGCTTGAGTGTGTCGAAAGCTTCATGAGCCTCTTCATTCCATGTCTAAACAACATCTTTCTTTAATAATGCATAGAGAAGATGAACAATAGTACTAAAGTCTTTGACATAAATCTTGTATTAATTACATAGTCCGATGAAACTCCTCGAAGTGTGAACATCAGTAAGATAAGGCATCTCCAAAATGGCTACTACTTTGGCCCAATGAGCCATAATACCATTTGGCAAAATTCTATGTCCAAGGTAGACAATTGAGGTGACAACAAATTCACACTTTTTATGATGGATCTTCATATTGATTTCGTGGAATCTCTTGAATAACTGTTCAAGATGAGCCAAATGTTGCAAGAGACCCTAAACCCTAAACCTGGTCCATGACTCGTTAAAAGAAGACAAGTGCATTTTTCAATCCAAAAGGCATCACAAGCCATTCCCACAACTTGTTGCTTCCATGGAATGTCGTTTTCTTACGATCTTTCGCATCAAGCACAATCTAGTTAAAACCTTGCCTTAAATCCACAATTGTGAAGATGTTTGAATCTCCAATGCTATTAAATAGTTCTTTAGGGATGGGCATGCAGTACTTGTCCTAAAGTGTAACTAAGTTCAAAGGCTTATAATCCCTGCAATCCTTTTCTCAGTCCATAATCTATCTGAATCTTCTTTGCTAACATTATTGTAGTAGCTATGAAATCAGAACTTGATGGCTAAATGAGACCAACCTCTTGGAGCTCTTTGCATCTTTCATCTATCGATTCCCACTCATGCTTGCTCAACCTATGCCTCCTCTGATAGATGGGTGTCTCATTTATAAGGTCTATAGAGAATTACATGGTCTTACACCTACCTATGTCTTTCATTAAAAATGCAAACACATTCTCATACTTAATTAGTAAGTATGTGACCTGGTCTCTCTACTTTTTGATGAGTTGGTTCCCCATAACGAAAAGGTAGTTGGAAACACATGGAATGGAATTGGAAAGTGAGTTTGAAGAACCTGGTGTATTGGGTTTTCCATTATCCAACTACGCAGATTTGTAAAAGGTTATAATTGTTTCTCCAAAAGGTGATGTACCTCCAAGTGTATTAGAAACAATTTGAGTCAAACTACATGGTACTTCCTTCCCCCCCAAACACTAAAAGTGAAGTGTAGGATGTTGAAGATAGGTGACGCGCTCTCGAGTTCCTAGTTGGACCCAAGATGGGTCTAAGTTATTCAAACATTGGAATTGTGAAGAACTTGGGGCACGCTCCCAGCTTTCAACACTAGAAGGGGTAAAGGGGCATGCTGAAGCTCCGGGATGGGACTATAAAGAATGACAAGCTTTAGTTACTTACTCGAACCTGCATCAAACCAACCAACAAGTTGGTTAGTTCACTCTCTAGAACATCTTTAGTGTTAAAACAAGCCACGGGCAATTCTGGATTCACAAGATTCACCATGGCCCGAACTCGGGGGAAGCCATCACCTTCCTGCATATAGTATTCTCTGTAGTTCTCTGCAACACCCACATCCGAATGGCATTTTGTCCTGCGACTCCCAAGGAGGAGTCTCAAAATTGTCTCAATTTGGACTTTAAGGACTTTGCGAAGTCATAACTCTTTGCTCAGACCTCTAATTGGGATGAGGTCTAAAGTAAACTTGTAACTCTCCTTGAGAGCTTTTTAACGGTGTGTCACACTTGACCTGCACGCACCGAAGTTGGGTTGATTCCTGACTTTTAATGGTCGAGAGTCAAACTACCAGTTTGATTCCCGACCCTTCTTTTTGTCATAACGTGTGCTGCAATTGTCCAAATGGCCCATGCGAGCTCATTTTCGACATTTACACTTCGATAAATTTCTAATGATGTAATGAACATCCCAATGCAAGGTGTTTTGATTCTTGCAATCGAAGTCTAAAGTTTTGAGAGTCCCGGAGGACTCCCAAGTTCCCATTTCGAGAGTGTGAGTTTCATCTTCACACTCACTCAAAGTAGGGTTGCGACAATAGGTAAGTGTATTTGGTTGGGGTACCATGTAATCACATTGCCAAAATTGCAAGTTGATTGAATTAGTATTGATGTTGTGTACATTTGAAAAAATACACAGGTTACCAACAACCATGTAAAGGAGTTGAGGTCCATGCCTCTCCTTAGTAAAGCGTTATGCTCCAATCTAATCACCTTGGTGTGACTAGTAGTGTTAGTTTAGAACCCATAGCCCTTTCTTTTTCTTCTGGGCTTGGTTCATCCCAAGTGGCTGAAGCATGATAATACACCATGCCTGGTCCATCTCCCTAAAAGGCGTGTGCTCCTAGGAAGGAGACAAAGGTGGGCTAAGCACCTTTTGGTTTTCCTATTATGTTCGCATGAAACCAAGGAGGTTTCTTTTACTTTGTAACTGGTTGGTAGGAGCTCTGATCATCCAATATGTGAGAAACCTATAGGTTGGGGTCTCTGATGGTGTACCTTAGAGCCAATTGTAGAATTGAGAGTGGTGCAAAGTTGGTCCACCAATTGCACAACTGATGCGCATAGGAACTGCATTGTGTTGCATCGAGTAGGAATGGTTCTCCAAGGTAATGCTTGACCAATGTGTAGTGCTCTTGGACTTTCTCTCTCTGGTCAAGCTGAAATGGGGTGTTCTCAATTACATAATTAAGCGTAGGAGAAATGGATTGAGCCTAGGTGATCATTCGTACCATGTCCGTGAAGAAACCGAATCTTGTGTCACTCAAGCCTTCTCCAAATCCAACCATTAAAAATCTTTGACATTCCCAACTTGAAATGATGAGGTCCATGGGGCCAAGTAATTCCAAATGCTTGTTTTGAATTAGTTGTGTGTCAAAGGGCAAAAAAATGAAACTCACCTTCCATGCGGTGGTTGCAAATTGTGGTGGAAATCTGGCTGTGAGCTCCATCATTTTCAATGGCGCCACTTGCCTTGTAGTAGGATCAATGTCTACATATAAATACCTCTGAACCACCATCCTTGACTGTAATAGGGCTTTGAGACCTATACCAATACCACCAAAGAGCTCTAGTAATGTAATCCCCTCCTTAGGCGGTGTCCATGTGATTAGTTGACGAAATATTGGCTTAATCGATTCACAATGGCTCTCCATGTTCTTAAAACTAAACAGAGTTTTGACCAAAGGCTCATGGGTTGTTTTGAACCTCTGTAAAACCTTTGGTCCATGTTGAATATCCATAGGAACCACCTTTAACCTTTTCATCTTCCTTTATCCACTTGTGGCTAGCTTGTTGGATGTAGGAAATGATGTGTGTTTTCTTGAACATACAATGGTGAGCCATAAGATTATGGTTCCCATGTAAATCAAGGGGTATGTATCCCAAGTGGTGGCCATCAGTCTCCCAATCCATTTGGTAGTACACATGTTCGAACCAATTGTCA
>Ga0209611_10010917_pt1 | contig 13246 bp, 9 predicted proteins | sample S1TSphgellanicum_3_FD_187693 | JGI IMG/M metagenome (GOLD analysis project Ga0209611, IMG submission 187693) | Host-associated microbial communities from peat moss isolated from Minnesota, USA - S1T2_Fc - Sphagnum magellanicum MG (SPAdes) (version 2) | ecosystem: Host-associated > Plants > Peat... | reverse complement strand
ACAAGAACACAAGAATATATATGTAAAAATCTCAAGCAAGATATTAGGGTTTGCAACACATCTTTTTCAAAAAACCAATCTTGGAAGTGCAATTTCAAGCATAGTTCCATCTTCTTTCACTCAAAATACATTTTTTCACTTTTATTTGATGCAAGGCTGAATGGAGACAACTCAAATCCTTTCAACTTGTTCTAGGATATTTTGCATCAAAAAAAAAGTGCGCTTCTTTTGGGCCTTTAAAACAAAAGATCAATGTGCTTTGCAATTAAAACCAAGCAAATTAGGCAAAATATGCATTGCACTTCAAAAAAATTGTTTTTGCTTCTTTTTAATCAACCCTCATGGAGAAAAGGTTGTGCCATATATCTTTTGTTAGTTATAACTTCTTCTTGGTCGGCATCTTTATGTTTCATCTTTGCTACTTTGGGTTTGTCCACTGGAAACTTTGTTTTTTCCTTCTTTGTCTTGGAGTTTTGGAGTTCTCTTAAGCAACACCTTCTTCCTACATTTTGAAACTATAGCTTCTCGTTTCTATATAGTAACACTTGTAAAAAACAAAGCTCTTCCCCTTCTAAAAACTTAAAGATAGAAATGAAAATATATATTAATTGGCAAAGGTAATTAAGGTTTAATTAATAGTTATAAATCATATTTAGAACCAAATCTTCAGAATTAAATGTTTATTCTTTTAATAAAATTTCAAAAAATCATCAATTTGACAGAAATATTTATGGGTTAATTGTCGCAAGCCCACTTTGGAGCTAAGTGTGAGAATGCAACTCACACTCCCAAAAGTGGGAAAATGGAGTCCTCCGAGACTCCTGAAAACTCAAAAGACGATTTGAGGGGTCAAATCTCCTTTCATTGGTGCGTTCTTTATAACAATGGAAAGGTCTTAAAGTGTAGATGCCCAAAATGGCCTCGCATGGGCCATTTGGACATCTACAGCCCAAGTTATGGGCAAAAGAAGGGCCGGGAGTCAAACTACTAGTTTGACTCTCGACCACTAAAAGTTGGGAATCGACCTCTTCCTGGCGTCTCCTCAAGGAGTGCGACATGGCGTTGGAAAGCTCTCAAAGAGAGCTACAACTTTGGTTTAGAGCTTGTCCCGATCCGAGTTCGGGGCGAGGAGCTATGAGCGTCCAAAGTCCCGGGACTCTAACCCGGGATAGTTTCGGGACTCCAACTTGTGAGTCCTGGGAAAAAGAGCCATTTGGATGTAGCTTCGGCGGAGAATTGCAGAGTATACTATATGGGGGAAGGTGGTGGCTTGCCCCGAGTCCGGGCCGTGGTGAGTCTTGTGTGTCAAAGTGCCCGTGGTTTGTCCCAACACCCAAGGGTGTTCGCGAATGCTAACTAACCCTCTTGTGGTTGGTTTTGAATGTAGATTCAAGCTTGATAATCTAGTCCCTCTTCCTAGTCTAATCCCGGGACTTCTAGCACGCCCCTCTACCCCCTTTTTGTGCTGGAAGTTGGGAGCGACCCTCAAGTCCCAACTTTCCGCAACTCTACATAGTTGGACCCTCAAGTGGGTTCAACAAGGGGCTTGGGAGTGTGTCATTAAGATTGTTAACTTGAATAAAAATATTTATTAAGGGGTGAAATTCAATAAACATACACCAATCATATGGTAATGGACTTTTAAAGTGAACATATGGACTATAATCTAAGTTTTGCATTAACATTCAAATGCATTTTTTGTTATGATTTCATCTCAATATTTTTTATAGGGAGTCAATATAGGATACATGATGGAAAAAAATTACAACAAAAAATTAACCAACAAATAACTATGGACTTTTGACATTTTTTTTTCCATTTTAGTGTTATTTTTCCATTTACATGGACTTTTGGGATTAGGTTTCTTGCCGCTTTTGAGCCACCATAGCTTGTATCTACCCACTAACCATTACACACAAAATTTGAAAGTTGTAAATTCACAAAGTTGCCAAATGGCTATTAAAAAACAAGCCTTTGCATTTACCAAATTGAATATAGATTGTAACATAGTTTAGTGTACAAATGCTAGTACAAATGTTTTAACACGTGTTGTTAGCTAGGCCAATTGAAATACCAAGTTGCCACCAAGGCTACTAATGAAAATTTTGAAAATAATACATTTTTAGGGATTGACCATGGATGGTACAACAATGCTCAATGATTGATCATTACACTTTGTTGTAGTGATTCCATTAGATAAAGAATCAGATGGAGAGAAAGGGGTAATCTCTTCTAGTTCTTTTGCATATGAAGTTCCATTTGACTCAAAAGATGTTGATGGAATAGTTGGCCAATCATATGGGATATGCTCATTATTGTCACTATCTTCATGTTGTTCTAAACCTAATTGTTCCAACTTGAACTCCCGAAGCATTTCCACCACTTGAGTCATAGATGGTCTGTCGTTACTTTTTTTCATCACGCATAAAAGTGAAAGTTCCACCAATTTTGCAAACTCATTTTTGTTAAAATCACCTTTGATATTTGGGTCAACCAATTCACCAATTTGATTGGATTTCCATGATGTAATCACCTAATATAAGATATAAAAAAAACTGCCAATTGTTAGATTGTAAACAATTCTTTTTTATATGAACATGAATGAAAATAAAATAATTCACTGAAATTAACCACCTTAAGGCTTACCTTTTCTGTAATGTAGAGTTGACTTTGACCTGTTAGAATCTCCATCAACACAATTCCAAATGAATACACATCACTTTTGTTTGTAAGCATTCCAGACTCTTGGTATCTGCACACATGAAATTTGTTGTTTTTGTCAATGAAAAAAATTGCTTATTTTGTGAAAACAAAAAACATTATTTTCATGAAGAAATTGAACATAATTCTTACTCTGGATCAAGATAACCAGGAGTGCCTTTCACAATTGTGGTAATATGCGTGGGTGTAGTCCCTTGCTCAATTGTTCGTAGTTTGGAAAGCCCAAAATCAGCAACTTTGGCTTCTAATTTTTTTGTGAGTAATATGTTGTTGCTTTTTACATCCTGATGAATTATTGTAGGATGACATTTGTCATGAAGGTAGTCAAGCCCTACACAAATACAAACAAAAAGGAATGGATTGAAATAGTTTAGAATCAAAAAATTGAATACTACACATTGATATAATAAGAAAAAGTAGATCCAGAGAAAGAGTTTAATCATTAAATTGTTTGATTTTAAATATCACCGAAGCTTAAATTTTTACTTCATATTTGTTTTTTTGCTTTAACAAGTAGTTTGCAATTGTTTAAACACAAATAACTTTATTTTATGTCATCAACTAAAGGGCAATATATAATTGCAATATTCTAAAAAATAATGCATTAATCAATTAAAATTCTCAAAGTTGTGTTAACCATAATGACAACATTTCTTATAACATATTCTTGTGCATTTATCATCAAATTATGGAGAAAGTTTATTTTGCAAAATGTTTTTGTGTGATCTTTTATATATATAATTGCTAGGAACCTTAAATTTACTAACATTTACAAGTGTGCATTGCAATATTGTTTGATTTGTGAAATTAGGATCCTTGGCAACCTACTTGTAAAAGGATTTAGTGAGGTATACAATGTACCTTCTGCAACTTGCAAAATTATTCTTGTTCTTTGCTTCCAGCTCAATGGTTTTCTATTAACATGAACCCCTGAAAGAAAACAATGCATGATGTATGCCATATTGTTGCAAATAGGTTGACAAGTTTTTTAAAATACTTTTATTTTAGATATTATTAGTAAAGAAAATTTAAAATTTTTTTACTTGTTAATTAGACTCAAATCCTTGTATAGTTCCATTCCCCTTGCTTCGACACTACTTGCATATTCAAATTTATTTATTTATTTTGGTCTCCATCTTTTAAATGGGTTCAAACAATTTGTTGGCTTCCATTACATGATTCATTCATTAGCATTTAATAAATGATTGAAAACCTAGCAAGGTGGAGCAAGGCAAAAAAGGATAAAAATTAATTGTTGGCATTGGTCAAGTATTGGTGTTGTAAAACCCATGGACAACACAACTAACCTATTTTATGATACTCATCCAGACCATAGTTTGTTGAACAAACTTGGGATTGAATGTTGCATGAAAAAAAATTAAGTAAAGATATTTGTTCTAGCACTAAAATTCCTATCTTTTAAAACTTAAATATGGAAACCCAATTTCACATTTTCACTGACCAATTTATGTCTTATGGTATTTTAGGTATCATTTAAAAAATTCAATTTGAAGTTTTCAATCATGGCCAAACTAATTATATAAGTTAGTAGCCTGATAATTACATAATACAATTACTTTTTAAAATGTAAACATAAACAACGTTTTAATGGCGATTACCATGCAATCTACTTCGGTAAATCACCTCCACTGACATATTCGTAAACAAGCATCAAATGTTTTTGAGCGAGGCAATAGCCCACAAGGGAGACAACATATTTGTGGTGCACCACAGACAAGAGCTCGATCTGCAAAAAAAAATCACTACAGCTTATGGTGAAAACAACATGAATTTGTCTAGCATAGTAAGGCTGGACATATGAATCTAGACAATTTCTTTGAGCTTTTAACATTAAAAAATTACAAAGATAAAATTTGGTCACCTCATTGAAGAATTCTTGTTTGGTTTGGTGAGAAGTTGTTGACAAACTCTTAACTGCAATTTCTTGCCCATTGACCAATTTGCCATAATATACTTCACCAAATCCCCCTATGCCAATTGTTGTTTTGAAATTCTGGGTTGCCTGCTTGATTTGGGTCAGTGTTAATGCTCTACAATTCCCTCCACTATTCTGAAGTCGTTGATGAAGTTCCTTTTGGGCTGGATCGACAAACCCTAACAAAAAGAGACATTACATATTTTTGTCATTATCCTTAAATGATTAAGATGTTGAAGTTCCTTCCCAATTGAAACAATGAAACCTAACCAAAAGAGAGAATATAATTTGTAATCATCATCCTTAAGTAATTAAGACACATTCATGAACCTCCATCAGTATCCTATATTTAAAGTCAGCAAGTTTTGAGGGCCTTATATATAGCTAGTGCATATGTTCAAGACCTACTTAAAATGGTGGGTATGATGTATGAACATAATTACTATTCCAGTAAACAATGTTTTTTTGATAAATTTTATATTTTCTTAAAGATAAACTTTTTTGTATGTGTCAACAAACTTGGGCTTGATTCAAATTTGCCGTTGTTGATTCTAGTTTCATCATTCTAAGAAATTAAAAAATGAATTGAATTGAAGCAATTTTTGGGGTACTTACTTGCACATGCATAGTATGTCAATACTAGAGATGTGATGCCAAGAAGAAAGCCCCCAGCAGATGCACCAATCAATTCCAATATTAACCATTTTCCACTATGGGTAGTCCGATTTGGAACTATAGTACAATTTGATGGAATGGGAGGAGTTGACCCAAATGTATTCGTCCATAAGATGCGTGTTGGTTGCATGATGTCTCCAATAGATAGATCTCCTGTTATTGAATCAATATAAAGGACCCAATTCACAGAAGAATCTCCAGTAGTATTGGTTGTCCAAAGGATTTCATTTGTGTCATTTGTTTGGATTTGTAGATTGCCATCTTGTTGCAGTGTGAGCTCACATTGCCAATTTATTCCAGAGCCATTTGAGGGGGTTTCCCATAAGACTGTATTACTTGAATTGTTTTTGGATTGCAAGATGCAATCATTTTCCAAGGTTAGAATGAATGGACCATTTTGTAATGATGACATTTTACGGAGGTAATATCCAATCGGCATGTATGGTCCATCAAAACTAAGAGTTGGTGTTGTTGCTAAACTAACATTAAACGATGGTGGGCTACCTAGATTAACATTGCTACCTTGATTAACAGTGCTGTACAATATTGGGTTATCATTTTGAAAGTTATAGATATCAAGTTCCCCATTGCTTTGCAACATTAAAAAAAAACTTAAATCAGAGATTCCATTTATGTTAGAATGGCTAGCCCATTTTGCACAAAGGGACCCGCAAGCTGTTGCATTGTATAAAACGAGATTGCCATCTCCTTGCATTGCAAGCAAACAATCACTACCTTCACCAGCGGTATTGGTTTGCCACACTTTGTTGCTAGTTGCCAAAGTTGAGCCTTGGTACATGACCAAGTTGCAATCTGGTTGCATAACAAGATGATATCCTGAATTACTTAGATATTGGGTTTGATTTGCAAAAAGAGCACTGTCAGCAGTCAAGATGTTTAGAGCTATTACTCCTTTGAATGCAAGAGCCATGGCAAAAAATAGGAGGGCAAATATTGATTGAGACATCTTGTTGGAACCTTGTGCGCCCCACGCTTGTAGACCTCTGGGGTTTAAGTTTGATAATATGTTCAAGAACCTGATAGACGAATATGTTCGGAACCTCCTTTGGCAATGAATTGCAATAACGCCTGCAAAGAGGATAATAACATGCAAATAAACTCGTTGAGTTAATTTAAAATCTTATGCATAGGTTTGAAGGTGGTGCAATATATAAACATATTCTATGGATTTTCTCAAGTATGTTGTGGACAAATTTGTTTTAGGGAGAAAGTTGCGTCTGAGTTTTAATTTATTGTGTTCTTTGAACTAGGCATAGCATCAAACCTTGATGACTACAAAGTTGAAAATACACTAATTTCTACTACCACCCTCTCCTAATACTGGTGTTCCTTTCTGATACCATTAGCCATGTCAAAATTGAGAGCCAGCATACAACTAACAAGTACTTTCTTTAGTGAGAATTTAACACCTAAATCTGGAAGGCATAAGTTTTCAGTACAAAAATATGATCTTTGGAACCAAAATAAATGGGAAAAAAATGTCATATGCCCAACATTAAATGAAAGAAGGAACCAGGGGTGCCCACATTTTAGGAGATTAAAAGATGGTAGGTAAGTAGATAATATTTGTAAGTAAATAATATTGTTCACAGACACGCAAGTCAATAAGATTGCAGACTCGTTGTACATGTAAGGTAAAGCCCTAGGATGGGGGCATTATCAAAATAAGGGGCCTAGGATGAGGCAGTAGCCAAGTCCAGCCCTGCATTTTGGGAATGTTCCCCACCCATGGGCTTTACCCATCATAAAGCATGAGGTAAAATTTATGATGAACCTCCACATAGATCATGAGGTATAGGAGTGGCTGGGATAATATGCTTACTCTTCAATAGTGGGAGGGAAATTATGTCTACTTATATGTGGAAGAACCCTCTCACTATTGAGGAGTAGGCATAATATCCCTCCCATTTTCTAGGAGGGAAATTGTTGGATATTCAAAGGTGCCCTCCAAATACGCTACACGTTTTCTTTGAGTGCTTTACGTTGCTATAGTTTACATTTGGTTCCACGCTTTGAGGAATGTTCATTACGCGTTACTTTCAATTTTGCGAACATCGTGAAGCATTTCCTGTTTCTGTTCCTGGTTTGAACCGGCGTTGGTTGGGTTGGGGATTTTATAGACACCATTGGGGCCGGGTCTAGTGGTTTTTATAAAATGGACAACTTGTGGGTTCTGAGTCTAGAGAATATTTTTAAAATTAAAATCCATCAGTTTTGAGGTCGAGTTGAATTTATTAAACTATTGATGCTCTGGGTTGATGATTCTAGGATTTATGAGGCTATAAATTACGAGTTCAAGGTAAGGGAGTGGAATTCAACAAACATACCTGACAACATTTTCAGCTTCGATATAAGTAGTTTCGTGACACGATGATGAGTCTCTGATCTCCTTTTGCATACATCCAAAAGTTCACCATGCGCTCTTGTTTATAAAAGATTTGGTGATCAGATGAGCACAATCAGCTTTCCGAAGACAACTCTTGCAATTCGCGTATCAATATTGTGATGGCCTGAGCAACACTCAGCGTACGTACACTTGCCGAAATCCAAGAAGTAAAAAATTCTTCTTCAAATGTAGAAGCCGGGAAAAAGTCTCATAAATCCTTCTGCAAAGTAGAAGAACCCGGGAAAAAGTTTCAGTAATTCTTCTGCAATGTTGAAGAAGACGGAAGAAAGTCTTAGAAATTCTTCTGCGATGCAAATGACGAAAAAAGCTGTGTCACAACTCTCTCCCTGCCACCTTCTTCATGGGATAGATAGCGAGTTTGTCAACTGCATGTATTTAAAAAGCCTCCTGGGTCTCCGCAATCGCAGTCTCTGGATTTGGTTGACAAGAATACCGCGCACTACAATCTGCGTTCACGGCCTTGACGTGTAAACTCGTCGTTACTAATGGGCAAGCAACCACAAGCGACAAGCTATGACGTATACCATACAGCAGAGTAAGAAGGTTAGTGTAAAGACCTGTGAGGTGAAGATAAGGCACAACAAAGAAGAAGAAGACGAAGAAGAAGAAGAAGAGTCTCTGTTGATTCCTAACATGTAGACACGCCCGCAGTGAGGGCCGCAGACTGTAAGCTACACACTACAAATACGAAAAAGCGCAGTAAGAACGTTGGTGTAAAAGCAATGTGAGTGAGGCTGGTAAAGGCGCGGAACCCCCAAAGAGAAGAATGAAAACCGACGACTAAAACACCGAAACCGATCCTTGGATGCTTAACTCGAGGCGTATCAGATTTTCCTGTCTCTTGGAGAAGTTCTGGTTTTAAGTTCTTCTTATAGTTCGACGATCGTAGTGCGCCTCTGATGCACTGTAACGTTCGATGGAATGATTGCTAGAAGCTGCATTGACTGACAAGAGCTCATGCTTTCCCACGCGTTTTGCTGGGGGCGAAAGCCAGGGTGAGTGATAAATTGGGCAAATCAAATGAATGCAGTCCGTACAACAGTACTGCTGCGATTTTTTCCTCCAGTCTGCCCATTTGCCACCATCCATATTTTCTCAAGTGACACCCTGGCATGTTTTGCACTCGTGACCTCACATGACATGGCAGGTTTTGCACTCGCAACCACACATAACATGCCAAGTAATATGTTATATACCCCTCTACACCCCTTGCGTGTTCAAAACGTGCATAACATGGACCCAAAACATACCTAAGCATGACAAAGTGAAAAAAAACCCAGCATATGGGCAGAATGGAGGAAAAAATCGCATTCATTTCCTTTGCCCCATTTAACATGAAAAAGCCAGGCCAACTTATACAAAGACTTTTGTTTTGGTGGGGGGAAAAAATGGTCCAAAGTTACCACATTATGAGGAAGGAATATTTGAAATCACCATATGTAGAAAATCGGTTTCTTCATGTGCATAAAATATAGGTAGCAGGATGCCTAAATGTTTTTACTGTCCTCTCTTACCTCTAGCCAAATTTGGCTTAGTCCTCTTGTGGATAAGGCCTGGTTTACACTAGGAGTCAAGGCTGACAGTGAAAAAAACTTTTCAATCTGCCCCAAGTTATTAATAAATGCTGAACATTATGGCCCTGTATTGGCCCCAAGGCTGAAAAAAGGATACCATCAAATTTGGGAGGCCAATTTGCAACCCTTCGGGCCAATGTTCCATCATTTCTTATTATCCTAAGGTCAATGTTCTAACATTTATTAGTGACGTGCATTTTTAAATGTCACGACACCCTTCCCCAACAAAAACAAGTTTCTGCCTCTTTCAGGCGATTTAAAATGGAAAACCCACTCTTTTCCCTTTGTAATGGTAATCAGGGTTATTAAAAAATTAGATATCTGGTGACAATTCGCCAGGGAAAAAAAATTCTGGTTTGAACCCAGAAACTTTTTTTGCGGTCCCATGGTCCCAGACAGGGTTATATACCACTGAGTCATCACTGCTGGGTCAACTTGATCGTTTTGAAGATGGCATCCGTGAGAAAGTCTTTGTTTCTAGAAATATAATCTGTCAAGTAGTGGTGAAGTTTGTGAGGAAAGAACAAGTCTAGCACATTTGACTTGAAGACTTGGTTGAGTAGATATGGGTGTTGGGATTTATGGGCTTGCAAGTTGCAAGGTGAAATGCTCAATAGGGTGGAATCAATTCCAAGTGGGCTGCTCATCATCATGCCCTAGAATTGAGTGAATTGATGAGGGGTTGCAATTGATTATGATGGGCAATTGGAATGAGGGAGAAAGTCGTGGCAGTTTGGCTATTGTTTGCAGAAAAACTCGGCCCAGCAGCAAACATTGGGTGATATTCGCATGACCACATGGATAAGCATGTGCACTGAAGTAAAGGTGACGTACTGGTGCCAAATGCCGCCGGTCCTGGCGTGAGTACCGATGATATGCACATTTGAGTAAATTTAGTTGTCTTCATTTTAGTTGACAATTTCTCTCCTTGGGTTCAGTAAATTATTAATTTTATGAATGTCAGTTTGGCTTCTTGAGATACATTGTCTGTACTTAGATTCTTCCTGCATGTGAAGATTGTGTGCTGGGTTACTCTGCCACTCACCCTGCCACTCATGTATAGGTATATCTCGAAAAGAAGGTTTTTCTGAGGGAAATCACGGGGTTATCGTAAATCGTGTGGGAAGCTCAGAAGTTTACAATTGTGTGTTTTGACCTTTTCCGAGAACTTTATAAACATTGCTAAAAAATGAGTCATATTTTTTAATATTCAATGTGAATGTTGTTTTTTTAATGTTGAGGAGAAGGAAATTCATAAGTAGACATCCATAATTTAGATAGAAAAGGAGGTAAACTAAATTTTAGATTTGTAAAACTTTACCTTTTGACCTTTTACTAGCATGCTACCATTGCTCATTAACTGAGGATTATCACTTGCCATGTTGCCATGACCTCCATAGCTTGCCCACTTGGTTTTGTTGAAGAATTTTGAAAAAATTTGTTGTACAAATCATCCATTTAACACAAGTATAATAATGCTGATTCAGCAATCAAAGTTGAATCGGTGGGCATGGCTCAATATGTGAGTATTTGGTGAGCCACAAATTCCATCTGTCATAGGGCCATGCCAATGAACCTTGTCCTCTGATCACACTAACAACACTGGTTCTTTGTTTACTTGCTTATTATGTGTGATAGGGTTCAGCTTCAGTTGTTAAGTGATATTGAAAAACACAAAAAACTGTTACCAAGTATCATCTATATATTGAAATTATTGTTAAAATAACCTTGCCTTTGGTTCTAACTTCTTAGATGAAACTTTTTTTTCATTCCTAAATATTTGTTTCTCATAAAGTGAGTGAATTTCATTAAAATTAAGTTTTGAATTAATTATAAATGTTGGATCCAATATCAATTGCACATGATTTGAAATATTTTAAAAATAGTTACAGTGGCAACAACACTGAAAACAAATTTAAAACTTAAGTTAAAATTCGTTTTTATTACCAATGTTGGGAGAAAATTTGAGTTTTAAATCTTGTTTGATGTCAGTGTACTTTCTTAGTGTCACCTTGAGCTCCCGTTTATGAAAAAATTGTGAAGTAAGATGTGGTGAGAAGGAAAGCTTACATTAATGACATTTTAATTTGCAATAATAATGATATAAAAAATTTCAATCATTCCAACCTAAATGAATTCCACATAATTAATTAATTATAATATTTAATAATTATAATTATTATATTATATTAATTAATTATTTTATTTTAATATTAAATTATTGTAATTAAATTATATCTTTTTTGAACAAATGGAAAATTGTCACGTGTTTTATGGCCATTGGTTCTTAAATTACCATGTGGTTAAATCCTAACCACCCATCAGTGGCACATTTGGTAATATGTGATAGTTGCAAATGTAGTCATAAATTGAGATTCCATGTCATTTAAAGATCATCCATGACAATGGACGAAAAATTCTGACCTAGTTGTAAGGTTTGTGATTACACTTTCAATTTCATGGTCATGTTATTTCTCTTGCAACTAATTATGTTATGGCATTTGTTTTAGGCAACTATGTTATTTTTAGTTGTATGCGTCCATTACAATTACAAATGAATCATAAATCCAATTGTTGATTTTCAAATTTCTTCTAATGGTGGAAGGGAAATTATGCCTAATTATAGGTGTAAAAACCCTCCCAATATTGGGGAGTAGGCATAAAAACCCTCGCATTCATACGTCTCTTGATTTATGTAGGTTTGCTTCATGATACGTTTTGCCAAATGCTTAATGATAGGTAAAGCCCATGGGTGGTGGACATTCCCAAAATGTAGGGCTGGACTTGGCCATCACCTCATTTAGAGTAGGGCAAAGCCCTAGGGTGGGAACATTCTCAAAATAAGAGGTCTACCATGAGGTGATAGTCAAGTTTAGCCCTACATTTTGGGAATGTCTCTCACCCATGGGCTTTACCTATCGTAGAGCACTAGGCAAAATTTATTATGAACCAAACCTATGTAGATCATGATGTGTATAAATGGGAGGGTTTTTACACCTATAAGTAGATATAATTTCCCTCCCAATTTGTAGGAGGGGAAATCCTGAATATAAAGTTCCCTCCAAATACACAACGAATTTTCTCCAAGTGCTTGAGAGAGTTTTAATATACCAACACCTACTAATCAACTAAGTGGCGGTATGTACATGGTACGCATTTCAAACAAAAACCTCTTTCACCACCTATTGATCAACTAAGTGGGGTTTAGGGTACATGGTTCGCATTGCAATCAAAATCTCTTTCACGTGGCTGGAAAAGTGAAAACGATTTAAGTAGGACTCTGTAATTGTTACAATAAGGGGCTGCATGCAGAAAGTGGTAGCTGAGCTTGCAGGCGCTTAACCCGAAGTAATGCCCTGCGTCATATGTTTTTCCCAGGCAGGTATCATGGAAAGAAAAGAGAAAAATATGTTCAGGCATGCCCTTTTTCAAAACCTTTACAATAAGTAAAACCCTGCATCATATTAAAATTGCTATTTCCCCCTTGATACGCTGCAGGTGTCCTGGAAAGAAAAGAGAAAAATATGGTCAGGCATTCCATTTTTCAAAACCTTTACACTAAGTAAAACCCTGGCCCATATTTAATTTCCTTTTTTCCCAATGATACCGTGCAGGTATCATGGAAAACAAATGCCGGGACATTCCATTTTTTCCAAACCTGTACAGTGCTGAAAACCCTGCCACGTATTTCCTTGTTCCCCCCCCCTTCCCCATGATACTGTGTGCAAGAATCATGGAAAGAAGAGAGAAAAATATGGTCAGGCATTCCATTTTTCAAAACCTTTACACTAAGTAAAATCCTGGCCCATATTCAATTTCCTTTTTTCCCAATGATACCGTGCAGGTATCATGGAAAGAAGAAAGAAAAAAATGCCGGGACATTCCATTTTTTCCAAACCTGTACAGTGCTGA
>Ga0209611_10010915_pt1 | contig 13247 bp, 13 predicted proteins | sample S1TSphgellanicum_3_FD_187693 | JGI IMG/M metagenome (GOLD analysis project Ga0209611, IMG submission 187693) | Host-associated microbial communities from peat moss isolated from Minnesota, USA - S1T2_Fc - Sphagnum magellanicum MG (SPAdes) (version 2) | ecosystem: Host-associated > Plants > Peat... | reverse complement strand
AAAAAAAAAACCAAAAAAAAAAAATAAAAAAAAAAGCAAATACATAGCCTTAGATTTTTCCGAAAAAACAAATCCAAAAGAAAAAAGATAAAAAAAGAAGCAAATACGTAACAGAATCGGTCTCTGCGGCTCATTTCTGGGGGGTTGCAGAATCGGCATCGCAGAGACTGTTAACGGGTCGGAATGCCCTGTCACAGACAGACGGACGGACTAACTAAGTGAATTTATATATAAGATATAAGATTGGCAGTTGGTGTAACAAGAAACTTGATGCTCCAGAATATTGACATGATGAAGGAAGGAAGCAATTAAGCTCATGATGAAGGAATGAAGCAATTAAGCTCAATTTTGAATCCTCGGAACCCAGAAACTAGAAACCTGATAATCTGTCAAAGTAAGGTTTGCAGTCTTTTTGGTGCTTCTATGTGAACTCCTCAATAAAAAGGACAATTTATTTATTTAGAGTTTCCTCTGCAAAAGATTGGAGAAAAGTGTCATCTTTGAAGGCTCAGAAAAGAGTTCTAGAGATGCAAATCTTTTTGAGCTCCGGAATTTCCTCTAAAAAGCGAGAGAGATTGAACTAGTCTGTGTCCTGTGAGGAGGGGTTAAAGAAGTCGATCTAGAATGCAATAATCTTTGGGATTCCCCAATTCTTTTTTCCTCACAAAAAGGATATGATTGAAAAAGCCCCACCATCATCATCATCTTTTGGAGGGTTAAAGAAGTTCTAACTAACGAGATGCAATAATCTTTGGACTCTGGAATTGCTCTCAAAATGACTCATTTTGATCAAGTGTCAGCTACGAGGGTTTTAAAGAAGTTTTATCTAGTAGATAGAATGCAATGGTTTTGAGTTCCGCATATTTCATCCTCCAAACAAGATTGAAACAAGTCTTCTTTCCTCCAATCAAGAAGAAACATCAAAGTTCTAGAATTGTGATCTTTCCACTGGAATTTCCTCCAAGCAAGATTTGGAAATAGTCTCTCATCTTTGAAGGGTGCAAAAAAGAAGTTCTAGAACCACGATCTTTCATTGCAATTTCCTCCAAAAAAGATTGAAAAAAATCCTGAACTTTTTTTACAGGGGTTGAAGCCATTCTAGAAATGTAATCATTCTGCACTGGAATGTCCTCCTAAATCTCATCTTTTTTATAGGAGTTGAAGTTGTTCCAGATATGCAATACTTTCTGCACTGGAATTTCCTCCTAAAAGCTTTGGAAAAAGCCTCATCTTTTAAAACAGTTGAAAAAGCTTTAGAAACGCAATCATTCCGCTCTGGAATTTTGTCCTATTGGATTGAAAAAGCCCTCATCTTTTAAAGGGGTTGAAGTAGTTCTAGAATTGCAATCCTTTCTGCACTGGAATTTCCTCCTACAAGATTGGAAAAAAGCCTCATCTCTGAATGGAGTTGAAGTAGTTCCAGAAAATGTGACCTTTTCTGCACTGGAATTTGCTCCTTGGAAAAAAGTCTCCTTCCTCTTCTCTTGGAAAGAAAATTCTGTAAGCGAAGTTTCTAACGGAACGTGCCCACCGAATTGATTTCTTTTAGGTTTTGCAATGAGATCATCAGATGCCTCTCTCCCCTCAATTGCGGTAGGACTGTCATCAGGTGTCAAGTCAGCCATCAATGACTTCATGCAAAAAAGAGACCGCCCCCAAAAAAAAAGTTGGGTCTTGTGGCAAGAGTCTCTCAGAATGAGAAACTTTTGCTTTTGGGAATTGGATGCAAGCTGATCGACATCAGGAAAGAGAGAGGAATAAGACGAAGAAGTTTCACTCATCACTTCATGCTTTCTCTGAGTTCTCCTCATCTGTTTAAAAGAAACAAATCTCCTGCTGGAGGAAGAGGAGGAGGAGCAGCAGCAGCTTCAACAGCATAACATGGGTTGGGTTTGCAGTCTTCAATGACTAAGAAAGGGGAAACTTCACACTTTCACTACATGAACTTCAAGGGTTTTAAGTGGATGTATTTGGGTGTGTTAGCTGAAGACCCAATCTTTTGAGTTTGTGAAGATACGTGAAGGAAAGGAAAGGCACCAACCCCAGCTAGCTAGCTAAAACACAAAGGAAAGAATCTAGTTTCACTATTTGGGTGTTTTGTCTCTTTGTGGAAGACTGGAGTGAGAGAGCTTCAGAGAGGTGAGAGATTAGGAGGAGGGTACTGGGGAGCTGAGAAGTTCTGTGGGGTCTATTTGTTTTGTTTGTTTGTTTGTTTTTCTTTTTTCTTTTTGGGTTTTTTCCCCCCTCTTCCTTCTTGATTTGTATTATTATCCACAGAGTGGCTTGTTCTTTACTTCTGAGAAAACTCTGATATGAAAGAAAAAGTGCCAATTCCATTGACTTCTGTCCTTTTGAGACGAAAACCTGTTAGTTAGGTTTTGATTTTTCATGCTGAGTTTTCAGATCTGATGAAGAGATTTTGAGCTCTTTTTTCACAACCACTTGCTCTGAAGAATTCCTCAACAACCCACCATAACTCTGCCCAAAACTCTGCTTGAATTTTTATTTTATTTTTTGTCTTCCCACACATGCTTTGCCAAAAAACAAGAGTGATTGATCGCTGCAGACTGATATGAGATTTGTGCTGCGTTTTTGTAGTTGGATTGATTCTGTTCTCAAAATCTCCTTTTGACATACATAAACAGTAGTTTTGCTACTAAATTGGTACTCATTTGATTCTCCGGAGTTTGCAGCAATGGAGGAATACTTAGTAGTGGTTGTGGACCAAGTTTGGACAAAGTCCATTCTGGGTTTGATTGTGGAATTGTCCTTTGTCAATTTTCTGTTTTGAATTTGCAACAAATTGAGATATTTGAGTTACTGTTTTTCCAAAACTTATTGGTTGGTGTTTGGTTCAATTGGGTATATATATATTCTGATACCTCTTGAATTGTTCATCTTTTAAGGCTTATGGGTATTCTAGCTTTAAGTGTGTAGAATTTCAGCTGAAAAGATGCCCGGCTTGGAGTGGCATGGAGTGGCAAGGAGCATCTTAACAATCAGAACTAGGGTTGAATGGTGAAGATACTTTAGGAAGACAGTTTGAGAATACAGCAGCCACCACGACGATGACAAACATGATGCCAGTTCTAAATGGGATTCTTCCAACACATTTGCAAGAAAAAGGAGAGGAGGAAAGTTTGGACATTAGGAATGGAATCTCACAAAGGTCAGAATCTGGAGCTATACCTCACAAGAAGAAGGTATGCATTCTGAGCATTGACGGCGGTGGGATGCGAGGGATCATTCCAGGTCGTGCATTGGCATACTTGGAGGAAGCCCTTCAGAGGAAAGGCAACAACAAGGACGCTCGAATTGCTGATTATTTTGACATTGCTGCAGGGACAAGCATTGGAGGTATTCTTGCCACCATGCTTTTCACTGCAGGCAGGGATGGGAAACCCCTCTTCACAGGAGAGGAGACATGGAGATTGATTGCAGAGAAGGGGAAACAAATCTTCAGGATACCTAAAACACAACAAGCATGGGCAAAGCTCAGAGGTATGGTAACACCCCGATATTCAACCAAATATTTAGAAGCATTGTTGAAGCAATATTTGGTGAGGGACAATTCCCCCCTCACTTTGCGAGATACCCTAAAACCCATGTTGATCCCCTGTTATAACCTGGAGACTGCGGGCTCATTTCTCTTCTCGCGCACATGGGCACTCATTGATGAGAAATGGAATTTCAATTTATGGGAGATTTGCCGTGCCACGTCTGCTGTGCCTTCTTTCTTCAAGCCTGCAAAGATGCGATCAATCAATGGGGTGACTTCATGCACAGCAGTTGATGGTGGCCTTATCATGAACAACCCGACAGCAGCTGCAATCACACATGTGCTGCATAACAAGGTGGAGTTCCCAGGTGTTGAAGGTACAAGGGACATGTTGGTGTTGTCACTTGGAACAGGCCAGTTTGATCAAAAGTATGACTATGGTCAAGTGCGGCATTGGGGAGCTTTTCAATGGGCCACACCGGTTGTGAAAATTGTGCTTGATGGGATATCTGACATGGTGGATCATACTGTCAGTATGTCATTTGGTGATTGGCACAAACAATATTTGCGTGTACAGGTACCCCCTGCAGTGCTTTTTCTCTGTGTGAAAACCTGCACATTTCTTAGTAATAATGTCTTGCCATTACCATTCTCCATAGGTGAATGTGCAGCAGAATGGTTACCTGACATGGGTTTTGCTCTTTGTTTTGAGTTTGTGGCAGGTGTCAGGGCTTCCAGGCAAAGCACTCAAGGAAATGGATGATGGACGCATGAGCAATGTGAAGAAGCTTGTGAAACTTGCAGATGAGATGCTTGACAGCCCCTGCACGGAGCACCTTCCATATGGAGGCCGGAGTGAGATAGAGCACACAAGCAATAGAGATCGCCTTGATTGGTTTGCTGAGCAACTCATACTTGAACACCAAGCACGTGGTTCAAGGACTGCATTCTCAGATACTCCATTGCCTGATAGCCCTTCACAATTGGAAAGCCCTGCACCCCCTGTTCCATTATGATGACCATCCAGTTAGGTCTTTCTTGACTTAAATTTCATTGGCTTTTGGCCTGCACCCCTCCTCCACTCCTTCAAGAATTACTTTCCAGGTTCATACATGTATATAATTGCAGTGAACCATGAGTATCACTATCATTGATCCTGTTTGCTTCATTATTTTTTTGTAGTAGTAAGATCGCACATTAGATGAGAATTTGTAAATTGCTATCGGCTTGTAGGATACTTGAAGAAGCAAGATAGTGGTATTTGACTCCTGGCCTTTGTTGTATGAGGAACCCATGAACAAACTAAGGCATTTACAGATTTGACTCCTATTTTGGTTCCTTCAATTTTTGGGGGTTCAAAATGGTTGGTTCTTTTGATGATTTTCTGGCTAGAATTGTGAAGATTGCAAGTACCGTCTTATCTCAAGAATGACTTATTTATTTGTCTTAGCTTGTTGTATGACCACTTTGAAGGCGTCTCAGAAGCTCTAATTTGCAAACAAACATGCTTAACATGGAGCTTCTTCTAGATTGGAACCGTTGATGAAGCAAAGATGTAGTCAAAAACTCAGCAAAGAAGTTTGTGGTAGAATAAATTGCACCTTGCACTTTGATGATCTCCAGAAAGTTGGATCTTCAAAATGGTTGGTTCTTCTGATGATTTTTTGGCTAGAATTGTGAAGATTGTGAGTACCGTCTTATCTCAAGAAATGACTTATTTGTCTTAGCTTGTTGTATGACCACTTTGAAGGCGTCACAGAAGCTCTAATTTGCAAACAAACATGCTTAACATGGAGCTTCTTCTAGATTGGCACCATTGATGAAGCAAAGATGTAGTAAAAAACTCAGCAAAGAAGTTTGTGGCAGAATAAATTGCACCTTGCATTTTGATGATCTCCAGAAAGTTGGATCTCTTACTGAACACATCCTGCATCACAAAACCCATATGTCTGTGGTTTGTACCCTGCACACACAAATATGTGAAATTTATGTCAGGCACCGACTCTGTTTGTTATAGATCGTATTGAGATCATGTTTCTTACCAACATATCATCACCAAAGACTCATCACTACAACAGTACTCAAATCATATTGATGTTCAGATACAAAACCTGATGCAAATTGGACTTTCTTGCGATTGTAGTAGTCTTATGATAGTCTCATGTGGAGGGCAACATGGCATCACAAACCCTTCTCTCTTGCCACTGGAGGTCATCTTAAGTTTATGAGTGGGCTCTTACATTTTCATAAGGGCTGCTGACACGGTCATTACGCAAGGTAAGGCCCTATATCCAGAAATCTGGAAGGCCCTATATTTGGTACCAGCCTTGGTTTGGGACCAAAAAATCCAAAAAATCAGAAGGCCCTATATCCAGAACCTTTTCCCATACGGGAAGCAGTGCCTGGATTTTTCCTTTGTATTTTCAGCTCACTTACCTGCCCGAGAAACCTGTTTTCAGCGAAGGGGATCTTCTGCGGTGGAAGGTACCAGCTAGCTAGGCTGTACTGAGATCTTCTGACCAGCGGAAGGTACCAGCCAGCTTGTCACTGTTTTCTCTAAAAAGTGAAAAAATCCCAGCTCCGCTTTACGTAAGGAAAAGGACCCGAGTACAAGCCCTTCCGTGATTTTCGACTTGTTCCCTCGACCTACCGGCCTGGGGCACCGATCTCAATGGAAGGGCCTGTACTTGGGCCCTTCTGCTATACAGAACCTTCTCCCATACTTACTTAAAAGGAGAAACGGAGTAGTCGTGCAAGATCCCTCCTCTTCGTTGGCCTCGTGTTTGACGCTATGTACACCAAAAGGATCAGTGAGTAGTCTCTATTATATGCTGCCATGCAGAGCGCAATGCAATCTTGTTTGTTTCAAATTGATGATCGTCACGTTTCTTTCGGATGTTGAAATATTGGAGATCGTGTGGACAAGAAATCCGCCTATGCCATGAAATTCTTTTCTTTCACGCTGGTTGCGAAGCAAATTATGATGATGTTATTGCTGTTATCTAGAGGGGGGAAAAAAAAATTTGAGAAGGAGAAATTTTCAGTACGCTCGGAGTTCAGTTTTTGAAGAATCGGGGAAGTCCTGAGACCAACTCATGACGAGGATCGAGTCCAATGTGTGAGAAGAAGAAGAAGATCGCTATAAGAAGGAAAATTGAGTTATATAGAAGAGAAACTTTCTGGATCTGTGTTCTTCAAGAGTGATCTGCGGAATCGGTACTTGGTGTCCACGGCGACTCGAAATCCTAGGTGAGTAATTCTTCTTTCGTGCTTACAAAGCAGATTACGATGCTGTTGTTGTTGTTGCTAGAGGGGGGGAAAAAAGGTTGAGAAGGAGATTTATTATCACGCTCCTAGTTGAAGAGTTTTTGGAGAATCGGGAAGTCCTGAGAACATTTCATGACGAGGATCGAGTCCACGTAAAGAAGACGAAGAAGAAGAAGAAGAAGATCGCTGCAATGCGTGCATTCCATTAGGAAAAAAATTGAGTCATAGAAGAGAAACTGTCTGGATGTGTGTTTTTCAAAAACCGTCTGAATCGACAATCAATGGCGTGAATGCTACTAGATCGGAAACAGAAAGGAATTTAGAAAGAATTTCATAGTTTGTAGCTTTGAAGACAGATGATCACTGACCTCGGAGATTGATTTTTCAAGAAGAAATCGTTGTGTATATATTCTCGTGCATAGACTCGATGCGCAGACAGTGTGTGACCGTTTGACGTTCGAATAGAGATGCGTTAATACACAATAACAATTCCAGAGACTTCACGGAATTGCACAGATAAATAGTTCCAGCCAGAAGCTCATTGCTCAGATTTCGCGAAGTTACGAGAGACGGTCTCAAATTCGATCTGATCCACAGGGCAGAGCCTTGCAGCAAAGATTTCCAGAAACGAGAGGGCCGCGAATGCGATCCCCGGATCGCAGAGCGCCACTGCAGAGCAGGAAACTTCCGGCGGGCGACAGGAGAATCGTGCTTCACAATTCCGAAAACAAGAGCGCAGCTGCAAAGATGGTCATAGAGAACTACAGTGCCATTTGATGTCAAATACGCAGTCGACCATCGCAGAGAGCTCCGTATTGTGAACTGGAAAAATGCAGCGGCGAGTAGGAGGGGGCGGTGAAGTTCAGACAGTAATTCGGATAATGGCAGCAGAGGAGGAAGAGGATCGGCAAGTTCTAACAAAATCCAATTCAAGCTTCTTTGTGGAGGGTATTGTAAGGCATCTGCGGAGGACGGTGAGAAGCGGGAAGACGAAGCCTGAGGCTTGGAGACGACTGCAGTTGCAAGGGCTGTTGCGACTCCTGGTGGAGAGAGAGGAGGATATCTGTCGAGCACTGGCTCAAGACCTCCGCAAGTCTGCCTACGAGACTTACATCTTTGAGGTCAAGACAGCTTCCTGATCACTCTTATAGATGATTTGATCAATAACATCGTATCAATTCCCATGCACAAGTACAAAGCTCAGTCACATGGAGATATAAGCAGTTTGCCTTCAGGAGAACTGAGAAAATGGAACTGCAAAGATCACAAACTTGTACAGTATCTACAGGAATTGATGGAGGCACAAGATGCAGCACAGTTTGATGATGAATTTTCAGGCAGAATTTTTGTTGATACATGTGCAGATCTCTTTGGCCGTTGAAGAATGTAAGCTGGCTCTTAAGAAGCTTAGAAGCTGGATGGCACCACAGAAGGTGCACCTTCTTTGCTTGAGCCATCAAAACAGATTTCCCTTGTAAAAACACTACAGATATCTGACAAGTGTAGTGTTTTTGCATCAAATGTGTGATTACAGTAAGCTCCTGAATTTTCTAAGGAGAAGACAGTGGCTGAGCCCAGAATCCTGATTAGAATTCATCCTCCCTGATGAACATCAATTCTGAGATCAATGACCAAATGTCTATTTGAGTTCCTTGCAGGTAGCGGGAACTGTTGCAACATTTCCTTCCTCTGGAGCTATAGTTCCAGAACCTCTGGGAGTGGCATTGGTGATTTCAACTTGGAATTTCCCATTTGGTGAAGCCCCCTTAAACCCTAGAGCACTCTGAAACCCCTCTTTCTTTTGGCATAATTTGAGCAGGGTTACATTAAACCCTAAGCCATAAACCCTTTTGCCATGTTTTTGGCACTCTGCAGATGCAGGTATGGCTTCATTCAATCCATGAAGGATCCTGTTCAATGTTAGTTGTAGTATATCTAGATTCATGCAGATCTCTAGGCCCCAGGTCTGTACTCTAAGATTGTCATTGAATTCTGGTGTACCAGTGTTAGCAGTGAACCCAATGATTGGAGCCATTGCAGCTGGCTGTGCTTTGGTTCTGAAACCTTCAGAAATTGCACCAGCTACATCAGCCCTTCTTGCAAAGCTGATCCCCTTGTATCTGGATACTAGTGCAATCCAAGTGGTAGAAGGGGGTGTTCCAGAGATCACAACTTTGCTGCAGCAGAATTGGGACAAAATTTTCTATACAGGTGTGATGGTTGTGTACAGCCCTCTCTCTGTCTGTCCATGGAACAGAAAACAATGGTGATGCCTGCTGATAGTTTTCTGAAATTTTATGACTGTGTCAATATCCTTGAGCTGGGATGTGCCTGCACTGCCTCCTCTGAACCAGTTGCTTTCTTATAGTCATTCATTGTTGAAGAAAAGGTGGCTCAATCTGGGATTGCAGGGAACTCAAAGGTGGGCAGAATAATCATGGCTGCTGCTTCCAAGCATCTTACTCCAGTGACGTTAGAACTTGGGGGCAAATGCCCTGTGTACATCGATTCAACAGCCAATCTTAAGGTATAATGTGAATGTTTCTGATAAAGCTGTGCACAGCAAATGTGATGTAGGTATAAATTCTGCTTCAACCAGAGAGGATTCACTTGGAGAATATCCTTCTGGTAGATTGATTCATCATTTGGCAAATGGCCTTATATGTTGTACTTAGGTTGCTTTGAGGCGAATTGCTGTGGGAAAGTGGGGCAATAACAATGGACAAGCTTGCATTGCACCAGATTACATACTGGCAGAAGACTCTATTGCACCCAGAGTGGTAAACAGATATATTGGATCTGCTCCTTCCCCATGATTGTTTGAAGAAATGTTTTGTGCCATTTTTCCATTTTGGAATGAATTCTTTCTGCAGACAAAGAGCCCTTAAACTTGGTTTTCTGCACCACATTCTAAACGGTTGTTTATTTCTATGAGACTGCAGAACCTGGTTTCCTTCCAGTCTAGTTCAATGGGTGATAATTGTTGGATGCTTGTGTGTGGCTCTTAAGTGGTTCTACACCCTTACTATCTGTCAATGTGTTGAATGCACTCATGAGTTCTTTGCAACTTTTGAAGGTGGATGTTCTGAAGGAGACAATTGTAGAGTTTTTTGGGAAGGACCCGAAAACTTCAAAGGATCTGTCAAGAATTGTGAATCAATTCCATTTTAAACGTTTGATGGATCTACTGAATGACTCAAGGACGTTGGGTAAAATTGTCCATGGAGGAGAACAAGATGCAGCAAACCTGTGAGCTTTCTTCTTCTCTTTTCTGAATCTGCACTGCAATTTGCTGTACAATGCAATTCAGCAACAGTTATACAGGTTCTGACTGAAGACCAATGTTTTTCATTTGCACATCTGACTTCAGGTATATTGCTCCTACTGTACTATACGATGTTCCTCTCAATGCTCCAATCATGACTGAAGAAATCTTTGGGCCTCTTCTCCCCATCATCAAGGTCTCTGATTTACCTGCCTACTTCATCTTCATTCGTTTCAAATGAACAAGGGAGATGTAGCCATTGATTTGGAAAATATACAGTTGCAAGTTTTGCATGGGTGGATTTTTACTGTGATGTAGAATTCCTGCACAGTTTTCTGCATCTCAGTGATGAAAGCAATCAACCAAGGGCTGAAGGGGATCGGTCAATGGATTCAGGTGAAAGGAGCAGCAGAGGCCATAGCTTTCATTACTGAACGGTCAAAGCCATTGGCATTCTATGTATTCACGACAGACAAGACAATTGCACAGTTAATGGTGTCAGAAGTCTCAGCCGGTGGCATAGTGGTGAATGATACATGCCTACAGGTCTGTGAATGAAGCCAACTGATTCAACCCTTTCTCTACTCATCCCAGCTTAATCTTCCAAGGCCACCTTCCATCTTCAACCCTCCTTGTGGGGATATCACCAGCTCAATCTACAACCATAACCAGAATAAATTTCATCTCACAAACAAATTGGATCTGAAAAACTCACAAGAAACTGCTGCACATTCTTTATGATCCTTATTAAACATGTTGCTGAACTCACTAGATTTCTCTCTCTCCCACAGTTTGTGGTTCCAGGTCTGCCTTTTGGAGGAGTGGGTGAGAGTGGAACCGGTGCTTACCATGGCAAATTTTCCTTCGACACATTCAGCAACCACAAGGCAGTTCTGTACAGGCAAGAAGTTGGAGACGTATATGCAAGGTACCCTCCACACACCAAACACAAACAGAAGATCATCAAGAGCTTGCTCACTGGCGACTTCTTGGGTGCCACTCTTCTCCTTCTTGGTTGGAGGCAGTAAGTCGTGAGATCAAAGGAGACGTCATGCTACTCTTCTGTTGCAAAAAAAATGCGAGCAGCAGGCAAGCACCCAACACCAACAGTCAACAAACTACTGTGCTGAGTCTCTTCTGAACGAACAATCAAATCCCAGAAAGAGTTTTTGTTACTCAAATGTTTGCTTAGATTTTTTTGTTGCTGTTCAACCCAATTCCTGTGACACGAGGCATTCTTACTCATTAGTGTTGTTTCCTTAGATTTTTTTTCTTTGCATTTTTTTTTTTTGTTAACTGTTCATTCCAATTCATATAATGAGGCATTCTTACTTAATGTTTCCTGCCAAAAAATTTGGGGTGGTTCAACCCAATTTATATGAATGAAAACAACAGCATTACCTCCATGGCATGCCAATGAACTAGCACAATCACAACCCAGCTTAAAGCTTCCTATTTTGCATAATGTAGCAAAGAAATGCATTTAATCAAGATGTCTCAAGATGAAACAATTATTGATCAATTTGTGAAAGCAGAGATGATGTCTACCTTTTTTATGTATAATCATGAAACTCAAGCTACCCATTGCAAAGTCCAAGATCCATGCCAAGGATCATTTCAAACATGGTAATTTTTGGTGGACATTTGGCCACCATGGCCCATTGAGACCCATTTACAAAGTTTAGACAATGTATATTTGATAAAATTGTACAATTGATTCTTAGATAGAAATCAAACACAAGTAGTCGTTGCAAATTTGTAATGTGGTCGTTCAAAATATTCATGAGTTTCAAGGAATACTTCTTTTAACAACATCTAATTATGATGTCATATGAATTCAATATTACAATCATTAACCCATTTTATCATCTAGGATTTAAAAATGAGATCACTAATACAAAATGTGGGTGTAGTTCACTAGTCCCTGTTCATTAGACAATGAATTCACTACTTATTCATTGGTCCCTGTTCACTACAACTAGTGAATTCAATCAAAATCTAGTGAAATCACTTGGTGTATAGGGACACCTTTTGTTATAGTGCATAATTCTTAGTGTTGAAATTATATGTTGTTTCTATGTGTTCATGCCCTATCACATGCGATGACAATTTAGTGTTCGTTTCAATAATGTAACTATTGGAAGCATGTTATCTATTTCTGAAGGAAGGTAGTTTGTTTTGTTTTGTAGTTATGAGATCCACCAAACTAGGATGCTTCAGATCATGTTCTTGCTGTCTTTGGAAAGCTCTCAATGAGGAGGGTTGCATGGGCTTGGTTCCATGACGTTTGGAATTGCAGTGCAAAAGTTCTTGAATATCGAATGCTTTCTTCACTGAAAATTAAACCAAAATCATAGCTGAAAATTTCGGAGGAATTGGAATGTGCTGTTGGTGTTCTTGGAAAGATCTTGATGAGTAGGATTTAATGGAATTTACTTGGTAAGATTTGGATTCAGAATGGGGGAGATATTAAATTTTTAAGTGATTTCTGCTGCTGAAAATTCAAATAAATTCCAAAAAACCAGGTTTTGGATGGAAAAAATCAGTTGAGGACATGGTAACTCTTGGGCCAACGGCACAGGCCACACTAGTTATACATTAAAGTTCAATTTACACTTAACATTGGCATTTTGCTATTGTTTCCAATATGGGCCAAACAATTATTTTGGCCACATGAAGGTGATATCACTATCAAATGAAAGGGAAAAAAAATTTGAAGTTGAAAAGATCATATTGGGAAAACATGTATCAACCAATCCACATTGGGAAAATAGTAGAAGAAACATGTTTTACAAACTTTCATATTAAAAAGATAATATCTTGTGTGGTGATGCTCATTATTGCTAGGATACTACTTGTTATGTTCACACAAAACATGTGAACACAATTGGTTTGAAGGTTCATGGAGATGTGAATTTAGGGTAGGGCTATTTTCTCCATTCACATACTTAAGGAATCTTATGAAAAAATTTGTTTGGGAGAATTGAAGGTAGGACTATCCATTCCACGAGTGATGAATAAACATTGTTATGGGAAGGATGTCATGAATAACATAATTGAATTAAATTATGCTCTAACATGGCCATGACAATGATGAAAACAAGGTGTGAAAGTGTACACTTGTAGTGGATATATGATGTGCATATATTGTATTATTGTACATAATTTTGTTATGTTATCTCTTATGTCAATTTGTAGTTCCATTTTAGACATAAT
>Ga0209611_10010913_pt1 | contig 13247 bp, 12 predicted proteins | sample S1TSphgellanicum_3_FD_187693 | JGI IMG/M metagenome (GOLD analysis project Ga0209611, IMG submission 187693) | Host-associated microbial communities from peat moss isolated from Minnesota, USA - S1T2_Fc - Sphagnum magellanicum MG (SPAdes) (version 2) | ecosystem: Host-associated > Plants > Peat... | reverse complement strand
CCCGTTGTCCAACGGCATCGGCGCGCTCCTCGTCATCATCCTCATCCGCATCGCACTCTACCGCACCAACAACGACGTTCCGCTCTTCGTCTGGCACCGCGAAAGCGATTTCATGGGCCGCCTCAAAGGCATCTGGAAGACCGCCTTCGATTCCCTCTACAACCAGGTCGCCACCGTCCTCGTCTTCACCCTCGACATCATTCTCGTCGGCATCCTCGTCGGCCCCGGCGCGGCCGCGGTCTATGGCATCGTCACGCGCATCACGGGCATCTCGCGCCAGGTGCTCCAGTCCCTTTCAGAAGCCGCCTGGCCGCGCCTCGCGCAGGAAAAAGACAGCCAGCGCCGCGCCCAGATCATGCGCAAGGTCGACCGCCTCAACGCCTGGCTCATCGGCTGCTGGTACGGCGCCCTGGCCATGACGCTCCTCCCCTTCCTGGGCTGGCTGGTCAAGCCGGACTGGGTCGCCGGGCCGCTGCTCGCCGGGCTCATCCTCACTCGCAGCTTTATCATCTCGCTCAGCAGCGCCCACTCCTATGGCCTGCTCAGTGCCGGCCGCTTCCGCGAACTCGCCCAGGTCAACCAGCAGGAAGTGATCATCGGCCTCGTCGGCGGCGGCATTCTCAGTTGGACCTTCGGCGTCATCGGCACGGCGAGCGCCTTTCTTGTCGCCACCCTGTGCGCCCAGGGCTGGCAGATGACCTACCGTTACTTCCGCTTCGCGCACGACACCCACTGGCTCTCCGAATGGTTCGCCGTCACCGGGCGCGGACTCCTCAGTGGCACGGCCAGCGCCGCCATCGCCTTTGCCGCCTGGTCGGTCGTGCGGGCCCACCTCGGCAGCGCCGGCTGGCTGGCCGTGCCGGTCGGCGGCATCGCCTTCGCCATCCCCGCCGGCGCCGTCCTGCTGCGCTGGCGCCTGTCCGGAAAAATTCCATGAGCCGCGGCAACCGCCTCCTCATCGTTGGCGCGGGCTTCGCCGGGGCCGTCCTCGCCCGCGAACTCGCGGAAGCCGGCCTCTCCGTCCTCATCATCGACAGCCGCGATCATCTCGCCGGCAATTGCCACACCTCGCGCGACGCCGAATCCGGCGTCCTCGTTCACCGCTACGGCGCGCACATCTTCCACACCGACCGCGAGGACGTCTGGAAATACGTGCAGCGCTTCGCCGAGTTCCGCCCCTTCTTCCATCGCGTCAAGGCCTCCATCGACCGCGGCGTCTTCGGCCTGCCCATCACGCTCGCCACCATCAACCAGTTCTACGGCAAGCGCCTCACGCCCGACGAGGCGCGCACCTTCATCGCCGCCCTCGGCGACAAATCCATCGGCGAGCCGCGCAACTTCGAGGAGCAAGCCCTCAAGTTCATCGGCCGCGAACTCTACGAGGCCTTCTTCCACGGCTACTCGAAAAAACAGTGGGGCTGCGAGCCGCGCGAACTCTCCGCCTCCATCCTCAAGCGCCTGCCCGTCCGCTTCAATTACAACGAGGGCTACTACACGGACCCCTGGCAGGGCATGCCGGTCGACGGCTACACGCCGCTCTTCCAGCGTCTCGTCAAGCACAAGAACATCAAGATCCTCCTCTCCACGCCGTGGACGCCCGAGATGCAATCCGGCTTCCGCCACGTCGTCTTCACCGGCCCGCTCGATCAATACTACGGCCATCGCTTCGGGCGCCTCGGCTACCGCACCGTCTTCTGGGAAAACCAAACGCTGCCCGGCGATTTCCAGGGCACCGCCGTCATGAATTATCCCGGCCTGGAAAAGCCCTACACCCGCATCGTCGAGCACAAGCACTTCACGCCGTGGGAAACGCACGAGCGCACCTTCGTCTCCACCGAGTTCAGCAAGGAAACCGAGCCCATCGACGTCCCCTTCTATCCCAAGCGGCTCGCCACCGACAAAACCATCCTCTCCATGTACGTCGAGCTCGCGCAGCAGGAAACGAAAACCTCCTTCCTCGGCCGGCTCGGCACCTACCGTTACCTCGACATGCACCAGGTCATCGCCGAGTCCCTCGACTTCGCCCCCAAACTCGCCCGCGCCCTCCGCACCGGCGCCAGGGCGCCCATCTTTCCTGCTAAATAGCATGGGGAGCCTGCATTTTTAAGTGATATTGAATCTGCTGTCGATTTAGCGCGCGGAGCAAAACCTTTCTGGTATGGTCCCCCTCTAGAACAAGATGCGACGCCAAGATCTACCCGCACTGACGTCGTTGAGGTTTTTCGCCGCCTTCGCGATCGTTATTTTTCACTTTTTCTCCGAGATAAAAGACTTCCCGCACTGGGTTTTCCAGACCCTTTCCGAGGGCGTGTCTTTCTTCTACGTCCTTTCCGGCTTCATCCTTTGCTACAACTATCCCGCGCTGACTGAGCGAAAAAGCTTCTGGGTCGCGCGCTTCGCCCGTATCTGGCCGGTGCACCTGGTGACGCTCATCCTGTCACTCCTCGCCGTACCTTGGATATCCCAACTGGGCCATGCCAGCTGGCGCTTCACACTGCCCGCCAACTTGCTCCTCGTGCAGGCGTGGATACCGATAAAAGGCTCGATGCTCTCCTTCAACGGCGTTTCCTGGAGTCTTTGCGTCGAAGCCTATTTCTATTTTTGTTTCCCGTGGCTCCTGATTCTCTTCCAGCGCCTGGGAGGCCCGTGCCTGTTGGCCACCAGCTTCACGCAGGGAATACTCTGCGTCTTCGTGGGACAATTCATCTTCAATTGGCCGAACGAGTACACGTCCTTCTTTCCCGCCTGCCGCCTGTTTGAGTTCGTCCTCGGGATGTACATCTGCCGTCTTTGGCAGAAGCGCGCGCCCAACGAGCCCATCAGCCCGATGCACGAATATCTCAGCGTCGCGACCTGCCTCGTCCTGGTCATGGTCATTGGCACGCTTGTCTTGAAGGAAACGGGACGACTTCCGCTCATCCCCTGGCTGGCCACCGAAATTTCGGCGCTGAGCTTTGCGTGGATTATCTGGTCGTTCGCCCATCACACCGGCCCCATCTCACGTCTTCTCTCCGCTCCGCTCGCCGTGCAACTCGGGCAGATCAGCTTTTCGCTCTATATGTTCCACCAGATTTCCTTGCGTTTCTTCTTGAATCGTGGCTACGCCGACAGCATGCCGCTCCCCGTCTTCTTCATCATCTATCTGGTGCTTTCGATGGCCGGGGCGTATTTGCTTTTCTACGCGGTGGAAAATCCCGCGCGGCATTGGATCATCGGCGCCTACCGCCGGGCGATGGGCAAACCCACGCGCGGAGCCGAAAAGGTCAACTTGTCTTCTTCCTGACCTGGTTGAAAATCCAGTTGAGGCATCGCGCGGCAAGACCACGCTTCAACACCGGCCCCCGCCGGATTTCCGCCAGCGCGGTCAAGTTGTAGAGCAACGCAAAAAGCGCGCGCAAGCGCATGCTCAGTCGCGGAAGCCTGGGAAGTATGCAGAGGTAAAATTCGATGGCGGTCAATTCGACCGCACCCGGCTTGCGAAGCATCCGATGCGTGAAGGCTCCCTCGTGATAAGCGTAGAAGGTCAGAGGCTCGGGGTCGTAACAAAGCAGGCCGCGGCAGGCGACGCAAATCCACAGAACCCAATCCTCGGCCTGACCAATCATGACCGGCGGTGCGTCTTCCTGGAGGAGCAGGGCCGAGCGTCGGCACACCACGGTCGAGTTACAAATATAGTTGCGGCGCAGGAAATATTTCTCCCGGGTCATGTCGTAAATCCTCTGCTCCTCCCCGAGGTTGAGAGTCCAGCCTGCCATTGAAGGATCATCGGTCCGCCTCGTCACGCGCCCGTGGACAAGAAGGACCTCGGGATGGCGGCGGAGAATAGCGACGTGACGCGAGAGCTTGCCCGGAAGGAACTCATCATCGGCATCTAGGAAGGCGATAAACTCCCCACGCGCCTGCAGGAGGGCGAGAAGACGCGAAGCCGACGCACCGCGGTTGGCACCTTCGGGATGCTCGAGGACCTTGAGCCTAGGATCATGCGCGAACTCCTCGATTTTCCGGGCCGAACCGTCAGTCGAGCCGTCGTTGACCACAAGAATCTCGAAGTCCGCGAAGTCTTGATTGAGAATCGACTGAATCGCAGCGGAAACGGTGCTTTCCCCGTTATAAACGGGCATAACGATGCTGATGACGCACGAATCGCTTGGGGGCGGGGTCATGGCGCCGAGGAGGGAGACGATGGGGCTTGCGTCGATTTCACGGCCTAAACACGATTCGACGCAAGTTTGATGGACATTCGAGATTGCCAGAGACGAGAGTGAGACCGTAGCATGCACGCTTATCCTTGCAAAGACTTTTGACTACAACTCCTTAGCGGCACAATCCGAGTGGCTTCCCCCCTATTCCGCGCTTTCCTAAGCCGGCTATTTACCAGCGCGTGCGGCATCGCCACGGCCTTCGTTAGCTTCAAGCTCTACTCCCTTTACCTGACCAAGGAAATCTACGGCGTCATCTTCGTCAGCACGCAGTTCCTGGGCTACCTGCCCTTGACCGGCGCCGGCTTTCTCGGGGTCATCAACCAGCGCGTTCTCACGGCGCAGGACCGGTCCGAGGCGGTGAAATTATCGTGGTTCGCGCAGTTCCTGCAGAATTGCATTTTTATGGTCATGTTTGTTGTCGCGATGTTGTTGATGGCCATGTACACGCAGACGCCGCTGGTGAAAAAATCGGGCCTGCCCGACTCGTTATTCTTCACCATCGGCCTCGTGGGCGCGTTGACGCTCTACGTCACCGGCCAGATATCCTTTCTCGTCGGGCTGGGGGAACAGGCCAAGAGCTACCTCTTGACCGGTTCGCTGCAACTGTTGACCTCGCTCCTTCTCTTTCTCGCCTTCGCCGCGCGGATGGGAGCCTGGGCCATCCCCGTTTCCGGGGGCCTGGCGGCGGTGCTGTTCTTCCTGCCGCTGCGCCATCTTTTTCGCACGCGGATGGAGGGCCTGCCTCTTTTCGTATGGAAGCGTCAGCCGGACTACAAGGAACGCTTCCTCGGCATTTGGCGCCCGGCGCTGGACAACTTCATGACGCAGGGGTGGAGCTTGTTAACGTTCAGCCTGGACGCCATCCTGGTTGGACTTCTCGTTGGGCCCGGGCAGGCTGCCGTCTACGGAATCGTGACACGGCTGACGTTCATGTCGCGGCACGTCCTGCAGGCCTTGGGGGAAATCGCGTGGCCTCGACTGGCCCAACACAAGCATCCGGAGCTAAAAGCGGCCTTGATGCGCAAGGTTGATCGCCTCAATGCCTGGAATGTCGGGACTTGGTTCGGGGCGATGTTCGCGACGGCCGCGCCCTTTCTGGCCTGGTTCCTGAAAGCCGACTGGGTCGCCGGCACTCTCGTCATTGCCCTGGTCCTTGCACGCCACGCGGTCATTTCCCTCGCGGGTCCGCATGTCTTCGGGATCGTCAGCCTCGGCCTGTTTCGCGAAAACGCGATCGTCGCGCGGCGGGAGGTTTTCGCATCGGTCATCCCGGCCGTGATCCTGTGTCATTTTTGGGGAACGCTCGGCATCGCCGGCGGTTACCTGCTCGGGGGCTGCATGGTTTCCGGCTGGCAGCTCACCCGCATTTACTTCCGGGCGCAGCACAAGCCCTGGGTGCCCGAATGGTGGGCGATATACTGGCGCGGCATCGTCGGTGCGGCCCTTGGCTATTCGCTCGGTTTTCTCTTCTGGCATCTTTGCCTGCTGCTGGGGAATGGGAAGGCGGGCGGCTGGCTGGCGCTGCCTGCCGGCGGCCTAGCCTTCGGTCTTGCCTGGGCGGCGACGGGTGGCATGCAATTGCTGAAGGCCCATCGCGCCAGTAAATCCGGCCATTAAGCCGTCCTGTCTGGCGACTTCCAGATTCTATCGATCCACCGGGCCGCGCACGGCTGCACGGCATACTCCAGGATGGCCACCGCCGCGGCCGTGACCAGGAGAATGAGGGCAAAGCGCAAGTGCTGATTAACCACGAGCACGCTGGCCAGCAGAAGGATGGGCATATGGATGACGTAAAGCGCGTAGGAGGCACCTCCCATGAAGATCGCGACACGGCGAAACGGCGCGCCCCAGCCACGCGGCCACTCCGGTTTGCCCAGCGCGATGAGGTGGGCGAGGATGAAGAACGCGACGGGCAGGGCGAGGAAGACCGCCATGGGCAGCGGATGGAAGCCGGCGAGCGGATGGGTCTCCGCCCACGAAGCGGCCACGGCGTAGACGGCCAGGGGAACGAGCCAGCCGCGCCGGAGCGGCTTCGCCTCGGGGAAAAGCTGCCGGACGGCGAGGGTATGGATCAGCGGCGCGATCAGCAGCGCGATGAAGAGGCACTTCAGGTCGTCGAAGGCGCCGGTGCTGGCCAGCACCGTGCCGTAGTCGGAGTAGGAAACCATCGGAATCATCAGGAAGAGGGAGATGGCGGAAAGCAAAGGCAGGCTATAGCGCGACGCGAACCCGGCGAAGAAATAGCCGAGCAGCCAGCACGGGCTGATGGCCAGGAACTCGAGCGCCAGTCCCTCCACGCCCGTGCTGACATGGCAAGTGTAGCGCACAGCCATGCCAGCCAACGCCAGCGCCAACTAGACATAGATCAGCGCCGGTGTCCGCAGCGCGAGGATGATCACCAGCGTCATGTTGAATTCGAACTCGGTGCCGAGCGACCAGAGCGGACCGTCGGTGGGCAGGGGCGTGACGAGGGATCCCTCGAACGATTGCAGGAAAAGCTGATGGCCGAAGATCTGCCACGACGAACACGGGTCCGCGACGACCCAGCCGGTCACGACCGCCGCGGCCAGCGCGATGAGGTAAAGCGGCTCGATACGCTTGACGCGGGCCTTGAAAAACGGCAGCGCCGTCCGATGCAGCCGCTGCTGGGAAAGCGCGATGACGTAGCCCGAAAGCACGAAGAAGACGATGACCGATTCGCGCGACCAGCCGACGAGGCGGTACAGCCCCGGAATCCTGGGAATGCCAGAGTTGGAGTTGAGCAAGTGCCAGAGGACCACGTCCAGGCTGGCCAATCCGCGCATCAGCTCCAGCGCGGCGACGGTGCTGCTGCCTTTCTGGCGAGGCGCTGGTGTCCCCTCGGTCGGTCGCTCCCTGAGCATCGGTTCGGCCATGGCCAGGAATACGCTAACGCGACCTGTACGAGTAAGGCCGGGTCGGGCGCGGGCCCTCGCCGTATTTGCGCAAGGGCAGGCCGGCATCAACGGATGGAGTAGTTTCCGGACGCGGAAGATGACTCAGGATGCACGAGATGGCAACGTAGGTCCAGAGAGTTATGGAGCTCAAGTCGAAGGCGGTGTAAATCAGGATGGGGTACGATGCGAACATGGCGGCCAGGAACGCATGCAGATCGTGCATTTCCGGGTCGTGCTTGTCGGCCCGAAGCGCAAGGGCGGCCTCCTTAAAGAAATAATACACGAGGGCGAGGGACAACGCGACCATGAAGGGAATGCCGAAACCGTAGGAGGCCGTGACGAACCCGTTGTGGGCCTCACCGCCGGCCAGGTCCCTTTCAAAGTCAATGCCGGTTTTTGCGTCTTCGGTTTCCACGTACAGGGGCAGGTGGCCGAAGCCCTTTCCGGTGAGAGGGTTCTCCATGATTTTGTTCCAGCCGTCTTGCCAGACGGCGTAACGCCACTGGGCGCTGGCGTCGCCACCCGAAGCCTTATCGATTTTCGAGTCGAAAATGCCAAAACCGCGCATCAATGGGGGAATCTTACCGGGATCCATATTGGCCACGGCGAAATGCATGGCGCCGACCGCGATCAGCATCACGGCCATGCCCATGATCATGGCGTGCGTCTTTCTCCTGAGAAAAAGAATGACGGGCACCACAATAAAGAGCGCCCCGATGTTGGAACGATTCCCTCCCAGTACCATCATCCCGAATCCCAGCCCGAAGGTGAGGACGCGCTGCCAGAGTTTCATGCGAAAGAGCGCCGGACAGAGCGAAGCCTCGGCAATAAACAAGCCGTAGCCGGGCAACTGCACGAGCCGCTGAATGCCGTCGCCGATATCGCCGGCGGCGAAGGAACCCATGTAAACGAGATAAGGTCCGGTCGCCGGGATGAAGGCGCAGACTGTTAGGACAACGCCGCTGATGAACATAACGACGAAGCACCAGCGCATGAAATAGGCGATTTTATTGCGGTCCGTCAGGACCGCCCCAACAAAGACAAGGACGGAGGCGGCGAGGACATAGCCAAAATAGGGCATGGCCCCAGAAACACCGGAGCCGCCGGCCGTGGCGCCCAGCTTGGTGACCGGGTTCATCAGGAACCGGACGGGCACCCAGGCGAAGACAATCAGGAGATACCAACTGAAGGATTGAAGGTAGGAAATGTAGCCCTGCACGCAAAGCCGAAAAAGCAGGGTTACTGCCATCCATGCAAGGATATACGCTATGGTCGGCAGGTTGCCGAAGAAGTGGGGAAAGAAAGGGATCCAGGAACCAAGGGCGAGGAGAAAAGGAAAGTTGTTGTAGGCGGCGCAGAGCACGCAAGCCGCGGCCAGGAGAACATACTCCAGCGCCTGCCACGGGTCCAATTCAGGCAAATAAGACCCCAGACACAGCGCCGCGATGCAGCCAATGACGGTAATCAGAATGGCCCAGATCCAAGCGGGGATCATGCGGTTCTATCGTGAGGAATAGGGGGTTGACACAATCTACACCTAGAAGATGGTGCGCGGAATCGGTACCTCAATCCCAAGAAGTGGTCCACTTCTCATGCTCCGGCCTCACCTCCGGGTTTGCCCTCTTCAGGAACGCCTCAAACAAGGCCCCCTTTTTCCAGCCCGCATTCGCTAGGTTAGTGGCTAAAGCTATAATCGCAACCCCTCCACCGATAAGCCAGCCAATCATGAACGGTAGCATTGAATTTATATTTGCCGATTCTTGAGTTTCTGCAAGAGGAAAAAGGTCCATTGCCTCGGCTAGTCAATAATCGAAGTTGTCCGCCGCACTGACGGTTTCTTCGATATGTTTAGACCTTGGGATATTTCCACTGTATACTCTTAAAAAATTAGGGAGTAAAATCGGATCCGACTAACGAGCGGCTTTGATTTTTGAATCGAGAACGGAAGGGCAGCGATCACGTTGCCCTGTGTTCAGGCCACCGCGCAGATGCAACAGCCCTGCAGGAACTCTGTCGAGCCGAAATTGCTTGTCACGCCAAAGGCACCTCCTACATTTCCCCCGTGTCCCACGCTGGTGCGATCAAAAAGCTCCTTGGGCACCATTCCGTCTTTGTCTTCTACGGGATCGAGATTCTGGGCCGTCTTTTTTTGGCTACGGTTTCCTTTGCCCTGCCAATGCATGTCCTGACCGCCGACGTTGGCATCTACTGGAATCGCGCGCATGATATTTCCCCACAGCACCTCCCCTATCGCGATTTCGTTTGGGAATACCCGCCCCTGACTATTTTGCCCCTGCTATACATGCCGCTCGTGAATGGCAGCAAAGCACTGTTCTATTTGCTCTTCGTCCTTACGACGGTCACCTGCGAGTACACTTCGCTTTGTCTTTTGCGCGGGTCTTATCGGGAACGCCGGATGGATATCACGCTCTTCTGGAGCGTGACCGTGCTGCCTCTGGCAATGCTGGCCTATTTTCGGTTTGATTTTATTTCGGTTCTTTTCGCCACCATGGCGCTTGTCGCGATGGAGCGCCGTGGCTCGACTGTGCTGCCAATCTTTCTGGGCTTCTTTACCAAGCTCTGGCCAGTCTTCCTTGTTGTTACACTGTTTGCCAAACGGCGATTTCGGGAAACAGGGTTGGCCATCGGAGCCTGCGTTCTCGGTACATTAGTGTGGTGGTCCCTCGTGCCCGAGGGTTTCCGCACCTTCCTGCAATTTCGCCAAGGCGACGGTTTTCAGATCGAAAGCATTCCAGGCTCGATTTTGATGCTGGCCGGACGAAACTTCAGCTACGGATTTGGCGCCCTGAATGTCAGCGATGCGGGTTTGAAGTGGGTCCAGACCATCATGACGCTCGCAACCGTCCTCGGCCCCGCCCTGATCGGGTTTGCTGCGCTCCGAACGAAGAGTCGCAATGATGTCGCTTTGACTGCCGGAGTGATTGCTTTCGAGTTGTGCGCGAGCCGGCTGGTCTCGCCGCAATTCATCACATGGCTGGCGCCTTTCGTGGCTTGTCTGTGGCCCCGGGAGCGCAACTTAGGTTTCATCTACGGCTTGCTGGTGGCGCTAACGATGCTGGTGCTGGCGTTTTATCATTCGCTTATCCACTACGGAACCGGTGCCGTGTTAATCGTCATAGCACGGAATGCTGTTCTCGTCTGGTTTACCGTGGCGCTGCTGCGCAGGGCGTTTGAAACGAGCCGCGATGGCAGTCCCATTCAATCCGGCTGCACGTAGGGGGCGTCGCACTGATTGCTTAGCTGAAAGCCCGACATGAGTTCTTAGGCCCATGGCGATTTAGGCCCCTGGCCGCGGCGGGACTTTGCCGCGTAGGGCGAGCCAGGGGACGCGCCAGACGGCTTCGCGGACGATGCGGTAGGACATCTTGGATTTTCCGGCGAAGCGGTCCTCGAAGATGATGGAAACTTCGTCGATTTTCCAGCCGAGGCACCAGGCCAGGTAGGTGATCTCGATCTGGAAAGCGTAGCCGTCGCAGCGGACCTGGGAGAGGTCGAGCGTGGCGAGCTTTTCGGGGCGGAAGGCCTTGAAGCCGCCGGTGGGGTCGCTGAAGGGCATGCGGGTGAGCGTGCGCACGTAGAGACCGCCGCAGAGGCTGAGGAGGAGGCGGCGCAGCGGCCAGTTGGTGACGCGCACGCCGTCGCGGTAGCGCGTGGCGAGGACGAGGTCCGCGCCGCGGCCGATGGCGGCGACGAGCTCGGGGACGGACTCGGGCTTGTGGGAGAGGTCGGCGTCCATCTGCACGACGGCGCCGCAGGGCTCGGTGCGATGGCGCTCGATGACCCACGCGAAGCCGTCGAGGTAGGCCGAGCCGAGGCCGAGCTTGCCCGCGCGCTCGAGGATGAAGAGCTGCCTGCCGTACTGGGGCTGCGCCTTGACCCAGTCGGGCGCGCCGTCGCCGGAGGCGTCGTCGACGAGCAGGAGGCGCGCGTCGGGCACGGCGGCCCAGAGGCGCTGGGTGAATTGCGGCAGGTTGTCGCGCTCGCGGTAGGTGGGTACGATGACGAAGGGCGGGAGCATGAGCCTCTTCTTTTATGCACTCGCGCGCCACGAGGCAAGAGCGGCGTATGTTACTTCCCGTTGCGCCTTTCGCGGTGACAGCGTCCCGTCGAAGGGACAACATAATCCATGATCAGCAGATTGCCTCCGTGTATTTCCACGTGGGCGTTTGCGAGGACTTGGAGGTCATAAAGTTTCATTTGGTTTGATTTCGGGAAGCCAGTCTCTTAGGTTTCATTCGTGCATCCCATCTTGACCCTATTGCTAAATATCGCTATGTGGGCCTTCGCCGTTTTTATCCTTTCTTTCGCCGTCTTTTCGGCATTTATTTGGCCTTGCCCGCTGCCTTAGCTTAGCTGTGGAATTACAACTACGGCGCGAGCCGTTCGACGATCCACGCGCCGCTTTGTTTGCGATAGCGCAGGCGGTCGTGCAGGCGGTTGGTGCGGCCCTGCCAGAATTCGATTTGCTCGGGCGCGAGGATGTAGCCACCCCACGCTTCGGGCGCGGGGACTTCGCCGGGAAAGCGCGCCTCAGCCTCGGCCAGCCGCGCCTCGAGCACGGAGCGGTCCGCGATCACCGCGCTTTGCGCCGAGGCCCACGCACCGAGGCAACTGCCGCGCGGGCGCGTCTTGAAGTAGGCCTCGACCGCGGCGCGCGTCGTTCTGGTGACCGCGCCCTCGATGCGCACCTGCCGTTCGAGCTCGATCCAGCCGAAGGTGAGCGCGGCGCGCGGCTGCGCGGCGAGCTCGCGCGCCTTGTCGCTCTCGTAGTTGGTGAAGAAGACGAAGCCCTCGGGGCCGTAGCCCTTGAGCAAAACGTAGCGCGCGTGCGGCTGGCCGTCGGGCGAGACCGTGGCGAGGACCATCGCGTTTGCTTCGCGGATGGCGGGGCAGTTCAGCGCCTCGTTAAACCACGCCGCGAATTGCGTGAGCGGATCGGCCGCGAGGCCGGACTCGCCCAGCCCGCGCTGCATGTAGTCGCGCCGGAGAGCGGCGACATCAACCTTGGACGGCTCAGTGGACATCGCGGAATCATACCGCATCCCTCCGGCATCACAATGCGTGAGATGGCGCTCAGGCCGGACGGGTAGTCTTGAGCTTCTCGCGCGATGTTTCCATGAGGCGGAGCATTTGCTGGTGCCGGGCTTCCATCTCGCGGGTCAATTGCACGAGGTCCTGCCGCTCGCGGCGGACGTTATTCTTCGGGGTTACGTTGCGGTCAAAGTACATCGGATAATCTCAAGTTTTCCCGGTTCAGAATTTCAGACGCCATGGAGCGGCGAGGGGTTACACGCAGATTCATTCAAATTCGCATTGCGCCGGGGCGCGGACGGGCGAAAATGGGCGGATGTCGTTTGAGTATGTCCTGAAGAAGAGCAGCGCGCCGGGGCCGCGGATCGATTACCGGGCCCAGCTCAACGACGAGCAGTACGCCGCGGTGACGGCCAAGCCGGGGCCGATCCTGGTCATCGCCGGGGCGGGGAGCGGCAAGACGCGCACGCTGACCTACCGCGTCGCGTACCTGATCGAGAACGGGGTCGAGCCGGAGAACATCCTGCTTCTCACGTTCACGAACAAGGCGTCGCGCGAGATGCTCGAGCGCGTGGGCAATCTGCTGCCGCATGACATTTCGCGCATCTGGGGCGGCACGTTTCACTCGGTGGCGAACCGGCTGCTGCGCCGCCACGCGAACGAGCTCGGCTTCGGCAGCGACTTCACCATCCTGGACCGCGACGACGCGGCCGATTTGGCCATCGCGGCGCTGAAGTCGCTCGGCTACGACACGAAAGACAAGACGCTGCCGAAGGGCGCGGTGCTGCTCGATGTCTTCGGCTACGCCGCGAACACGGAGAAGTCGATCGCGACCACGGTGGAAGAGCATTACCCCTATTTTGGCGAGATCGTCGATAAGCTCGAGGCCATTCACCGCGTTTACCGCGACCGCAAAAAGGCGGACAACGTGATGGATTACGACGACCTGCTCGTCTACGCGCTGAAGCTTTTGCGCGACAGCGAGAGTGTGCGCAAATTCTATCAGGAGCAGTTCCAGCACATCCTGGTCGACGAGTACCAGGACACGAACAAAATCCAGTCCGACTTCATCGACACG
>Ga0209611_10010912_pt1 | contig 13247 bp, 13 predicted proteins | sample S1TSphgellanicum_3_FD_187693 | JGI IMG/M metagenome (GOLD analysis project Ga0209611, IMG submission 187693) | Host-associated microbial communities from peat moss isolated from Minnesota, USA - S1T2_Fc - Sphagnum magellanicum MG (SPAdes) (version 2) | ecosystem: Host-associated > Plants > Peat... | reverse complement strand
GATTGGCCCTCATAACAAGCAAAGCAAGAATTTGAGCTCTAATGAATATTAGGGTTTCTTTTTTGCACCCTTGCAAACTACTTTGATTTCGACCTTCTCTTGTGGATGAATGTCTTTCTCATGATTTTTCAAAGTGGCATCCATCAGGCACGGTTGTGGACTCGAAAATTTGCCACCCAACAGAATTTGATTTTTATCTGTGCAGTCATGCCGGGATTCAGGTTATTATTATTATAAATCACCATTTTCTTGGAATAATAAATAAAATTATTTTGCAACATGAGTAAATTTTGCTAAATTTTGCCACATATTTTGCCAAATTTTTTATATCACTAAAATTTTTATAATTTTTTAATTTAAAAAAAACCCTTTACAGCAGTGGAAGTGTAATGATTTTTATTTTTTTTTAATCTGTTATAATTAATAGAATTTTAAAATTGTGTGGGATTCATCTGCACAATGTTGTGGGTGTGTGGTTGGGCCTATATTATGTACATGTTTTATAATTTCAGGGGACAAGCCGACCTGCCCACTATCATGTGTTGTGGGATGAAAACAATTTTTCAGCAGACGGTTTACAATCTTTGACAAACAATCTCTGTTACACGTATGCCACTTTTCCTTCACAAGCTCAAATTTTGGATTTGGAAAATGGCAATTACTGATGAACCTTCTTCAACCTTTTCAGTTCTCAAGATAGTTTTATTGAACCTTTTTTTTGTTTATAAATATATTTTTATATATTTATTTATTTTGCTTTTGTGTAATTTGAAGGTATGCGCGGTGCACCCGATCAGTCTCAATTGGTGAGTACCTCTGAGCCCATTCCTCATCATAGCTAGTGCACCTCCATCACTAACCAATTTGTGCCAAATGACAGCTCTTTTGTCTTAGGTCTTCTTTATTATTATTGATTGTCGTTTCATAGTAGTCATGAGTCTTCTTTGCACAAGGTCTTTACTTGAATTTTTTTGGGTTGATTGTTTGCTTTTGTTTTTCTTTGGGTTGTGTCTACTTGAGTTCTCATTTGCCTTGTACTTTTGATGGATGGGTGGGTTCCCATCCTTGATTTTTATTCACAAGGTTTTTCATCTATCTTATTCCTCTCTTCTTTTGGCTACAAAGGTGGTTTGTTAGCAATTTTTTCTACTTAGGAATAGCCTGGTAGGGCTTATTCCATGTAGGAACACATCAAGATCGGTAGGGTAGGGCAAGCCTCAATTCCATTCCATGGTAATGGGTTCAACTACTAGTGCCTGTTCCAGATCGTAACTGGTATTCTTCTCCGTTGCCGATTTACATTACAAGTGAAACTGCAATAACCAAAAGTGGAACCAGCAGATCGATAGACTCGTTTTGTGTTGCATCTATGATAAACCCTAAAAAGTTACCCTACAAAGGACAGCAAAACCAGTTACATAGTAGAGACAGGTGCAGGGAGTTCACTTACATTTTTACAAAAAGAAGTCAGGTTCAAAATAAGGTTTTTTAAAAATTACTTTGGAGCTAAATTTTTTTAATTAGAAAATAGATTAGCCTCATTTTTTTAAAACCTTCAAAAAATTTATAAAATAAATAAGGCATTTGAAAATATTTTTAAAAAATTCTAATACCCTTCACAAATGAATGTAAATATTTTATCAATTACCAAAAATATAATTTGTATAAAGTTAAAAAGGGTATTAACATCATTCTCATTTACAATTATGTAACAAAATAATACCCTCCCAACACCAGTGTACCTTGAATATACAACGAGTGACTGAGAGAGAGAGTTCAAGGTGATTTTTAAATCATTTTTCAATGAGCTAGGGTTTTTTTTTTTTTAAATATAATTTTGATAATGGTTTCGAGGACTATGAGGATTCTTCAGTAGGCTCCCCTGTGAATTGTGGGTTTAGCATCTCTAATCTTCATAAGAGGGCATATAAAGGTTTTAAAGACCCAGATTTAATAAAATTTCCTTGCTTTGCAGATACCACTGAAAGAGGGGATAGGGGGCGAAAGCAGAGGAGATAGGGGGTGAAAGAGAGGGTGACTTTACAGATGACTCTAATGTTAAAACCTTTTCCTTATGTAAAAGGTGAAAGAGTGACACAACTTCTTCTTTCATGTGTTGTATGTTATGCAGTTCCTCCCGCCTACTATGCGCACTTGGCTGCGTTCAGAGCAAGGTGCTACATGGATCCAGACGCCGTATCAGATAGTGCATCGTCAATGACAAGTGGATTTGGTGCCAGCAGCCAAAGTGTCATCAGCAGGCGCACTAACCGCACGGGCGGGGATGGATCCATACGTTCACTTCCCCCCTTGAAGGACAATGTGAAGAAGGTTATGTTCTATTGTTGAGATATCATACCCCTTGTAGGACAATGTGAAGAAGGTTATGTTCTATTGTTGAGATATCATACCCCTCGTAGGACAATGTGAAGAAGGTTATGTTCTATTGTTGAGATATCATACCCCTTGAAGGACAATGTGAAGAAGTTTATGTTCTATTGTTGGGATATCATACGGTGTCACCTTATGCATCCATGGACAATGCAACCCAGATCCAACAACAACAACAACGGGGAGGGTTTTTGGGGTCCTAACAGCCTAAAAAACTCAATTGTGCACTTCTGACATGCAAGATTGGAAGCAAGCAGTCCAGGTTTAGGGTTCATAACCAACAACAACTACTAGGATGCACTGCAAAAAATTTAAGCCACCTGAAGTGAAATACGGGTTTTGAGGTTTCCACACTAATCTTAGTTGTAAAAGGACATATATCATGTTCCACCATGTGATGATATATATATATATACATGGGACTTGTACAGACTTATTATAAAATCGGTGGAGTAAAAACTACTACTACTACTACACCATGGTTTTGGAGAATCATCATTTTTCAATCATTCCATCAAATTTGTGTTTAGTGTATTTTGATGAACATTATGAACATTAGGAGTTTGTTCTTTCTTTCAATATTTAGTGGAAGTTTCGCTTTATCTCTAGGTTGTGTAAAATAAGATAGAACTGGTGGTTATTTCCAAACCAAACTGGGTTTGTAATTGCAAAACAAAACTGAAATTCTTGTGGGAAACTCTAAAACTAGAAGGTTTGTAATTTAAAGAACTGCATGCATGGCTAGTACTCATCGAATGAATAAAATGAATAACCCAAAAGTGTGCAGATCCCAAACAGACTGTGATAAGATATCTCTGTCTCCCTACAAGTTGAAAAACCAACAGTACAGACAATTGTCATGCACTTTTTTACCTCAGCCAATCAATGGATTTTTTTTACAGAGAAATGAGGCTGACCTGTACCTTAATCAGTGACTATACAGCTGTGTTTCAAAACACAGAATGGCATTTTACAAATCTTCACCGGCATTGAATGCATGCCATGGAGATGGGGACTAGCTTATGACTCATCTTGAAGATCCATTAAATGCTGCATGCAGAAAAGCTCGGATGCCAGCAGTGCTGACAGGATCAAGGTTGCTTTTGAGGAGGAAATTAGCACCCCATCCAAGTTGAAAGCCACAAAGTATATTTGGGGTAAGAATCAGAGTCCAACAGTGCTCAACAAATGTGTCTAAGTTAGGGTTCAAGTTCAAAACTGTTTAGGAAGCAGACTGAGTATCAGGACATACGGTCCGAAGAATAATTTGAACCATGTATTCTTCATTGATGGGTTTGGTGAGGAAGGCATCCATGCCTGCGTTCAAGCACTTCTGCTCATCACTAGCCATGGCATTTGCAGTAAGTGCAATTATGCATGTGCGCTGTATCCCTTCATTCTCAAATGCCCGCAATGCCATGCATGCTTCGTAGCCATCCATCACTGGCATCTGGAAAAACCCACAACCAGAATAAGGGCTCCATCTACATTACCATGGAAGCTCAAGTCTGAGCTTGCCTATCTAATTGAGTTTGAAGTATCAACACAGCATGCAAGAATCAGGCATCAAGCTTCACACATTAGACCTTCATTGCATTTGCAGACAGACAACTGTAGTTCCACAATTGCCAGAATTGGATCACCATGCAAATCATTACTGGCCTCAACAGGCTGCAAGGAAAGATGTACCTGACAGTCCATCAGGATACAGTGGAAAGACCGTTCACCACCCTGCACCCGAATCATAACAGCTTCCAAGGCTTCCTTGCCATTGGATGCTTCATGGGTTGTGGCACCAAGCCTCATCAACATTGCCACAGCCAACTTCCGCAGAAGAGGATTATCCTCTGCCACCAAGATATCAAGTTTATCTAGTGGCCTGGACAAGGAATCAACACCCTTGCTGACACTGAGTTTCCTTCTACTTCTGCAGTTTCTGGTAACAGTCTTGCATACAGTTCTTGAACTTTGACTTGATTGCTCCTCTTCTAAACTAATACATGCTAAATCTGGAGTAGAATCAACTGCTGAGGCAAGTTTTGGTTCTGAAGGAGTTTGCCAAGAATCATTCTCAGCAGGAGCAGGAGCAGTAGCAGTAGCAGAAGGGTGTTGTTGACCATAACATTGTTGCACATGGTTTGTACTTGGTGCATAAGGCAACTCTGTTTTGCAATCATATGGATCTCCCCATTCCTGCTGTCTTACATAATGGATAACATTTGATGAAAGGACAATCGGTGACTTTTCCAACTTTGTAATAGGAATTGGATCCCCCTCATCTTGAGCAATTTGTTGAAACAGTTCCTTCAACCTTGCAGCATGCAAGGGTTTTCTCACTAAAATTGAGTTGCACACTGAGTACAGGGCAGCCTTGACAGGCTCCGGAGTGTTGGAAGCAACAATCCAGATCACCAACAGATCCCTCTGCCTTATTGTCTGCCACTCATTCGAATCCAGCTTTTCAAGTCCATGGGCATCTGGGCAATGTTTATGAGCACCAGTGAGAAACCCTGATTCTTGGAGAAAATCCTGCAATTTGTCTTGTGTCACAACCCTTGGGAGGAGGCTTGTATCAATGATCATGAGTTGCCTTGGAGAATCATGCAGTGATCTTGTCCCAATATTTGTCCAACTCTTCCAAAAATCATACATACTTGGTCTCTTTGGTGATGGTGGATTTTGGCTGAACTCCAAGCCCAGTGCAAGTTGCTCAATTGAATCAGAACTACACTGTTTCACTGTACCAGCACATACTTCCACTGCATCTCTTTTATGGTGTTTAGAGCTGGAATTTATGGCTCTCAGATGCAGCAAAATGTGCTCCCATGTCTCAACTTGATGCACAGTTAAACCCTCATTTTCTAACCAGTGAACAGCACCTGCCCTACAGTCCCTGTCTGGAATTCCAAGTATCACCTCAGCTCCATGGAATAACGGAGAAAGCTGGAAGGGGACAGTCTCATACTTCAAAGGGCAGTCAAAGCAAAGAGTAAACTGGAAGAGTGAACCAGGGCCAGATTTCTCCACAATCCTTATCTTTCCACCCATCAACTGAACAAGTGAGCGCACAATACCCAGCCCCAATCCTGTTCCACCATGTCTGCACATGAATGGAGAAACAGTTATTAGAGAAAGAGACAGTGGCAATACAAAACAAAACCAGAGAATGTACATGCTGTTTATCCAAGAGCCCAAATTTTTCATCCCATTCGAGCCTGCCACACTGAAGGCTACCAAGATAAGTAGGTAACGGCAAAATCCCTGCCGAAAGGAACTTTGACAAATAGACAAGGGAGCAGTACCTACTGCTTCAGTTGTGAATCTTTTCCAAGGTTTCATACTGATCTTATGTCTGAAATGCAACCAGAACATACCTGTTAATTATTTTAAATACTGAAGCCCAAACTGTTAAAACAGCACAAATTCAGCTACCCACATTAACAGCACAAGTGCATTAAATGTATCCACTCCACCCAAAAAGGCAGATGTGACTCACATGCGTGTTGTACTGGCATCCCCTTGAACAAAATTCTCAAAAACCTTTTCCCACAGTGCTGCATCCATCCAAACACCAAATATTAGAAATTTTTAGCTGCCTTGTATGTACCAAGTCTAAGCCTTTTTGGTATCAATTTTGGCAAGCCACAAGACCTGGATATGATACTACAACTAAAATAATAGCACAGCTTTGACAAACTGCACAGAAAGTGCAAACCGTGTCATCCATCATCTATCTAGCATGGACCACACTTTTCAGATAAAGTTCTGTTGGCAGAAAACATTTTTGCCAAACCTGGAATGTGAAGCCCACAGTGGCATTTTACTAGCATGCAGCAATGGAAGTATCACTCTGCAAGGAAATCAATATCATCGTTGCAATCCTATAATCCCAAGCCAATAAAAGGGAACATGGGATACACACCTGGATCAATTCCTGGTCCAGTGTCATCCACTTCAAAGACAATGACAATTTCACTGGTGGGAGCTGTATCTGTAACCCTGTCAAGAGAAAATGAGCCAAAGCTCCGTCGCCGCTGACCATTGGACTCAGGACTGGTCAGTCGGCCCCGCACCAAGATTCGACCTTTGGAGGTGAACTTAATGCTGTTGCCTAACAAATTTGTGAAGACTTGCATTGTGCGCGCTGAGTCTCCTACGACAATCCTGGGAACATCATCTGAAGCATTTGGAGCAATTGATTTTAGTGCCACTGCTTACTACCCAAATATTTTCCTTGTGAATCTCATCCCCAAGATCCTTGCAGTGCTCAGTGCTACCAGAAATCTCCAAAACAGCAATTTGAAGGTAACACAACAACAAGTGCAGTCAGAACCTTATGAGAGTTGCTCACAAAGTGTCAGACCATCACCTGCATCACAAATAGCAGTGACAAGCTGCCATGACTACCCACTGACTTCATCAGCTCCTGATGGTGGGTGTAGATTGAGTATATAATAATCTGCCCAAATCTGGGTGAACCATTATACAAAATCTGCATCCTGAGTTTCTGTCGCATTTCCAGAAGCAACAGGAAGACTCAGTCATGATGTTGGCTAGCACTCAAGAGATATAGCAAATCAAAAAGTGAGCAAGAGTGTCCTCACGTGAACTGCAACAAGCTAGTGAGGGTAAGCTTCATTTCATGTTATAGCTTGTCCCTGTAAAAGCAAGCATCTAAGCCAAAGGCATAGAGAGGCCTACTTACAGGGTAGTGGCTAAGGCCACCTGACTCCTGAATATATCCTTTAAGCTCAGCAGTGAGATGCAGAACATCTGCTAAAGCCACTAGAAAAAATATCCATGGAACAACTCTTAGTCTTGGTATAGCCCCTCTTTTCTCTCCAAAGATTGTTAAGTAGGATGTACTTCAATTCAAAACTCCTTCTGCATATCAATTTCACAAGGAGATTGGGATCTTGAAGCTATAGGCTGTAAAGGAATAACAGAGGTGAATCACCTGCCAGCTGAAGAGCAAGGGAGAGGCCCTTATTATCACATTGCACAGAAAAGACATCTATGAGAGCTGAAAGCTCCGCCTCCAGATCAAACGGGGCCTTCTCCAATACCAGCTTTCCTGACTCCACCTGTGGCAACATTTCAGAGGATTAGATTACATTCCAGCAACCTCATAGACTATGTGAGCATAACTTCAGTATACTGTCTTAAATAATTGCATTTCACTTTAAGGACAAGACTGTTCAGAAATTGACAAGAAATTATGTCATACATCACAGTCCTAGGAGGACAACCTTGGTAATATCAAGAGCAGAGTTGAGGAGTGCCACAAGTGATGTGGCACAACGATGGATTTGACGTATGCTCCCTTCATGCTCTGAGGACAGGTTCTTAGTCAGAAGCATGTCCAACAACCCAATGATGCAAGCCATTGGCGTTCTAAGCTCATGGCTGTCATGTACACCCACAGAATGTCAATTGTCAGCACTCTGCAAGTCATGTCAGACAGCCTCTCAAGTTGTCTTGCTCTAGGGCAGATCAATGATGACAATAGAAACTTGGGTGTAATGTTCCAATCCATAAGACACAGAATTTCAGTGGTGGGTTTGTCCTGAAGCATTGCTCCAGGACACATAGATGAATGGCACTCGGCATAGTACTCAAGAGAGCAACTTCACATGAGATGCACAGTACAATCTATTTTTACACAAAGGCTAATTGCAAGCAAAATATATTGAATGTTCCTTAAATGCTTATAACCTACATAGACTGACCTCATACTTGAGAGGAAGTTAGTTTTTGCATCCCGGCTTGCTTCTGCTCGGCGTTTTGCCTCAGACTGCCTCTGAATTTCAGTCCTCAATTTTTCCTCAGCCTGTACTTGTTCCACCAGAAGATAGATAAGACTGCAACCGATGATAATGACACCGAGAGAAAGCAGAGGCAGGGAGATCCACGTGATGCGTGTATGGTAGTCCATGGGGCCCCAGAAACTATGCCTTGGGATCATGACTACTACTGCAAGACTCACACTCCTGAATGAGTATGGCCAACTGTCAATCGAGTACCGCTTCTTGTTCAAAGACACATCAGCGACGTGTATTTCCTTGTTGACTAGTTGTGCCAAATCCATCTGAGATTGTAGGTACTCTTTCCCATGATTGAGCACTGAACTTTGGTGTAGTGGGGTAGTCTCACACTCACTTTTGTTGACAAACTGACAGATTTTTGGCTCAGACGAGAATAAAACACTCCCTTGCTGGTCTGAAATGAAAACACTTCCCCCTGCAAAAAACAATATTAGGATACCTGTGAAAGAACTGCAAGAACACTCGTGGCAAGAGGATAAGAGAAAACCATATCAGCAACAAAATAGCAACTCCCTGTGCACACCTTTTAAATCCAAGGATGAAATGCAGTCATTGATTGCCACAGCACTCAGTGCTGAATAGATGATGGCAACTTCCTTTGAAGCTTTTGCTTGTGCTCGGATCCCACACAGCACAAACGCTTGTCTACCTGTTGTTGCATGTTGCAAAGTCATGTGAATGCAGTAAACAAAGATTACTGCCCATTTCTGTCTGACTACATGCCCTACCTGAATACATGAAGAGAGAACTCTCTTCAGCATTCTCATGATTAAATCAAGAACAGCAAAGTTTTCAGAATAGATGTGGGTACATGACTTACTGATCTGACTTCGACCAATAGTCCATGTGAGGTTATTGAGAGGCACTGTGAGTGCCTCCTGAAACCATTGCATGTGCTGTATTGGTATCCCAAATTCGTAAATCGCTGGCAGACCAACTGAATCGCCAGTTGTGTCAGAGACAACCTCCTTGAAGTATGTTGGGTTAGTAATGGTCTGATTCGAGTAGAAGAGGAGAGTACCCTCTGTGGCATTCATACCACCTCGTAAATAGACTGCTGTAAGGCCATTCACTGCTGCCACACCTAATGAAGTAATGGTTGGAAGGGCTGCAAAAACTGACCATGAAGCATTTCGAATCTGTATATTCACCACCAGCAAATGCCATCAGTCCCTAAACAATATAGGGTAGACTGGAAATTGGAAAGATATCAGATCAAACAAAATGACATGGTCATATGTATCCCCCCCAGCAAAATAGCCCTCCCCAACCCACTCTCCCTTTCCTTCCTCCTCTTTTCAAGCTTTGCAAATACAGCAACATCATCAATGAGAAACTCCACACGTGGACGAAAGTAAACATACCTTCATAAAGCTTTTTAAGCTGAAATCATCTCCCAAGAAATCTTTCTCCATCAAGTTTGCCAGAGCCATTACCCCATATGTGTTCATTGCAAAAATCTCATCAAGAATTTCTGCTGTGTTAAGTAAAATTTCAAGTCGCAGAGACTCTGAAAGGTTGGCAACTGCAGTCTTTGGGTAACTATGTGTGAAGTACCAGGTGCTGATTGTGAGTAATCCCACCAACACTGCCACAGTGACCTGCCAATTTGAATAAAGGAAGCCCCCCCTTAGTATCCTCCACATTTGTACCTTAAAAGCAACATTGCCGATAATAGCTCGAGACCAGGAGACTCTCTCTCTCTCTCTCTCTCTCTCTCTCTCTCCTGCATGATCAAGAACATGTGGAAGAATGTCATGCTGATGAATGTCTCACGGAGTGTTGTTATAAGCAACGACACTCCACTCCATGAGACATTCATCAGCTGAACATGCTTCCAGTGCATGCTACAGCAGATGACAGAAAACCTCAACCCTAGTCTCTAGTCTCTTCTCTCACTCACTCACTTGCTCGCTCAATCCATCAATCACGCACTTACCACGATGACAACGCGAGAGACAATGAGATTCCGAAACGGACGAGGCAACTCCTCAACCGTATCCGTAGCGTCTGAGGAAGAAGAACAACGCTTCTCCTCCTCCTCTTCTTTCCTCAAAAATGTCCCACCTCCTCCTCTTATTGCCGTCCGCTGCTCTCCATCATCATCATCGTCATTATCATCACCATCACCGCCACTCCAAGCTTTGCAATAACTCCGGTACCGAACCCCGCCAACTTTCTTCATCTTCATCACCTTGTCGATCATCCATCGCGAGTGCTTCATACACAAACTCCACATCTTATTATTAAGGTTGCCCTACTCTTGCTTCTCATCACCAACAAATGCAACTCACCACCAATAAAAATCCATTCCCTTTCTTCTTATTCTCGTTGTTGTCTCCTCCTCATCCTCCTCTTCATCCTCGTCCTGCTCCTCCTCCTTCTACTCCTTCTGCTTCTTCGACAATCAGCACTCCGCCATCGCCGAGACCAGAAGGTAGGAAAGGAAGGGAAGATGACCAACGTGCGTTTGTCAAGCTACCCACTGGCTCTAAGCACACGGATGAAACTCATTGACGGAATGAAACCCTAAACAATTTTCATCGCAATAAAAACGAAATAGCCCCACCCCCGGGCAGTGCTTTTGTTCGGGGCCGAAACTTCGCCTCGTCAAATAGGTAGGGTCAAATTGCCAATTCTTTAAGTGTTTTTTGAGTTTTTAAGTCGCCAAATTTCCAAAAAGAAATAGCTCAGTTTTTTAAATCGCCAGATTTAATCCCAACTTCTTTCAGATACCCAGAAATAGAGAAGGATGTTAGATGCTTTTTTAATTTCATATTTTCATATTGGCCAAATACAGCTCAAGTGGTGATCTAAAACAATGAAAATTATTAAAAAATGAGACCATTATTTTCAACGTTGAGTAATAAAAAAATTTAATATTTTTTTAAAAATTTGGGATGATCATTATTTTAATACTAGTTTTGGGCAATTATCAAAAACAAGAGTAGAGCTCCACCGGGTATCAGTGTGATTTTAAAGATTCATTAACCAATTCTTTCGAGAAAGGAAAATCGAAGGTTCTTTAAGCTTTTTTTAAAATAACCAGGGTTGCCAGTTCTTTGATTCTGATTTTTTCAAAGAACCGGAACTCATGGTTCTCCGATTTTAAAACATTTTTAAAACTAAAATTGACGGTTCTTTGAAAAATTTCAATAACCGCATAACAGTGGTACCCACATACTTACTTACTTACCTTGGCAGTTTGGACACTAATTAACATTATTTTCAAAAAAATATTAAAATTTTCCCCCAAAAAAAATCCTAGTCCAAAGAACAAGAATTTTGTGTGTGAAGGAAAAAAACAAAAGAATTTTCCAAAAACAGTTTTGGAAATCTTCTATTTTCAAAATGGAACGTTCAAAATTAAAAAATAATTATTTTAAGAATGAAATGTTGAACTTGTTACAAGATTTATTTTATTTTAAAGATTCTGTGTGAAGAAGATTAGAACATTCCAGAATATTCTAAAAGATTCTTTACTTTTCACATTCACAAAAAAAAAATTCCAAGTTGAGAAAAGTATTTTTCTCAAAGAATTTTTTGGAAATTTTTAAACATTTTTTAAAATAATATAAGTAGTGTCAATTATATTTGGTATGGTAGTAACCAAGGTTTTTTTTTTGGCGAATTTTCGCACACTGGCGACAAAAAAAAAAGGCGGGGCTGGCGAATCCAACAAAGGGGATTTTGAGATTTTTTATAAAAATTCGCCATATCTCAACAAAAAAAACTTAGAAGTCGCCAGATTTAGACAGCGTATTCCTGTAGGTCGCCAGAACTAGGCAGGATTCCAAAATATATCTACTAGTCCACCAGGACAGTCGCCATTTACTTCTAATTAATGCTGAGGATCATAGCCAGTGCACCTACTTGAGGAATTTGAAAAATTAAACACTGGTGGTAACCCTGTCTTAAGCAGGGTATTAGAAATTGCACCCCCCAAAGCTCTGGGGATATCAAAACGATTCTCAGGGCTCATAGCCATGGTTCTCAAGAAATCATGTGACAGCATGTATTTTGAATTTATAAACATGTAAATAATTCAGGAAAATATGTGAAAATTGTTTCTCCTTTTCTTTTCTTTTTTCTTTTTCTCTTTTTTTTTCTTCCTTTTTTTGGTGGGGCAAGTTTGCTTGTAGAGTAGGGGAGGGAAATTTGGTGAGCCATGGTTGGATGGATAGTTGGAAGCTTTAGTGTTTAGTAGGTAACTTGGTTACCTATGGAAATGTATACAAAGGAGGTCGCTTTTGAAGAGGTTGCTTCATATGCTCATTTCTCCATAACACAAGGGAGTTGATTCATTTAAGTACACTCTTCTTCTCGTATTGCACTTCTCATATTGTACACACTATAACACATTATCGTGCTCAAAACCCAAAACTCACAAATTCAAACACAAGAAACCATATGCTTACAAATCACTAACTAGAGACAATGCTTGAAATATACGATTTGTTGGGTGCCATCTTTGTGTCCCACATGGGCATGTTAAAGACTATGTTGGAGGATAGCCACAAGGAGTGATGTCCCCATCTCTTTTGAATTCTCATGGCTTTTTAAGATGTTGTTAACTTGGGTAGGCACTTAAGTAATAGTTTGGCTAACTTTGGGTTCAATTTTCTCATTGCAAATTGATGCATTGAGGGACTTGACAATGTTGTAGGCTACTTGTTTTGGTTGAGGTCTTTGATGCAATCTTTCTTAGGATTGGGATGGTGGTTTAAGACTTAAAGCATCAATAAACTTCACACATGAAAAGGTAGGTGAGTAGCAAACCCTAATAGAAGCAAAACATTTAAAGGATAATAATGCATAGAAAGACATTGTTAGTCAATGGTGATGGACAAAAGCCAATATGAGAACCCTAAATATGCTTATAGCCAATATGAGAACTCTAAATATGCTTATAGCCAAAATGAGAACTCTAAATATGCTTGTATAACCAATGTGAGAATACTAAACTTAGCTTATGGAGAGGTTTTCTTTTGCATGGAAAAGGTGGTAGCTTTATGCAAAGTCTATAGGACA
>Ga0209611_10010910_pt1 | contig 13250 bp, 10 predicted proteins | sample S1TSphgellanicum_3_FD_187693 | JGI IMG/M metagenome (GOLD analysis project Ga0209611, IMG submission 187693) | Host-associated microbial communities from peat moss isolated from Minnesota, USA - S1T2_Fc - Sphagnum magellanicum MG (SPAdes) (version 2) | ecosystem: Host-associated > Plants > Peat... | reverse complement strand
ACATCCCGTTCCGCCGCGACGTGGTCGCCGACGGGAGCAAGTCGTCGGAGATGCTCGAGATGCTCGAACTCTACGATTGGGACCCGGAGGCGTTCGACCTCGTCTACAACGGGAATCGGCCGAAAATCGAAGGAGTCTTCAGCGCGACCAAACGGGTGACGGGTGCCTATCTGTGGAGTCGCGAGCCAAGCCGGCGTTTCGACCCGCAGACGATGTCCGACGCGGATCTGTTCCGCATCGGCATCTCCCGCCGACTGGAGGCTCGGGCGAAGTTTATCATCCACAGCCTCCGGCAGCTCGTGCTGCTCGAGTGCATGCACGACGACTTCGTGAACTTCCGGAGCGACCGCGCATTCAGGAAGATCGACGACGAAGCGGATATGCTCGCCAACGCACGCGAGGGCATGCGCGAGGATGACGACGACGTCTTCGAACTCAACGCCGACGGCTCGCTCTACGACGAGGATGACGACGATGAATTCGACGAGGAAATCGCCTAAGGTGGGCATGTCCGACTTACGCGGACATCTTCCCGATTTCGAAGGCAGCGTAGTCGCCGAAGGTCGCCGCATGGGGAAAGCCGTGCGAGTCGGCGTCGCTTCCGTCTTCATTGTCGTAGAGCAATGCTTCGCGCAGGGCGCTAAAGGCGCGCCACATCAGGCCGTACTCGGTCCGCCGTCGCCGGTAGATGGCGACCTCCGACTCGGGTGCGTAGAGAAAGCCGTAAGGGAGCCGCTCCCGGTCGGGCTCGGGCGTTTCATCGCTTCGACCGCCGTTCTTGGGGCCGGGAATCTCGTGGGTGATGCGTTCTTCGATGGGGTCCCAGTAGTAGCGGGAGCCGTCATGTCGTTCGAAGATGGTTTCCCACGGCATGTTGAAGTCTGGGTGCTCGTCGTAGTCGAGCATGTAGTTCTTCGTGTGCGGATGCGCCAGAATGTAGTTTTGGCAGATGGCTTCGTACGCATCGGCCGCGTTCTTCTTGGGATCGAACGGTCGCCCAGGTTCCGGGGACGGCACGAAGTCGATGATTTTCATGGTCATGATGCTGTCGATCTAACACGTTTTTCGGCCGATTGCAAAGGCTGTAGCGAAAATAAAAATGCGGCTCGGAGCCGCATTTTTATTGACTTTTTCGCTATCCCAATAATTCGTTTTTAAGGAAGCGCACTATCCCAATAATTCGACCGATTTCGGAATTATTGGGAGAGTGCATGAAATTGGTGGAGCTGTCGGGGAGCCGCCCCCCGAGTCCGAAAAGCCGGACCAGTGTTTTCTCCAGGCTAAGCCTCGATTTTGTCTTAGCTGGGGGACCGTCTCGAAACCGGACTGACCCTCAGAGCAACTTCGGTTGAATTGTCGGGCGATTCTCGAAGCGACCTCTTCGCCGTATCCCGAACGTTTGACCGCGAGCGAGGTAATTCGGGAGACTCCTCACGGCGGTGACTAACCTAAATTAGGCAGCCAGTGCGTATTCGTTGTTCGCGTGTATAACGCTGCGATCGTTTTAGGAGGGCTCGCAACTCCGCCTGCTTACACTACCCACGGATCTCCTCGTCGAAGCTACTCAGCCCCATGAGAAGCCGCCTTTACGGCAGCACTTCAGTATACCACATTCGAGCAAGATTTATCCCGCTGCGGAGGGCCATCGGCGACGGACTGGGGCCTGTGGCATGCCCATCCTTCGACATCGATTCCCCGAGGGAATCGGAGGCTCAGCTGACCCGGTGGCAGCCGATCGGCTGATCCGATCGGCCTTATACCGATAGCGCGTCCGAGCGGAAGGCCGTTGGGTCAATGTCGAATGAGAAAACGGCCGCGTCCCGCTAGCCTAAAGCATTGCTACGGTTTGCTTCCGAGGGTCTTTCTTGTTTCTTTTCGCCGACGCCAACCCGCTAATTGCCGCGCCGCCTTACTTGAATGCCGGGGATACCGCCTGGCAGCTCACGGCCGCGACCTTCGTCGGGATTCAGAGCATCCCGGGCCTGGCGATCCTGTACGCCGGCTTGGTCAAGAAGAAATGGGCGCTCAACTCGGCCGTCATGTGCTTTTACGCCTTCTCGATCGTGCTCGTGTGCTGGGTGCTCTGGGGCTACAACATGTCGTTCGGGGCGGCGGCGAATTTAGGCCCCGGCATTCTCGGCGGCATCGTCGGGGTGCCGCATCCGGCGATCGGTCCGGATCAGCTGCTCAATCAAGCCGTGATTCCGGCCGCCGCCGCGGGGATGCCGCCGCTGCACTTCCCGGGTGCGGCGATGATCTATTTCCAATTCGTGTTTGCGGGGATCTCGCCGATCCTGATCGCGGGCTCCGTGCTCGGGCGGATGAACTTCAAAGCCTGGATGCTGTTCGTTCCGCTCTGGAGCTCGCTCGTCTACACGGTGGGCGCCTTCATGATCTGGGGCGGCGGCTGGCTCGCGGTGCTCGGCGCGGCCGACTACTCGGGCGGCTACGTCATCCATCTCGCCGCCGGGATCTCGGGTTTCGTCGCGGCCGCGATGATCGGCCCGCGCATGCTGCAAGACCGGCGTGAATTCGATCCCAACAATCTGATCATGGCGCTCGCGGGCGCCGGTCTCTTGTGGCTGGGCTGGAACGGCTTCAACGGCGGCGATCCCTACTTCGCCAACGCCGACGCGGGCGCGGCCGTGCTCAACACGAATATCGCCGCGGCCGTCTCGCTCTTGTGCTGGCTCGTGCTCGATATGTTCGCGGTGGGCAAACCGTCGGCGGTCTCGATGATCAACGGGATGATCGCCGGACTCGTCGCGATCACGCCGGCGGCCGGTTTCGTCGACGGCCTCGGCGCGATCCTGATCGGCCTCGCGGCCGGGATCATCCCCTGGATCTCGCTCAACAAAGTCGGCCAGTGGTCGGTGCTGCGGAAGGTCGATGACACGTTCGGCGTGCTGCACACGCACGGCGTCGCCGGACTCGTCGGCGGCTTGATGGTCGGCCTGGTTGCCAATCCCGCGATGGTCGAGTATCTCACCAGCGATCCGAAGGGATCGGTAGTGAATTTCACCGGCCTCTTCTACGGGAACCCGAAGCAGCTGCTCATCCAAGCCGAAGCGGCCGCGGTCATTATCATCTGGAACATCATCGGCACGTTCATCGTGCTCAAGGTCATCTCGTTCATCGTGCCGCTGCGCGCGAGCGACGGTGAAGTCGAAGGCGGCGATCTCGCGATCCACGGCATCGATCCGATGCCCGTCGCGTTCCCGGCACCGGCGAAGGAGCCGGCCGGGGTTTAGCCGCCCGCCAGCGGCGCGGGCGCAGCGTACGTGGCGTAGAGCGCCTCGTCGGTGCGATCCGCGCGCAGCGGGGTGAGGCTCGCGTAGCCTTCGTGCACGGCCCGGTCGTCGGTGTTCTCGCCGGAGCGCCGGATATCGCGGCCCCAGATGCGGTACGTACGCACGCCGTCCGTTGACGCGACGGGATCGGGCGCGAGGCGATCGCCGTAGCGCTTGCGGCCTTGTCGCGTGATGCGGGTGCCGTGCGGCGTCGCGACGTTGGGGACGTTGAGGTTCCAGAACGTCAGCGGCGGCAGCGGGTCGGCGAGCGTGCTCTCGACGGTCTCGCGCGCGATCGTCGCTGCGGTGTTCCAATGGTGTTCGACATCGGTCTCGGGCCAGCTAGCAGCGAGCGACACGGCCAGCGACGGAACACCGATCAACAGCGCCTCGACGGCGGCGGCCACCGTTCCCGAATAATTGATGTCGTCTGCGACGTTCGCGCCGCGATTGATGCCGCTCACGACGAAATCGACCGGGCCGTTCGCGAGTTGATGCACGCCGAGGATCACGCAATCGGCGGGCATGCCGGAGCACGCATAGGTCGGCACCGTGCGGCCCGGTACCTCGACGATCGTGACCGCGTGATGGATGGAGATCGCATGGCTGACCCCGCTGCGGTCGCCGTCCGGGGCGACGACGAACACCTCACCGAGCGAGCGCAGCGTTTCGGCCAGCACGATCAAACCCGGCGACTCGACGCCGTCGTCGTTGGTGACCAGGATCCGCACCACGCGGACTAGCTTTTCTCGACGCTACGCACGAGTGCGGAGAGAATCATCGAGACGATGCTCAAAATGATCGATCCGATGAACGCGGGCCAGAATCCGTGCACGCCGAGGCCGAGCCCGAGCTGACCGACGAACCAGAACAACAGCGCGTTGATCACGAACGTGAAGAGCCCGAGCGTGATGATCTCGAGCGGTAAGCTCAAGATGATGAGAATCGGCTTGAGCACCGCGTTCACGATGCCGAGCACGACCGCCGCGATCAGCGCGCCGACGAAGCCGGTCACCGTGATCCCCGGCACGAGATACGCGACCGCGAGCAGCGCGAGCGCGTTGACGACAATGCGTAGCAGTAAACCCATCGCCGGCGAGTTTCGCCCCGCCGGCAAGGGCGTCCCTACCCCAGTGAGGCGGCCGCGCTGCCCAGTCCGCCGGCGGCCGCGGCGTCGTCCCCGCCGTTGTCGATCAGTTCGTTCAGCACGCTCATCCCCGTGCCCTGACCGAACTGCGAGAAAACGGATTGCATGGGGCTCGTGAACGTACCGACCGAGCCGCTGGATGCGGATGAGGACGATGCGTTCGATCCCCCGCCGAGCGACGAGACGAGACTCTCGACGGCGCCGATGGCGCTTCCAATGCCTAGAAAACTCATGGTGTTCCTCCGGTGAGAGTAGTGTTGCACCGGACGTTCACGCGGTCGTGAGCGCGCCGCTAGTGGTCAAGCGTTGAGCGCGGACTTGATCTGAGACGCCAGCGCGGGCGAGACGCCCTTGACCGCCGCGATCTCGTCAACCGAGGCGCGTTTGATCGCGCCGACCGACCCGAAGGCGACCATCAGCCGCTTCTTGCGCACCGGGCCCACGCCGGCGAGCGTATCGAGCGCCGATTTGGTCATCGCCTTCGCGCGCCGCTGACGATGGTAGGCGATCGCAAAGCGGTGCGCTTCGTCGCGCACGCGCATCACCAGATGCAATCCCGGCGATGCCGGCGTGAGGACGATCGGCTCGGAATTCCCGGGCAGATACAGCCACTCGTTTTCTTTCGCCAGCCCGGCCACCGGGATGCCCCACATATCGAGCTCGTGCAGCACCTCAACGACCGCGTTGAGCTGTCCTTTGCCGCCGTCGATCAACAGCAGATCCGGTTTTTGATTGAAGCGTTCTTTGCGCGCGGCTTGCGCTTCGAGCGCGGCGGCCGCAGCGTCCGCGAGCGGCGGTTCGTCGGCTTCTCTGCGCAGATAACGCAAGCGGCGCCGCAGCGTCTCCTGCATCATCGCAAAATCGTTCGGCCCGCGATCGTATTGGATCTTGAAGTGCCGGTAATCGCTCTTCTTCGGCCGGCCTTCGATGAAGACGACCATCGAACTCACGGCGTTCGTGCCTTGGATGTTCGAGATGTCGTAGCACTCGATGCGGTGCGGCGGACCGGGCAGATCGAGCGCGGCCGCGAGTTCGCCCAGCGCGCTCGCCGAGGCGCTCTCGGTCGCTTCTTGATGAACGAGGAAGTTGCGCAGATTCTGTTCCGCGTTCTTCTTCACCAGGCGCAGATAATCGGCGCGCGCGCCGCGCTCCGGGCGCAAGATGCGCACGCGCTGCCCCTTGAGTTCCGTCAGCCACAGCTCGATCACCGACCCGTCTTCCGGGAGCGCCTCGAGCAAGATCTCTTTGGGGATCGCGGCGGACCCGCCGTCCGTACGGCGCCGCGAGCGTTCCTTGACGGCGACCGGCGACTCTTGTTCGCGCGCGGCGCGCAGCGCGAGCGGGCTGCCGGCGAATTCCGCATCCACCTCGCTGCCGAAACCGACGTTGCCGCTGCGCGCAGTATAGAACTGTTTTAGAAACTCGGAGAAGAGTTCGCTCTCGGGTTCCTCGCCGGTGCCCTCGAGGATGAAGTGTTCCTGGCCGAGCAGCTTGCCGCCGCGCACCATGAAGACTTGCATGCACGCCTGCCCATGCGCGCGCGCGACGGCCAGCAGATCCATGTCGATCCGCGAACGCCAGACGACTTTCTGCGCCTCGGTCACCCGGCGCACGGCGATGATCCGGTCACGCAACCGCCCGGCGGCCTCGTAATTGAGATGTTCCGCCGCCTCGGTCATCTCGGTTTGGAGCCGCCCGATGAGCGCTTCTTGACGGCCTTCCAGAAAGAGCACGACCTCGTCGACGAGACGATCGTAATCGTCTTCGGATTGATAGCCGACGCACGGCGCGAGGCAGCGTTTGATGTGATACTGCAGACACGGCCGTTTGCGGCGCCCGTCGATCGGTTCGCGGCAGGTACGCAGCGGAAAGACGATCCGCACGAGATCGATCAGCTCGCGCAGGCCGTGGGCGTTCGTATACGGTCCGAAATAGCGGGCGCCGTCGTCCTTGATCGTGCGCGTGAACACGACGCGCGGAAAATGCTCGTTCGTGACCTTGAGATACGGGAACCGCTTATCGTCGCGCAGCCGGACGTTGAACGGCGGCTGGTGGCGCTTGATGAGGTTCGCCTCGAGGATCAGCGACTCGATCTCGTTCGAGACCACGATCGTGCGCACGTCGGCGACGCGCTCCACCATGCGCAGGGTCCGGTACGGGTGGGCGGCGGAGTCCTGGAAGTACGAACGCACCCGGTTGCGCAGCGAGACGGCCTTCCCGATATAGAGGATGCGGCCGTCCGCCCCGATCATCTGATAGATTCCCGGGCTGTCGGGCAATTGGGCGAGGGTGCGTTCGAGCCGGTCGCCGTCGACGGGAGTGGTCACTTCGTACGAAAACCGTGCGCTTCGAAATGACGGTCGAAAGCCAACGCCTCTTCGATGTTGCGCCGCCGCATGAAGACAAAACTCGTGCAGTTGACCAGCGAAAGCGAACGTGAACCGACGGTCAGGAACGCTTTGAAGGCCTCGTCATGAACGGCTTCTTCGACGGGAACCTGTTTTACGAAGCGCAGGATACCCGCAAGGCTGCGAATGTGCTCGAAACCGAGGCGACGCTGAACCACGGCGCTTGCCTCGACGACGACATGGGCGTGGGTGACGAGCATCGCCCCGCGCGCCTCGAGCGCGTCCCAACGTTCCGTCGCTCGTTTGTGCGCGGCATCGGCCGCATCGAGCAGCGCATAGAGCCCGCTCGTGTCGGCAAACACTTCCACGCCGTGGCCACGATCTACGATGGCAGGACGGAGTCCGCGAACTCCTCACCGTGAAGAGCGCTCCCGCCGGCGTCGCTCGATCGACCGACACCGAAGAAGCGGCGCGCGCCAGCGTCTCCCGCGGGGTCCTTTTTATAGAGATAGCCCTTGAAGGTCGAAAACCGGATTTCGAGGCCTTGTTGGTGGACGAGTTCGTAGGCATCGCGAAGCGTGTAGTTTTTCTCGTCAATCAGGCGCCGAATGTGGGGACGCAACGAGCGCACAAAGTCGGCGACGGAAGGCACGCCGCTGGAGGCATGGCGTCTTGCTCGGGGTGGCTTCACGGGTGCCGCCTCGATCGCTGCTAGCAGTCCATTCCGTATGGTTTCTGGAGGTGGCGTAAAACGGGAAGCACGCTTCATGAAATTTTTTTCTGCTTTTTCAATCACCAAGGCTCTTCATAGCATGAACCATTGCGCACAGTTTGGTAAGATATACGCTAAACATACACCCAAAACATACGCTAAGCATACAATACGAGAGCCACATTGCTGCTAACCCCGTGTTTGGACAATAGCACTTCGCGCTCGGCCAAAGGCGAGGCAAACGCCCGGTTCAGGTCGGGGGCAGTAGAGCGCCATGCATTTCGGGTAGCGTAAGGCTCGGTGAACGCTAACTCGAATCTCTGGTACAAAGACGCCGTCATCTACCAATTGCACGTCAAAGCGTTTGCGGACGCGACGGGCGATGGGACCGGCGATTTCGCGGGGCTGATCGAGAAATTACCCTATATCGCGGAACTCGGCGCATCGGCCGTGTGGCTCTTGCCGTTCTATCCCTCGCCGCTGCGCGACGACGGCTACGACATCGCCGACTACAAAGGCGTCCATCCGCTCTACGGGACGCTGCGCGACGCCCGCAAGTTCATAAAGGTCGCGCATCGCCTGGGGTTGCGCGTCATCACCGAGCTGGTCGTCAACCACACCTCCGACGCGCACCCGTGGTTCCAGCGCGCGCGCACGGCGCCGCGCGGTTCCTCCGCGCGCAACTGGTACGTTTGGAGCGATTCGCCCGAGCGCTACGCCGGCACGCGCATCATCTTCACCGACACCGAGACCTCGAACTGGACCTTCGATCCCGTCGCGAAGCAATTCTATTGGCATCGCTTCTTCAGCCACCAGCCCGATTTGAATTTCGATCATCCGCCGGTCTTCGATGCGATCGTCGACGTGATGCGCTACTGGTTCGACATGGGCGTCGACGGGATGCGGCTCGACGCGGTGCCCTACTTGTGCGAACGCGAGGGCACGAACAACGAGAACTTGCCCGAAACGCACGACATTCTCAAGCGCCTGCGCGCGGTGCTCGACGCGGAGTACCCCGACCGCTTCCTTCTCGCCGAAGCCAATCAGTGGCCCGAAGACGTGCGCGCGTATTTCGGCGACGGCGACGAGTGTCACATGGCGTTCCACTTCCCGCTCATGCCGCGGATGTTCATGTCGATCGCCGAAGAGGACCGCTATCCGATCGTCGACATCATGCGCCAGACGCCGCCGATCCCCGAGAACTGCCAGTGGGCAATGTTCTTGCGCAATCACGACGAGCTCACGCTCGAGATGGTCACCGATCGCGAGCGCGCGTTCATGTACCGGACTTTCGCACCGGACGCCCGCGCGCGCGTGAACGTCGGCATCCGGCGGCGCCTCGCGCCGCTGATGGAGAACGACCGGCGCCGGATCGAGCTCATGACGAGCCTCTTGCTCTCGATGCCGGGGACGCCGATCGTCTACTACGGCGATGAGATCGGGATGGGCGACAACATCTACCTCGGCGATCGCGACGGTGTGCGCACGCCGATGCAGTGGAGCGGCGATCGCAACGCCGGCTTCTCCACCGCCGATGCGCAACGGCTCTATTTGCCCGCGATCATGGACCCCGTGTACGGCTATCCGGCGGTCAACGTCGAAGCGCAGCAGCGCTCGCCCTCATCGCTCTTGAATTGGCTCAAACGGCTCATCGCCGTGCGGCAGTCGCACGCGGTGTTCGGCCGCGGCACGCAGACGTTTCTCTTCCCCGAGAACCGCAAGATCGTCGCCTACGTGCGCGAGTACGAAGACGAAGCGGTGCTGTGCGTTGCGAACCTCGCGCGCACGCCGCAAGCGGTCGCGCTCGATCTCTCGCGGTTCGCCGATCGCATCCCGGTCGAGATGATCGGCTGGAGTCCGTTTCCGCGGATCGGCGCGGACAAATATGTCCTTACCCTGCCCGGACACGCCTTCTTCTGGTTTTTGCTGCTCGAGCGCGTTCCCGAGCGCGTCGAGATGGCGAAACCCGCGCCGCTTCCGATGCCCGAGTTCACGACGCTCGTGCTGCCCGGCGGCTGGAGCGGCTTGAGTCGCGGCAGCGTGCGAACGCTCTTGGAGACCGACGTCGTGCCGCCATATCTGCGCGCCGTGCACGCGCTGCCGTCGGCGATCGGCTCGTCGGCGACGCAACTCGTCGATCTGATCCCGCTGACGGCCGAGCACGCACCGCCACTGGTCGCGCTCCTCACCGCGCCGGTCGAAAACCAAGAGCTCGCCAGCGTCTTGCCGCTCGCGATCCTCGAGGATGCACCGAGCGATGCCGCGATCGCGCGCGTGCGAACCGGCGCGCACGAATTTCTGCTCGTCGACGGGTCGGCCGACGACCGGCTGTGGCTGGCGCTCATGCAGGGCCTGCGGAAGAACGCGCGCTTCACGGGCGAACGCGGCGCGCTCGTCGCCGAGGCGTCCTGGAATCTCGACGAGCTCGTGCTCGCCGACGGCGAGTCGCTCCGTCGCCCCGTCAGCCATGGGCGGCACGCCTCCGCAATCCTCGGCGAGACCGTGCTGCTCACGCTCTTCCGGCGTACGCACCGCGGCGAGAACGCGGAAATCGAGATCGGCCGGCTGCTCCAGGACGCGCATTTCCCGCACAGCCCGCCGCTGCTCGGGACGTTCATTTACGAATCGGCGGAAGCCGGCCAAATCGGCGCCGGCATCGCGCACCGGTACGTGCTCAATCAAGGCGACGGCTGGACCGTCACGCGCACGTTCCTCGAACGCTTCGTCGAACGCCGCCGTTCGACGCCGCTCCCCGAAACGGCGATCTCGCCGGGCCGCGAGGGCGAAACGAACGTCTACTACGGGCGTGCCGCCGAGCTCGGCGACCGGCTCGCGCAACTCCACCTTGCGCTCGCGAACGGCCGCGCGCCCGCCTTCGGCCGCGTGACGATCGACGACGCCACGCGCAAGCAATGGGTCGAGGCGACGCTCGCCCGCGCGACGTTCGTATTCGAGCGGCTGCGCGTAGCGCACGCCGTCGATGGCATCGGCGAGCAGATCACGCAGCTGTTGCTGCGGCGCGATACCGTGCTCGCGGAGATCGCCGCGAACCGCGTCGTCGACCTGGGCGTGGCAATCCGCATCCACGGCGACTTCCACCTGGCGCGCATCCTGGTCACCGAAGCCGATCTCCTGATCGTCGACGCCGGCGCGGGTGACGAGATGCGGCCCGCGAGCGAACGGCGGCGGTTCGACACGCCGCTGCGGGATTTGGCGCGGATGCAGCGTTCGTTCGACGCCGCTGCAGCGGCCGCGCTGCGGACGCTGGCACCAGACCGCACCGAGGAACCCGACCGCTTCCGCGCCGATCTTGCGGACTGGAGCCGGAAGGCGGGCGAGGCCTTCGTTCGTGGGTATGCTGCTAGCGTGAACGGAACGGATTTGGCGCTGGGCGATCCCGCCGAACTGGCGGCGCGCCTGCGCTCGCTGCGCGTCCACGATGCGGTCGAGGCGCTGGCCATCGCGCTTGCCGAAGGCTCCTCGTCGCTCGCGTTCTACATCGATAACCTGCTCGCGGACCGATGATCGCGACGCAGCCCCGTTTCGGACCGCGCTTCGTCGAGGGCGGCGTCCGGTTTCGATTCTACGCGCCTGCGGCCGGCTCGCTGCAGCTCGAACTCGACGACGCGGCGGGCCGGCGGAACGTCCCGATGGAGCGGGCCGGCGACGCGGGCTGGTTCGAGACATTCGACGATCGTGCCGCGCACGGCACGCGCTACGCGTTCCGCCTCGACGGCGCGGAGCACGCCGTTCCCGACCCGGCATCGCGGTTCCAACCCGACGGCGTTCACGCAGCGAGCATGGTGGTCGACACACGCACCTTCGCGTGGCCGGATCGCGACTGGACGGGGCATCCGTGGAATGCGTACGCGATCTGCGAACTGCACGTGGGTACGTTTACCCCGCAAGGTACCTACGCCGCCGCTGCGGAGCGCCTCGATGCGATCGCCGATGCGGGCTTCACGGCGATCGAGCTCATGCCGCTTGCGGCGACGCCGGGCGATCGGAATTGGGGCTACGACGGCGTGCTCTGGTACGCGCCGGCGGAGCACTACGGGCACCCCGAGGAACTACGGGGCTTCATCGCCGCCGCACACGCACGCGGTCTCGCCGTGCTGCTCGACGTCGTCTACAATCACTTCGGTCCCGAGGGAAATTATCTCTACGGCTACGCGCCGGACTTTTTCACCGGCGCCGTTCAAACGCCATGGGGCGCGGCGATCGACTATGCGAACTGCGATGCGGCGCGCGCGTTCGCGATCGAAAACGCCCGCTATTGGATCGACGAATACGGGTTCGACGGGCTGCGGCTCGACGCGACGCAGATGATTTTCGATTCCCGCAACCCGAGCTTGCTCGTGCAGCTGCGGGCCGCCGTTGCGACACGCCATCCCGAGCCGCTCGAAGGACGGCGGCATATCGTGCTCGTGGTGGAAAACGATCTCAACGACGTCGCGCTGCCCGAAGCCGGGTACGACGCACAGTGGAACGACGATTACCATCATGCGGCGCACGTGATCGCGACGGATGAACGCAGCGGATACTACGCCGGCTACGCGGCGCGCCCGGCGTGGCATCTCTTGCGCTGCCTGACCGAGGGCTTCGGCTACCAAGGGGAACCGTCGCGACACCACGGCGGAATCCCGCGCGGCGCGCCGAGCGCGCGCTTTCCGGTGACCACGTTCCTGGATTTCTTACAGAACCACGATCAGATCGGCAACCGCGCGTTCGGCGAACGCTTGTGCGCGCTGGCCTCGGACGCAGCACTGCACGCGCTCACCGCGTTGCTCTTGCTCGCACCCGCGCCGCCGCTCGCATTCATGGGCGATGAATGGGCCGCGAGCTCGCCGTTTCTCTTCTTCTGCAATTTCGAACCCGCGCTCGCGAGACTGGTCACCGAAGGCCGGCGCCGCGAGTTCGCGAGTTTCCCGGCCTTCGCGGATGAATCCGTGCGCGAACGAATCCCCGATCCGAGCGCGCGCGAGACGTTCGAGCGTTCGCGGCTCGACTGGAGCGAACGAGCGCGCGAACCCCACCGCACCGTCCTCGAACGCTACCGCATGCTCTTGCGGCTGCGCCGGACGGAGATCGTGCCGCGCAACGCCGGCGTCACCGGCCGCGATGCGTACGGCGCGGGGATCGGCGCGCGGGGGCTGCGCGCGAATTGGCGGCTTGCGGACGGGCGCCGCTTGCACGTCGATGCAAACCTCGCCGGCGAAGCAGCTGCGGCGTTCGCGGAATCGCTCCCCGGCACGCTGCTCTACGCGACGCACGCGGAGCGGTATGCGGACGGCGTCGCCCCACCGTGGGCGGTGCGCTGGACGCTGGAATGACGCTCGACCCGATCCCGACGTCGACCTACCGGCTCCAATTCGGTCCGGCGTTCCGCTTCAACGATGCCGCGGCGATCTTGCCCTACCTGGATCGGCTGGGCGTCGGCGCGCTCTACGCCTCGCCCTATTTGAAAGCGCGCGCGGGAAGCACGCACGGCTACGATATCGTCGATCCGAATAGTCTGAACCCCGAGATCGGCTCGAACGCGGAACACGCCGCGCTCATCGCCGCCGCACAAGCGCGCGGGATGGGTCACGTCCTCGACTTCGTTCCCAACCATATGGGGATCGGCCCGGACAACCCGTGGTGGAACGACGTCCTCGCCTGGGGCGAACGGTCACCGTACGCGAAGTTCTTCGACATCGATTGGCGCCCGCTGCGGCCGGATCTGCACGGGAAAGTCCTGGTGCCGTTTCTCG
>Ga0209611_10010909_pt1 | contig 13250 bp, 9 predicted proteins | sample S1TSphgellanicum_3_FD_187693 | JGI IMG/M metagenome (GOLD analysis project Ga0209611, IMG submission 187693) | Host-associated microbial communities from peat moss isolated from Minnesota, USA - S1T2_Fc - Sphagnum magellanicum MG (SPAdes) (version 2) | ecosystem: Host-associated > Plants > Peat... | reverse complement strand
TAATAATTATGATTATTTATCATAAAATTTTAATATTATCATATTAATTGATTTTGAATATTTTTTGTTTAATCAAATGTACATTTTCTGAAAAAATATTCCAAAATAAAATAAAGTCAAACATATTGAAACCATGGTTTAGTTTAATTTAATTTAACATAACTTAGTTTAACAATAATTAGTTTAACCTAACTTAATTTAACCATATTTATTTTATCCTAATTTAATTTAGCTTAATTTAGTTTAGCCACAATAAATATAGTCTAATTTAGTTTAGCCATAACTATTATTACCTAATATTTATTTTAGCCTAGTTTAATTTAGCATAATTTAGTTTAACCATAATTAATATAGTTTAATTTAATTTAGCCTAACTTGATTCAACCATAATTAGTTTGGCCTAACTTAATAAAGCCATAGTTAATTTAAATTAATTTAATTTAGCCATAATCGGTTTAATTTAATAAATTTAGCCATGGTTAATTTAACTTTTTTGTTTATTTAACCTAGGTTAGTTTAGGCTAGCCTAAGTTAACATGGGGTTAACCTTAGTACTAGAGATACATAATATTATTATATATAGCTTATATAGATATATTAAGTATAGTATTTAAGTATGTATAAGTTTAGGCCATTATTTTTATGACACATGTCCATGTTATACACATTTAGTTGCATGTTAGTTGCACACACAACCGTATGGCCCAAAAATTATACAATACCATATTTGTAGTTGCAAACATGACCAAGATAGTTACAAACGACAACCAGTTCCATGCTAGTTGCATAGTGACTAGTTGCAAATGACAAGATTTCTAGTAGTGAATTGATTTAATGGGGAAGACAGTGAAGAAAAATGGCAAGTGAAAAGCACATAAGCAATGATCATTGGAAGCCTTGGCATGCCCATGCAAACATCCAAGTGTTATCAAATTCCTTGCCATCCAAACAAAGGCCATGGAGCCATACACATTGTGGTGGAATAGGAGAATTGTTTGAGAAATGTTGGATTACAACACAAAGTATTCCCCCATTATGGATAATCATACCTTATTGTGGCCAGGGGGTCCAGATATGGAAGGGTGAACATGACTTGTCGCCTTTAAGTGAAATTGTGTGAAGTTGGCATAGGCCTTCATAAACATTATGAATGCAATACATCATTCTAGAAATTTTCACAACTTGTCCAAGGACAACACTATGTTGCATTTTCTGGCAAATAAACCAGATGTTATGTACATAAGCATGTGCGATTAAGGTGAAGCGGGGTGCAAGTGCAAAAGGTGACACCATCATTGTATGGGTTTGCAAAGGAGCAAAATGCCACCAACACAAAAAAATGTTTTAATGGGTTGCCCCAAAATTGTTTTTTTGTTTATAGTTTAGTTAGGAACAACAAATTCCCTTTGATGAATGGCCAAGCAACACACCACAACTTTAAAGTCTAAAACATATTTGGTGGGCAAGTTGGCAAATGTCATATAAGGTGATGATTGGGATGTAGAATATTTTGTGGACAATTCAACAAAGATGTCATTAAGGACATTCACGACATGTATGACTCAAATCCAAAAGCACGAAGAACTATTCAACATGTTGTGCGCACATTGATGGGGGCCCCGTATAATTGGACTACACCTAAATAGTGTCATTGAAGGCAACCATAAATAGTTTGTAATCACTTAATATGGAATATGGTGTAATTTGCATGATCTTTCATGTATAACATGTCTTGGACTTGTAGATTTTATAAAACCCAATTTTATAAATGAATAATGTTGTCATGTGTAAGCAAATTTGAAATTTTTGAATCCATCCTCTTTACACATTTGAAATTTGTGTTCAAATCTATGCTCTATAATGATGATGGGTTTCTTATAAACATAAAATACAATGATCATTTATAATTTTACGCAAGTGCCCATTCTTTTTATATTTTTGAATTATGGATTATTGGACTTATCATTGATAATTTGTTCCAATAAATGTTGCCATATAATTAATAAACATTAAATAATGAAAAAGAATCAATAAAGAATCATTTAAAGCAACATTTTTTAATGCAAACTTTACAAGGCATTCACTTTGTAGACTTTTGTTTTGGTTTTTTGGCATTGCCTACCAAGGCAAAGATATTGTGTTTAGATTCATTATAAAGTATAGTAGCTTAATGGATTTTGGCCCCCATGTAGTCGGTCAACTTTTATACATGGATTTTTTTAAGATGATATTTTGGCTTGTGTTGAAACTTGAGATTAATGATAAAGTTATGATATCTTGAAAGAGTTTGGTTTCCTTTAAAGGATTTTTTTTTAAATTATATTTTTGCATTGTGTCATATTGGAATTTCCATAATTTTTCTTTTGCTTTAAGATATTTTTTAAGGTAAATGGCAAGGCCATAGTATGTGATGCACCCCCAAGCTCCTTAATGGACTCAAATGTTTAAAACAAAGTTATAGCCCTTGTCAAGAGCTTTCCAATGGTATGTTGCATGTTATTTTCACATAAGGAAATTAGGTTTAGTGCTCAGGAGTTAAATTGCCAATTTGACTCCCGGCCCTTCTTTTGGCCATAACTTGTGTTTCAGATGTCCAAATGGGCCATGCGAGCCCATTTAGACATTTATGTTTCAATAGCTTTCCAATGATATTAAAAACTCCTCAATCCATTGGTTTTTGACCCTTGCAATCACTTTTTGAACATTCGGGAGTCCACCAGGACTCCAATTCTCAACATGGGAGTTCACTTGGGAGTGTGAGGGTTCTTTCCCTCACATTCTTTTGCACTCCTGGGGCATGAGAATGCGACTCCCGGACTTAGTCTAGGCCCGCACCCTTGCAAGCCCTTTGCTTTAATCGCGAACCCAAAGCTAGGGTTGCAACAATATGACAAAAAGATGGCAATTACAAATTTTTGGTCACCAAACATGCAACAATCAAGGTTTTTTCACCCCCCTCATTTTTTCTTTTAAGGTCTCCCCTATACGTCAACTAGAGAGGAAACATGTTTGTCACCATCTTTTATGTGGGGTTTTTCAATTGCCAAGCCTATGGTGACCAAATTTTTTTGGTTGTCATAAGAATGGAGATCGAAATTTGTTTTTAATCATCAATTATAAAGGGGGTAGCCCCAATGTGAACAAGGATTTTCTTACGTCTGACTTGACAAACGCAACGAATGCATCAAGACGGACACTAACGTCATGCCCAACGCAAAATGGGCGCATCACATCAATTTTAACAACCCTAGTCCATAACTAATTAATATGGATTTGCAAGAAATGTGATCATTACTTAAGGTGTTAAATATATACATTTACATGTCTCAAAACATTTACATAGGGTTATGTACATGTAAATGTAAAAGGAAAATATACATGACAATAGCATAAACATAAATATAAAAAGTTTAGATGTGTAAATGTAAACATTTACACTTACACAAGATTTACATGCCATATATATTGCTATTGACACTTAGACACACAACATTAGTCTTGACGCACTCCCAAGTCCCTAGTTAGCTCCAAGTTGGGGTTAAGTCACTCAAGTTGCGGAAATATGGGGGACTTGGGACACACTCCCAGCTTCCAGCATTAAAAGGGGTAAGAGGGGCGTGCTGAAAGCTCCGGGATTAGACTAGGAAAAGGGACAAGTTATTTAGTTATTCGGTCCTGCATCCAAACCCAACCAACAAGTTAGTTAGTACTCATTCGGAACACTCTTGGTATTCGGACAAGCCACGGGCAACCTTGGACTCACTTGACTCACCACGGCCCGGACTCGGGGGAAGCTACCACCTTCCCCCATATAGTATTCTTTGCGTCTCATTGTCGCACTTGCATCCGAATGCCACTTTTTCCCGGGACTCCCAAAATGGAGTCCCAAAATTGTCCCAATTTGGATTCTCGGGACTTTGGGCGCTCATAACTTTTCGCCTCGACCTCAGATTGGGACGAGGTTTAAAGCAAACTTGTAGCCTTCATTGAGAGCTTTCCAATGTCGTGTCGCACTCCACCTGCACACACCGGAATCGGGTCGATTCCCGACTTTTTGTGGTCGGGAGTCAAACTACCAATTTGACTCCCGACCCTTCTTTCGACCATAACTTGTGCTGCAGATGTCCAAATGGCTCATGCAAGGCCATTTTGGACATCTACACTTCAAGACCTTTCCAATGGTATAAAGAACACCCCAATGTGAAGTGTTTTTACCCCTGCAATCGAACTCTGACGTTTCAGGAGTCCCGGAGGACTCCTAAGTCCCGGAGGACTCCCAAGTCCCATTTTCGAGAGTGTGAATGGTGACCTCACACTTCCTTAAAATGGGGTTGCGACAAGTCTCAATCATATATGTGATTAGGACAAAGATCTTTTAATTCGGTGAAGGAATGGGCAAAATGTGAAATGTTTGGTGTAAAGGGGTTTAATATTTTATGATGGGTGAATATAAAAAATAGGATTTCGAGCCTAAGATTTTTTATAGTTGCATCTTTGTCTTTGGAATACAAAGAAATTTTGTAAAGAACTAGAAGTGCACCCATCATGTTTTAAATCACTCACATCGATCTAAAATGAAGAAGATATGAGGTTAAAACTACAAAGGGGTCTAGAGCTATTTTTCCAAAAACATTTGAAGCAAACTATCACTCACTTTTTTCTTGTGTTTCTTGGGTTGCTCCTTTACTTTTGACATCCAAAAAACATTTGTAGCCTTTCAATTTGCAAGTCCAATGACACAAAAATCACTCAATTTGGTTAAGGAAATGTTGGAAAGTGTTCAATGATAAGCAAGTGTTGATGATGAATCATTCTACCCTGTGTGATTTACCCTTGCATATTGTTTTCCTATATGCTTTGGGCATTTCAAAAGAATATGAAATATTGTGAAAAATAAAATAAGTTTATGAATTTGATCAAACAAAATATATCTATCCTAAATTTCACATGAATTTGGGTTACTATCCTACCGGTTCCTTCTCTATGTTCATAATTTTAACTAATGTATCAAATGACCATGCAAAAACAAAAAGTACTTGTGGACATTAATATCGGTGGTTTTTTTCAATTTTGTGATGTAAACAAAGTGGCAATCATCCATTCATTTATATAATCAAATTTGGTTATTAAAGATATGAAAGGAAAAAATTTAACATCCTTATATATTTGGATACCTATTTGAAACATGTATAGAGATTTGGAAATTTTCAAAAATAATTATAGGTTTTTAAATTAAAAATCATTGAATTTTTAAAATAAAATTTCAAAAATTCTCAAAAAATTCTCAAAAACACAATTTTTTACGCACTCCCAACCTCCTCAATAGATTCAAATGTGAGTCTAAGATGAAAACAATGAAAGAGTAGGAAGTTGGGGGCACATTCATTGGCTCGCAACACTTCGGGGGTAAAGGGGCGTGCTAAAGTTTCGGGATGGGACTAGGAAGATTAACAAGCACTTTAATCATTTACATGGATCTGCACAACTAAACAAGTTGGTTAGTGCATAGTTGGAACACCTTTGGTGCACGGACGAGCCACGGGCAAATTCAAACTCACAAAACTCACCACGGCCCGAACTTGGGGGAAGCCACCACCTTCCCCCTTATAGTATACTTTATGTCTGGCCACGAGGCCGGCATTTAAATGGCATTTTGTCCCAGGACTCCCAAGTGGGAGTCTTGAAATTCCCAAAATTGAAACTTCCGCAACTTTGGAGGCCCATAACTTTATGTGCAGACCTCTGATGGAGATGAGGTCTGAAGGAAAGTTCTATCCCTTGTCAAAAGCTTTTCAATTGTATGTGGCACGGGGCGATTCTTGACTTTTAATGGTCGGGAGTCAAATTGCCAATTTGAGTCCCAACCCTTCTTTTGACCATAACTTGTGCTTTAAGTGTTCAAATGGGTGATGCAAACTCATTTCAGATATTTACATCCAAAGATCTTTCTAATGATATGAAGAACATTTCAATCTAATGAGTTTAAACCCCAGCAATCACCTTATGAAAATTTAAGAGTCCATTAGGACTCGAACTCCCAAAGTGGGAGTTCATTTGGGAGTGTGGGGGTTCATTCCCTCACACTCTTTTGCACTCCCAGGAGCATGAAATGTGACTCTCGGGCTCACTCTTAGCTCGCACCTTCGCAAGCCCTTGCCTTGGTTGTGAGACCAAGGCTAAGGTTGCAACAATTTTGCACCAAAAAGAAAGTTAATCAAGACTTAACATACCTAGTGGCCACCAAATTGTCATGAATGTTTTTTGGTTTGGGGGCAAATTTTCACATTATGACAACAAAAGAAGTTGAAGTTTGAATGATATAAAGGACCTTTTTGGAAAAAATGGACCCAAGTTGCCACAATATGAAAAAAATAATTATGAAATTACCATTAATTAAAAAATATGTTCCAACTTCGAACATGTCTCCAAATAATAGGTGGAATCTTAATTTTCCTACTTTCCTCTTTCACTTGTAGCCAAATTTGGTTAAGTCTTCTTGTGATGGTCACTGACCCACATACCTCACAAATTTGGAAAAAAACCTTGGTCATGACCCACAATTTTGAATACTTTATTAGGGCCATAACATAAAATCATATCCAAGTTCAATTTCTCAACTTATGTTCAACACCTTTCATTTCAAAGTTAGGATTTTGCCATTTTTTTTTCTTGAAGGTTTGCTGAACATTAACCCAAAGGAATGGGCCTTCTTTGATTCTACTAGATAAGCCTTGATGGGTCCCCAGTCCATACCAGTGAACATGTATCAAAAATATTCTTGAATATCAATTGAGTTCAACATAGACATCAACAATTGCACATTGGAAATGATTTGTTTCATTCCTTCCACTAAACATCGTGAAATCCCCAAGGAAAGGAAGTAGTAATGAAGGGAGTGATTTACTTAAGGGCAGGGCTCAAATTGCAGTTAGACTTTTTCAAAGTTGTTCGGAGGAGGATCAATAGGAAGAGGAATAGCAACAACAAGGGGATGAGGAGGGCATGGGAATTAACAAGGTGGTGGGAATGTGCATAAGTAGTAGCTACCACAATATGTTGTCCCTTTTTCTTGTCACCATCACCACTACCAGCAAGACCATCACAACAATCGACGAGATCTTATTTGGATTGCTCATGTTACTTTTGTTGACACCATGGGCCATAACTCATATGACAGCCCTAGCACCATTGTTCAATCACCTCTGATCTTCACACACCAATATGTAAGAGGCACTTTTGGTTTGGATCTTGAGTTGATGGTAATGTCATTTTAGTGATTAGGTTAGTTTGAATTGTCCTACAAAGAGCTAGGGTTTTCATCTAGTGTTTTTTTTTTAGCTCATATGGGTTTATTGGCAAAGCACCCAACAAATTCAATCACACTTAAACCCACGTCCACCCACTTCCCTGGAAAGAAAAACCAAAAAAAGGAAGAATAACTAATGGCAGTGAGGGTTTAAGTCTTTTAAACTTTCTACATTTTCTTAGCATGATGGGACATATAAAAGAAACCACTTTCTAGAGCAATGGAAAAGGATATTGATAACAACAACACCAACATCAACAAACACCAAAACGACAAAGGTAAAGAGGTTAAGGGAAGATGGGTTTTATGTTTTTTTGTTTTTCTTTTGTTCTAAGTTTTGTTTTGTGGTGGGTCCTTTATTTTTATGCTTTCATCAAGCTAAGAAATTTTTTTATTTCTAAGAATCTAATCATTATATTCAAATTAAGCACAATAGAAAATTTCTATTACATAGAGAAAGACTTCGACATAATCTTGGTTTTTCTTAGTTTTTGTCATAGTCTTAGAGAAATAACGAAGGAAGAAGAATATAAATAAATAAAAATACAATTTAAGTGTGAATGTGTCAATACTTAATGGTTAGCCATTCACCAATAATATGTTTTTTATTTTTATTTTTTTTTAAAACAAGAAATTAAATCTAGGGTGTTTTTCTATTATTGAAGTTGAATGTTACATTAGTTGAGTAATCCAAAGAATAAAACATTAGAATTTTTTGGGCCCCTAATTCTTGCACAATAATTTTTTAAAAAGTATTGTGTCAAACCTAGTAGAATAAGGATGATGATGTCAAAGGTTATGTCAAAATTAAAGTTCAATTATCTTTTGAAATAAGACTTGCTTGTTTATAATAGTTCATTATCTTTTTCCATTTGATTTATCTAGTCTTATGTGGTTAGCTCTATAGGTTTAAGATTACCATGTTGAAATAGGCCATCTTTAAAATGTGGGACCTATTTGCAATTGTGCAAATAAGTCCCAATTTAATATTTTGGTATTAGAATGTTTAGGTTTTGTTAAATCTAATAGTTTAGTGATCATGACACATAAGCCTACAATAGAATTAGAGTTTGGGCTTGGCATAATGCCTTAGCAAAGGATTCATTGGAAAGTTTCTTACCTTTTTTTTTTCTTTGTTTAATATTGTGTGATTAGTTTTGTAGATTTAAGATTGTTTTGTAATGGTAAGCAACTTTTAGAAAGTGGGGCTCGTGTTCATAATAGACCTCCTATCTTATGGGCACCAAATGTCCCATGTCCCCTAACTCATCACATCTCATCAAACCTCGTAGTTCCCATCACTTATTCATTTCATCATGCACCACCACCAACTTATCTTCCATTTCATCCCCCATGCAAACCACAAACCACCCACTAGTTACCCCTCCGATTTTATCAAATCACACACCAATTACTAGTGCCCTTTACCAGCCCCCAACCTTTCATGTGAATGAAGGGTCCTAACCTTACACTTTCCTGAACCCCTTCGATCATGCACAACTAGGACATTTTCCCCTTACCATTCTATTGGTCCCTATAGTTGGCCATGACCATACCCCCCAACCTACCCCCATTTCTTCAACATGCCTTCAACCTCCACCTAAAGTCTTGTGTCCCACCTATGGGCGCCAATTTAGTTTTGAAGGTTAGTTCGTCATTAACATTCCTATTAAACATTTAATCCATCCAATTTAAACCCTTGTGATCATCCTAGCCTAATACCTTCCCTTACTCCCATTCCACCTATATCAACTTGGACTTGGGTTTCAACATTAAATGTCATTGAGTCTTTTCATTTAAGCCTTTGTCATCTTTATATGTATAATCATATCCCCACCACTTTACAACGTGATGTACAAGTGGCTTTGTGTTGGATAAGCTAGTGCATGACCCATACAATGTGGCAGTTTGGCATTTGTTCCTCTAGTTACCCCAATGGTGTTTCATTTTGCCCCTTGTGGCGGGAAACAAGGCATAGGGAAATGCAGATTCAACTCAAGCACTTTCTCCCAGGCAATTGGAAAAAATTACAAGAGGAGTTTCTTTTGCGAGCCTAAACTTTGTCGGCCAATTTAAGTTCAATCCTTTTTCCCCAACATGACCTTCTAACTCACAAACGTTTGTTTTACAATTTAGCCTTTGGTTGTGTAGAAGAATATTTTCAAGTAGCTTCCGTTTTGGCACCATTTTCTCTCAAACCCACGTCCATTAACACCACCTCAATTCTCATTACAATACACCTCGAATTAGATGGCTATTTTTCATTTTTCTTCAAAGACTACAAGCTAAACTAAGTTTTCGAACTTTCTTTCGATTCCTTCAAGTTGGCATTCCAAAACATGCTACATTTATTAGCAAGTGGTCCTTCTAGGATGATTTTTGAACACCTTTGGGACTATTTTCACTTTATAGATTCAACGAATGGATTCCCTTTGTTGTTCCAACTTTGTTTTCATATTGCACAAGGTCACATTCCACCCCAAATTGCACATGTCCTTGCAACAACTCGCCTTTTAACCGTGACCAAACCTTCATGTGGAGTTCGTCCCATTATATTGACCCACATGCCGCAATTTATGTCTTCAATTTTGTGAAGCTTTTGCCACACACTTTTCCCCACACCAATTTGGAGTTACAACTAAGGGTGGTTGTGATGTAATAATCCATGGCATTAGGTGCACCTTAAACCTTCACCCCAATTGGGTTGTTCTCCAATTGGACGTGGCAAACGCCTTCAATTCAGTGTTAAAAGGGGTCGTATTTCAAGAATTTCATGCAGCACGTGAGGACCATACAATTCATCCCCTTTGTTCATGCATTATATGCATTTGAGTCTCTTCTATTTTATAATCATCGTAATTGTGAACGTGATGTCACAATCATCCCATTTACCATGGGGACTCGTCAAGGTGATCTTTTGGGGGGGCCACTATTTGTTTTAGCCCATTTTAGAGCATCACATTCCATAGTCATTTCCCATTTGATCTATTTCCATCCATTACAGATGACACTCACATCATAGGTCCCCTTTCATTCATATCATCTATTAATGAACATTTCCAGACCGAACTCCATGTGATAGGTCTTTTCATCCAACCTTAGAAATGCATTGCATGGTCACCTCTGGCTTGCCACCAGACTTCAACACCCCATCCCAGTTTACCACCCCATTTGAAGGAATTAGAGTCTTGGGGGTTCCATTGGGCACCTTAACTTTCATATCATCCTTCATTAAAGATGCTTTGCAAGAGGATGTTCGATAGTGGATTTTTTCCTTAAAATGGATGATGTTCAAGTGTCTTTTGGAATTCTAATTCATTATTTCATGCAACCTCCATCATGTATTTTACAATGCACACCTCCATTTTCCACCTTCATAGAGTCCTTTATTTTTTTGACATCCCCCCATATAATGTTTGGATGTCTTTTGGGTCTAGGATTTTTTAATAGCCTAAAAAGACTTCTAACTTGTAAACAAAGTTCCCTCCCAATAATTTTTGGTGGTGTCAGGCTCATATCAACATCCACCATCACCCCAACAGCCTATTTAAAGAATTGGGCCTTTATCGTTTTAGTCATAACTACTAGGTTTATGATTGATCAATGTCTCTTTCTTCTTGAAGCCTTAGCATGAGTCAACAATAACACATTTCTATTTTAACAACATTTCAAGGTGGCATGTGATCTTCTACCACCCCAGCCCATGCGTGTTTTCCTCCATTTGAACAATTCATTAAGCAACAAATGTTTCAATTTGAAAATTCCATTTTAGAATGTTTGCACCATCATACCCTTTCCAACATGCTCTCCAACGAGACATTTAACGCCCATCATGCTTGAATTTGTCATGTTTTGGCCCAGGGGCATGTGTTTGGCTTATAACTTAACCAGTTTTCCCAACAAAACAATGATGAAGGAAAAGGGTGTGAACATCAAATGCTTAAGGTCCAATGGAGAGGGATAATATTTTTCAAATGAATTCAATGAATACTTGAAGGAACATGGAATTCAAAAGAAATACTCATGTAATTATTCCCCATGGAAAAATGGAGTTACTAAAAGGAAGAACAAACACATTGCAAAAATAGCACGTGCCATGCTGAATGAAAAGAATTTGTGAAATTACTTTTGGGCTGAAGCGGTAACAACTACAAATTATATCATGAATCGAACACCCACAATGGCAGTTCATGGCATGACACCCAAAGAAAAATTCACGAGCGAAAACCAGATGTTTCACACCTTATAATGTTTGGTTACATTGCATACGTGTATGTTCTTGACAAGAAAAGATCAAAACTAGACCCAAAAGCTAAGAAGTGTATCTTCATTGGATATTCATTAGAAAAAAAAAGATATATATGTTTCAAATGAGTAGAAATGTTGTGTTTGATGAGATGGTTAATTGGTACTCACCATTGAAGATTAAAAAAAATGGAGAGACTAGAAATGGTGATGTTTCATCAAATGTAAAACAAGAATCATAATTAATTAATGGACCACATGATCAATTATTGGGTCTAGTAGCACTTCATGGAAAGGAATATTAAGATATTCAAACATTATACATGGTAGTTTTCAAACATCATCTAGAAATTCTCATGTAGATGGTGAGCCAAGTGACTCAAAGAATACTGTGGGTGAAAATCAAAAGTTCTCTCAATTACTACTTTTGGAGTTTGGATGGCCAAGAAAACTTTGAAAACACCTGACAACAACAATGGAGTACAAAGATCCACACGAGTCAAGTACCTTATATAAAAACTCACATATGATGGCTTTATAGCTCATCATTACACATACATGGTGAAAGTTATATAGGAGGTTGAACCCACTTGTTTTGAACAAGCAATTGGAAACCCTAAGTGGGACAATGCCATGGATGAAGAGATGGTGGTGTTGGATGCTAATGCTACTTAGGAATTGGTAGCTTTACTAAAGAACAAGAAAGTAATTGGGTTCAAATGGGTGTACAAAGTCAAACACAATGTAGATGGATTTGTGAATAAATACAAAACAAGATTGGTTGCCAAAGGTTATGCCCAAATTTATGGCATAGACCTATAGTCCAATAGCAAAAATGACAACTATAAGAACAATCATTGTTACGGTAACAACAAAAGGATGGTTTTTACATCAAATGGATGTAAAAAATGTTTCTCTTCATGGAGATTTATAAGAAGAAGTGTACATGGAACAACCACTAGGTTATGTGGACCAAACACATCTTAATTTGGTTTGTATGTTGAAGAAAGTTTTGTATGGCTTGAAGCAAGCACCTAGAGCTTGGTTAGATAAGATAGGTCGATATATTGTCATAAGAAGATTTCAAACATTTAATGCTGAATTTTCACTACATGTGAAAAAGATAAATCATGGGATTGTAATCATAGTCATCTATGTTGATGACTTGATTATCATAGGAGATAGTGATGTAGACATTTCTGATTTGAAGAACCTTTTGAAGCAAAAGTTTGAAATGAAGGATTTGGGAAAATTGCATTACTTCCAAGGCATTGAGGTAATCTAGTCCCCTAAAGGGATATGGTTACTATCATAGTAATGACATTCGTCATTTTGCACTTTAAAATTCGTGAATTTACGTGGTAAAGCACCTTGTCTAACGCGCTCCCAAGTCACGGGGTGAAACCCACTTGAGGGTTTCATAAAGTCAAGTTGCGGAAAGTTAAACTTGGTAGCACACTCCCGGCTTCCAACTCTAGAAAGGGGTAGAAGGTCGAGTTGGGAGCCCCGGGATTAGACTAGGAAGAGGGACTAACTTAGCTCGTGTGAATCTGCATCCAAAAACCACCCAAATCGGGGTTAGTTTAGCATTCGGGACACCCTTTGGTGTTGGGACTTGCCACGGGCACTTGGACACACAAGACTCACCACGGCCCGGACTCGGGGGAAGCCACCACCTTCCCCCATATAGTATTCTCTG
>Ga0209611_10010908_pt1 | contig 13251 bp, 10 predicted proteins | sample S1TSphgellanicum_3_FD_187693 | JGI IMG/M metagenome (GOLD analysis project Ga0209611, IMG submission 187693) | Host-associated microbial communities from peat moss isolated from Minnesota, USA - S1T2_Fc - Sphagnum magellanicum MG (SPAdes) (version 2) | ecosystem: Host-associated > Plants > Peat... | reverse complement strand
TCAGGACTTCCCGTGAAAAGTCAGAGCGATCATCAAGTAACTCAGTGCGAATGTGAATCTGGGGAATAGCTGAGACAGCGCCATGCTTAGCCCTTGAAAGTTGAGGCGACTGGCGTAGTAGCGAGCAAAGAGTGGAAGCTTGATCCTGATCCATGCCCCTAATTACAACTTTGCGGGGATTCCGAGTTCCCCATTACGATCGCCCCTGGCGTCTCCCTGAGTGAGTAGACCGTAATTCCTATACCGCAACCGTTTCATTGATTTGGAATGGGTGGTTTATTTAAGCCGAGGTGTACTAGGTAATCTGCTTGCAATCATCCTATTTTGTTGTGAGTCTAATAGTTCTTATTTATTTAAGATCGGATCGTCAACGTCCTGTGACATTGTCAATGACCGAACTTAGCTGTCCACCATCTTTTTCCAATTAGTTCTTTTAAATAGTTTATTGGCGGGGGGTGTCAACATCTGTGTTTCTGCAAGAAAGCCTCTACAGTTTGGTTAAATGCCTCAGGTTGCGTCAAAAATGGCCAATGATTGCCAGGGACTTGGCATATTTGTAAATTTTTCAGATAGGTTTTATAGGGTCGGAGTTGCCAATCTTTACGGTTGACACCTTTTTCTGGTTGCACAAAGAGGGTAGGAGTGTTAATTGGAACTGTCAGACCAGGTACTTGCATAACTTCTGCAAAAATCCCATCACGGGCGGAGGTAGTAAACTTGCTACCCCAACTACCACTAGGTTTTTGTTCAATACCTGCATGGAATACTTGCTGCTGTAAAGCACTCCATCCCTGAAATTGGTTTAACCGACGTGCTTGTTGTTCGGCTTCCTCGTAATTAGCAAATGGACCCATACCTTTGAGAAAAGGTAGGACACGATACAAAATTGGAAAGGTTACCTTGAGAAAACCGGGGATCTTCCAAATGAATATCGGATCGACTAGAATCATACTCCGCAAACGCTGTGGATATAGCCTTGCCCAGATCACAGCTAATTTGCCTGACCAAGAGTGGGCAACAACATGAACAACCGACCATCCCAAGTGATTCATGAGTGCTTCTAAGTCGGTGATCGCACTCTCAAACGTATAATCCCTGTCTGGCTTGGTACTTTCACCATGACCTCGCATATCTGGTGCGACTATGTGGTAATCTGCTGCCAGGTAATCTCCTAAACTAGACCAAACTACGGCGTTGTCACCTAAGCCGTGTAACAGTAGTAATGGTTCTTGACCTTGGTTCCACTCCAAATAAGAAAGATGGATATCAAGCTTTAACAAGATTTGACGTACAGGCATCATCGCAGTTCCACCACACTTTGAGACAGCTTTCCGCTTAAATAGTACTCCTAATGCATGAGCCTAATTCTTTGGTAAGAGCTTAATCTTAAAACTCCAATAGATTTATTTTATTAAATAAATCATTAAATATATTTGTTTTTATTGATCTTGATAGTTACAGTGAAATTAGATAAAAAAGCTAAAACTAATCGACCAAGAGGTGTATAATGGCTACTCAAAATCAGGTAGACAAAAACGACTTCCTCTACCCACGCTATCGATATCAAGGTCACTTCAAACCAGAAAACCTTGTATTCAATGCCAATCTTCAGGAATTTTCACAGCAGGTTTGCTATATCTGCAATCTAGAGACTAGGGGTAAACTTTCTCCAGAAGAGTCTTATGAGCAAATCGAATCTCTTTGGAAGGAGTTAACGAAAAGCTTCGATGGCTTAGGGATTGGCGAAGACACAACAAATAAGTGTTAACACCTGCGTGACAGACATTGGTGTCTAGTGAAGAAGAGAATAACCCATCTCATCAACCCGTGCTACTGGTGAAACTATCTGAAATTTGCAAGCATTCAGGCAGGGTTGCCTAATTTTTGTTCTTCCAAGGGAACTTGGTTCCCATCTCAGTAAGTGCTGAGAAGAAAAGATATAAAACAAGTATACCAACACTGGCAATAAAAAGAACTTTTTCATTATCCATAAACTCTTTTGACTTTTGACTTTTGACCCCTTCGGGGTGACGCTCGTGCCTCGCTAACGCTAACGCCAGTCGCTCATGGGGGAAACCCCCAAGACCGCGCTGGCTCACTTTTGACTTCCGCGCAGCGGCACTAGCCCTTAAGTTTTGGGTAAGCAATACGCTTGTGATGGAATTGCTGCCAAACTTGGACAAAGATTTCAGCAATTCGGCTCATTTCTTCTCGTGTGAGTCTGGAATCTACCATTTGATTGTCTTGCCACTTAGCACGGAGAATATTATTCAGCATTGCGAGGGCTTGTTCGGGAGTAGCATCTTTCAGCGATCGCAGCGCCGCCTCACAAGAATCTGCCAACATGACGATCGCAGTTTCTCGTGATTGGGGAATTGGACCATCGTAGCGAAAATCTGCCTCATCTACTTTTAAAATTGGATCTTCTAGTGCCATTTGCACGGCCTGGTGATAGAAATAGGCAATCTGCATTGTTCCCTGATGCTGTGGAATAAAAGCTTGAACTGCGGTAGGCAAACTATGTTTTCGTGCCATTACCAAACCTTCAGACACGTGCTTCTTGATAATTTCTGCACTCTTCCAAGGGTCTTGAATGTCTGTATCGTGTTTATTTGGTCCCCCCATTTGATTTTCAATAAATGCCATGGGGTCGTGTATTTTCCCTATATCATGGTACAATGTACCAGCCCTTACAAGTTCGACATTGCATCCTAGTTGTTTGGCAGCAGCTTCGGCAAGAGTAGCTACAAACAGGGTATGTTGAAATGTTCCAGGAGTTTCAGTAGCAAGTCGCTTTAACAAGGGGCGGTTAGGGTTTGCCAGTTCTGCTAAACGGATCGGGGTGACTAAATCAAAGAGTGTTTCTAGATAGGGAGTTAAACCCAGCGCCACAACACTCCAAGCTAAGCCGGATAAAGCAAATAATGCTGCTTGCTTGAGTACAGTGTACAAAGCTGAACCAAATGCTTGACCAAGCAGGATCTGGATCATTAAGTAAACACCGCCTTCAGTTAAAGCAATGGCAATACCCAACAGCGCAAGTTCTTCACGCGATCGCAGTCGTTGTGCCATGCAACTTCCCAACATCCCTCCAACTGCACCAGCTAAAAGCACTACCTTACTCATTTCCAGACTAAGTGGTAGGAGCAAAAACAACAGTCCTACCGCTGTCATACTTAAAGTGGGTCCGTAGTAGCTACCCAACAATAAACCAACAGCGCTCCAAGTCGTATAGGGTGTACCCATCGTTAGCACCACTGGTGTACTCAGAGTCAGCAACAACACCAACAGGCGATCGCTTTGCCGAAGTTGCCAGTTACTACGCTGTTCGACCAAGGCAAAAATGCCGACAGCGCCAGTGACATAACTCCCCAACTGCATCAACAAGAGCCATTTAATCTCTCGACGAATTAGGTGGTAATGATCTAGCACTTCAAAGTCTAATGCCGTAATCTTTTCACCCTTACTGACAATGACCTGATTTTCCCATACTGTCACCATCACTGGTTTTACAAGAGCCGCAGCCTTTGCCGCCTGTAGCGTCGTTCTTATTTGATCTTGCTTGAGATTTGGCTTGAGTACAGCTAGAAGCAGTTTGGTTGCTAAGGGTTCGGCATCTATTGGGACTAACGTTCGCACCTGTAGACTAATGGCATTCTGCAAAATATTTAACGGTAGTCCGGGTGGTATGCCTTGGGTGAGAATTCGCTCTGCACTTTGTTTGACACCCAATTGTGTTTTTGCCCAATCCTCATTTGACAACTCTAGAAAAGAGGCTTCGTTATATACTGTTTCAGGTTGAATGGTCACTAGCTGTAAAATTTGGTCGTTTGCTTTGGCATACCCTTGGCGTGCTTTTGAAATTTGTTGGATGAGTGAGGACAAATTCTGCTTATTTGAGAGACGGTAAGCTTCTAATTGTGCGAGTGCTTGAGTAAAATCAGCTTTTTGGAACAAATCAACTGGTTTTGAAGTCTGGTTCTGTAAATAGACATTCCCTTGTCTGTGATCCTCCCCCAGGGTATTAAGTGCCGTAATTTTACTTTTTTGTGTATGAGACAACAGTCCTGGATTTTGTTTTCCAGTATTTTCTATAGCTAGTAGCAGTGCTTGCCATTCCCAATTAAAGCAGGAGCGCAGGTAATGCTGAGTAGACAGGGATAATACGAGAGTGTTAAAAAAAGGAAAAGACCCTAGAGGAGAACGAATTTCGTTACCCTCACTTAACAGTTGTTCCAAGTTTTGGTTGATTTCTCCGTTGATTTCTGTATCAACCATCAACACTGGTATAGAACTTGTACTAGCTGCTTGGCGTTGGGCTTCTGTTTTTTTCTTATCCTCAATGCTAGCAGTGGTCGGTGCTTTAATAGTTTGTGGTGCAGTCATCCCCACTCGCATCTGGGGTTGATTATATAATTTATGCCCCATAACTCCTGTCAAGGACAAAACTGCGATCACAAAAATTACGAGTGTCGGCTTTCCACTCACCCAGCTTAGACCTACTACATCAATACCATGTTTCATCTTTACCGACTTTGTCATTGAGCTTAACGCTCTTCGTTTTCGGTTATTACTCCTATGGGAGAAGTACAAACGGCGTAGTAATTTGTACCGTCGCCGCCATAGACTCACTTGCTGCGTCAAGGATTGGAAAAATAAAAATGGTGCTTGTTTCATCACCTACAACCGCAGTTGTTTACGTTGATAGCTCAAAATAATACAATCCTGACCAGAAGCTTTCCTTGAAGCTGATTTCCCATAATAGCTAGCTACCGGATCACACGAGGAGCTGCGATCGCCTGTAGAAGTGAGAAGCGTTGTGTATTGGCAAAATCATCGTCTGTGTCTTCACTCGAATCTAAGGCAAAGTTATACACTCCTGACCATACCGCCATAAGTACATCAGCTAATTTTACCATTTGGGAAAGCTGGTTCAGTCCCAGTTCTGCAGACTTTGCTTCAAAAAGTAATACCTTCCAAGTTACGGGAATGCCTAACGTGCTGTTATAAGCTCCTGACAAAGCACCAGTAATCGCACTTACACCTTGTAAAGAATCATTATTTTGATTAGCGCGTAAAATTGAAAGGCGGAAGTCTTCTAGGGTACTCAGAAAGCAGTAAAACGCCATAGCTATCGTGTTAATTAGCTTTTCTTCCCTAATTAACTCAACTTGTGCCCTGTCTAATCCTGCCTGACAATTTAACAAATAATTAACTTTTGATAATTGTTGCGGTAAACTTGTTTGTGTCTCCCCAATGAAGGAAATTGTTTGGGGGATGAGTGTGGAGGGTGAGAGTTTTTCCCCTAGGGACTGGGCGATCGCATAACCTACAGCTAATGCCCCATCCCTGATTAGTGGGCTATCTCCCCATATCTGGGTCAGATCCAGCAAGTTCTCTCGCAGTTTTATTGTATTTTCATGAAAAAATAGTGCTACTGGCAGCGTGGCGAGAATCGTTTCTGGCAATACATCTAAGGTTGAGCCTAAATGAGCCAATTCTTGCTGCTGACGCTTCTGCCAATCGTCTAAATCAAATCTACCCAGTTCAATTAAACTTTCCGCACCCATAATTGCCATTTTCAACCAATGTAGAGACTTTAAAGACAACCTCTCTACACTAAAAGGTACGCTCTCTCCAAGGATTGCGCCAAGGAAAGTACCTTCAAACCGACTGATAAGAGAGTAGCGCATGAAGTATAGACTTATTGTAAGAATACAGGAGTCAGGAGTCAGGACTCCTGACTCCTGACTCCTGACTCCTGACTTTGATCCCTCAAATGGTACACCAGCGCCTGCAACCCTAGTAAATAACTCTGGACGCCAAATCCACTAATTTGCCCGATCGCGACTGGGGCAATATAGGAATGATGGCGAAAATCTTCGCGGCGGTAGATGTTACTCAGGTGCACTTCTACTGTAGGCAGGTTGACAGCGGCGATCGCATCTAGTAACGCCACGCTTGTATGAGTGTATGCACCAGCATTGATCAAAATTCCCTGGTGTTGCTTCAATGCTTCATGAATAGCATCTACCAAAATTCCTTCATGATTCGACTGTATAAAAATAACTTTCGCCTGTAGTTTTAGTGCTTCTGCTTCTAACAGGCGATTTATTTGCGCCAAACTTATCGAACCATAAATTCCTGGTTCTCGCTGTCCCAGCAAATTTAAGTTTGGCCCGTGTATTACCAGAACGCTTAGGGGGCGCAACATCATGTCCGGCACATCCTGTAAAGACGCTGCTTGCAACGTCTCTACATTAACGCCTGCGCGAGCGCTCATCTACTGGAATTGGAATCAGTTCTGGTTCCGGCTCGGTCTCTGGCCCTAGAAGGGCTTCAATCAGCTTGCGCGCGAACTCCTTAAGCTTTTCTAGCACCTTTTCTATATAGTCCATTGAACTGACTGCTCCTGAGTTACTACCTCAATTTTTTAATGGTCAACTGCGGAGAAACTAACTTTAGCCCTCTGGCTTAAAATTCGGTTGATTCACACTTCCCCAATTTGGGTATGAGCCACTTTTAAAATGTAGTTTTTCTCCCCGTCTTTTAAGAGTATCACATTAATCAAAGGACAGATCCCCATCCTAACTGGGGGTATTTGGAGTCAAGAGTCAAGACTAGAGACCTAAATTATTTCTTTTTAGCAGCAGTTGTTGAGGACTTGGTAGTTGACTTAGTGCTAGAGCTTTTCGACTTACTGGTTTTGCTAGTAGATTTCGCAGTTTGTGCTTTAGTAGCCAACAACTCTAGCGCTGTAGACAGAGTCACATCTTCAAGTGATTCCCCTTCCGGAATACTCACATTCGTTTTGCCGTGCTTAATGTAAGGACCGTAGGGTCCGTTGTATATGTTCACAGGTTCGCCGTCCTCGGGGTGAGAACCCAATTCCCTTAAGGCTGCTTTAGATTTGCTGTTGGTGGTGCTGCGTCCTTTTTTCGGTTCAGATAATAACTCCAAAGCTCTTTCTAAAGAAATTGTCAGGACATTATCACCTGCCTTCAAGGAACGATAATCTTTTCCTTCTTTTCCTTGATCATGGACTACATAAGGACCAAAACGTCCCAAATTCGTTTGAATTTTACCACCTGTCAGTGGGTGAACGCCTAATATTCGGGGTAATGCCAACAAACCAAGAGCCATCTCAAGGGTGACGGTTTCTAACGTTACGCCCTTAGGAAGAGAAGCTTGTTTAGGTTTGGGGTTTTCCTCTGACTTGTCACCCAACTGGACATAAAGACCATAAGGACCAATTAGCCCATAAATTGGTTCGCCAGTTTCTGGATGTCTACCTAACTGGTCGGGACCTACAGTTTTTTGCCGCAGCAGGGTTTCTATCTGTTTGGGGTCAAGATCTGCTGGGGTTAGGTCTTTGGGAAGTGATGCGGTAATCACACTGTCACCATTTCCTACTTCAATGTATGGACCAAATTTGCCAATGCGAACTTTAGCATCTAAGTTTTCCAGTTCCACTGTCCTAGCTAAATTAGCATCAATTTGGTTTTCCCGTTCTTTAACTAGGGTTTCTAGACCTTTATCTCCCAGATAAAATTCCTTCAGGTAGGGTAGCCATTTGGCTTCCCCTGTGGCAATTTCGTCTAGGGTTTGCTCCATCTTCGAGGTAAAGCTGGGATCTACAATGTCAGGAAAGTGTTTTTCTAGCAGATCGGTAACGGCAAAGGCAGTGAAGGTAGGAATAAGGGCGTTATTTGTCAACTGAGCGTAACCCTTGTCGATAATAGTGCCAATAATACTGGCGTAAGTACTGGGACGCCCGATCCCTTCACTCTCCAGGGTTTTCACCAAAGTTGCTTCGGTGTATCTAGCGGGAGGTTGGGTTTCGTGACCGTTCGCTTCTAAATCAGTACAGTTTGGGCGATCGCCTACGTTCAAGTTAGGCAAGATGACTTCTTGGTCTTCCAGTGCTGCTTCAGGATCGTCCGAACCTTCGACGTAAGCACGTAAAAACCCTGGAAAATCTATCCGCTTACCAGAAGACCGAAACCCGGCATCTTCTACTTGCATCTGCACACTGATTTGAGTTTGGCGGGAGTCAGCCATTTGGCTGGCGACGGTACGCTTCCAAATCAGGTCGTACACTTGTAGTTCTCGACCACCTAACCCGGTTTCTTGGGGGGTGCGGAAGGTGCTACCTGCGGGTCTAATAGCTTCGTGGGCTTCCTGTGCGCCTTTTGATTTGGTGGTGTATTGCCTAGCTTGAGGGCTGAGGTATTGTTTGCCGTAAAGCTTTTCCACACAAGCACGGGAAGCAGCGATCGCCTGATCTGACAAGTGTACTGAATCTGTACGCATGTAGGTAATATACCCTTGTTCGTACAAATTCTGAGCAATCCGCATGGTGTCTCGTGCTGACAGTCGCAGTTTGCGGTTAGATTCTTGTTGCAGGGTAGAGGTGGTGAATGGTGGTGCAGGTTTACGCGTCACAGGACGTTCTTCTATGTCTGTGACTTGCCAAGTTTTTTCAGTTAGGCGTTCTTTGAGAGCGAGTGCTTCTGATTCCTTTAAGAGGATAACGTGGCGATCAGAAGCTATTTGCCCAGTTGCTGAGTCGAAATCGCCACCATTTGCCAGCCTAGTTCCTCCCAGTGTGACTAATTGGGCGATAAAAGCAATAGAGGCAGGGGCGGCGGCGGAAGAGACTCTCCCTGCCCCCCCTGCTCCCTCTGAAGGGGGCGTCAAAGTTGCCTTTAGATCCCAGTATGTACCTTGGTGGAAGGCACGGCGTTGGCGTTCTCGCTGCACCAAAAGCCTCACTGCAACTGATTGTACCCGCCCAGCAGATAATCCCCAAGCGATTTTCTTCCACAGTAGAGGTGACAAGGTGTAGCCCACAAGTCTATCCAAAATTCGCCGCGTTTCTTGGGCGCGAACTAACTGCTCATCAATGTTGCGACAGTTTTTCAGGGCTTTTTTGATCGCCTCAGCGGTAATTTCGTGAAACACCATCCGCTTGGTAGGAACTTTTGGCTTGAGCAGCTGGTGTAGATGCCAACTGATGCTTTCACCTTCCCGATCTTCGTCAGTTGCCAGGATCAGCTCATCCGCGTCTTTCAAGGCTTCTTTGAGCTGGGTGACAATTTTCTTTTTATCTTTAGGGACTACATACAGCGGTTCAAAGTCGGCGTCTACATTCACCCCGAGCTGCGCCCATTTTTCCCCTTTCACGTTGGCGGGAATTTCACTAGCCGATTGGGGAAGGTCACGTACATGACCCATAGACGCTTCTACCCGATAGTCTTTCGGTAAGTAGTTGCGAATGGTACGAGCTTTGGTCGGAGATTCGACGATGACAAGAGTTGACATGGAAATTTCAAAAAAAGAATAGCTGCTAAGCTAAACAGTTAAGTTGAAGGAATTGAGCGCGAGATATCACGCTAAAACATCACCCTAAGGGATGTGATTTAATCCTTACACAAACTGTCGGAATGAGCGCGAAATTCCCCTAAACTTAGGTACTAGGGGGATAATACTTGCACACGAGAGGTTTCCCGACCTGAGCAAAGGGCACGTCGAGGGCGCTCGCATGGTGAACTTTAGCTGATGACGCCTTTCCCACGGTAGGCGAGGAGCGTGCATGGTTTTGTCTTAAGTCATAGATAGACAGTGGGTCTTCCTGTAGGATAGCTCTTCCCATCGGCAATTGACCGAAAACAGGTTATGGGGTGTAGGGGAGCCAGTGCGGTCTTGGGGGTTTCCCCCATGAGCGACTGGCGAAAGGCTATGCCGGCATCAAGAAACTGGCGTTGTGGGGTGTAGGGAATATTGGAATGCCAGGTTCAACACGTAGACATTCATCAACAACGGTCTGTTCTGGCTTCTTAGAGGTAAAATTATGTTAACACAATGCTGGAGAAGTAAATTCGGCATTATAATCCTTGTTTTTATTAATAGAATTGCAAGTGGCTCCCCGGATAAGCGTCTCTGAATCATTTGATTCTGGAGAGTTTCATGTCAATTTACGTAGGTAACCTATCCTACAACGTCACGCAAGACGACCTGAGTAAGGTGTTTTCTGAGTACGGCGCTGTGAAGCGAGTGCAAGTACCCACCGACCGAGAAACGGGTCGTGCAAGAGGCTTTGGTTTCGTAGAAATGGAGTCAGAAGCAGCAGAGAATGCCGCCATTACAGATCTGGATGGGGCTGAGTGGATGCGGTGTGTCATGAAAGTTAATAAGGCTAGACCACGAGAGGAAAAAAGTAGTCGCTCTGGTGGTAGCTGGGGTAACAAAAGTACTAGTGATGATGGATACTCTAGGCGCTATTAAGTCTTGAAGTTATTGATCAACTCAAACTGAAGAAATTTTGCCAAAAAGCATTGCTAAGCACAATTTAATATCAGCATAGCAGTTCAGGAAATGTCTGGTCTGCTTCTTCCGATGAAAGCAGTTTAGTGAGCCACTGAACTGCTTAATTATTTATGAAAATTCCGAGAATTACAACCGCTAAACTTGGTTAGGAATGGAGTAAGGGAAGATGAGAAAAATGAGGAATATCAGGGGGATGAGGGTGATGATGGAGGATTTCATCCCCCTCATCCCCACTGCCCATTCCCAAAAAACAGGTTAATGCAACTTAAACAAAAGACAATAGAATTGACTCAGTTGGATCACTATGTCTACTAATAGCCAGAACCTACATAGCTCATGGATTTTGCTAATTTTGCATCCCAGTTGAATGCTGGAACGATCTTACCGGAGGGGATTGTGATTATCACCCTCTTGGGAGTTTTGATTGTTGACTTGATTTTGGGGCGTACATCCTCCCGCTGGATTGGATATCTGGCGATCGCAGGTTTACTTGCCTCGGTTGTCGCTCTATATTTTCAATGGGATAGTACCAATCACTTCTTCTTAGGCGGAGCCTTTAATAGTGACGACCTCAGTATCGTCTTTCGTGGGATTGTGGCTTTGTCCTCTGTTGTCACCGTTTTGATGTCGATTCGCTACGTCGAACAAAGTGGTACGGCTTTAGCAGAATTCATAGCGATTTTGCTGAGTGCTACCTTAGGAGGGATGTTTTTATCCGGGGCTAATGAGTTGGTGATGATTTTCATCTCCCTAGAAACCCTGAGTATTTCCTCTTATATGCTCACAGGTTATACTAAGCGTGACCCTCGTTCAAATGAAGCAGCTCTGAAATACCTGTTAATTGGTGCTTCAAGTACAGCAGTGTTTTTGTATGGGGTATCGCTACTCTACGGTCTATCGGGTGGACAAACTGAACTGAGTGCGATCGCAGACGGTATTGCCAGATCTGGTGCTGGTCAATCCTTAGGTTTGCTAATTGCTCTGGTTTTTGTGATTGCAGGTGTTGGCTTCAAAATCTCTGCTGCGCCCTTCCATCAGTGGACACCAGACGTTTACGAAGGTGCTCCTACGCCAGTGATTGCCTTTTTGTCTGTCGGTTCCAAAGCAGCCGGGTTTGCCTTAGCCATCCGCTTGCTAACCACGGCCTTCCCTCTCGTTGCTGACGAATGGAGATTTGTCTTCACCGTCCTCGCTGTTCTCAGCATGATTTTGGGGAACGTCGTCGCCCTCACCCAAACCAGCATGAAACGAATGCTAGCTTATTCATCTATTGCCCAAGCTGGGTTTGTGATGATTGGCTTGGTTGCTGGGACAGATGCGGGATATGCCAGTATGGTATTTTACCTGCTGGTCTACCTGTTCATGAACCTGTGCGGCTTTACCTGCGTGATTCTATTCTCTCTGCAGACGGGAACTGACCAAATTTCCGAATACTCCGGGCTGTATCAAAAAGACCCTCTCCTAACTCTAGGATTAAGCATTTCCCTACTTTCCTTGGGAGGAATTCCACCGCTAGCTGGATTTTTCGGCAAGATTTACTTGTTCTGGGCTGGTTGGCAGGCAGGTCTTTACGGGTTAGTCTTGCTAGGATTAGTTACCACTGTAATCTCCATCTACTACTACATCCGCGTAATCAGAATGATGGTGGTCAAAGAACCTCAAGAAATGTCCGACGTAGTGAAGAATTATCCCGAAGTGCGTTGGGATTTGCCAGGGTTTAGACCTTTACAGGTAGGGCTAATCGTGACTTTAATCGCCACTTCCATTGCAGGGATTTTATCGAATCCTTTATTTACAGTGGCTAACAATTCCATCGTCAATACGGCAATCTTGCAACCGACGACAGTTGTTACCAGCCAAGTGAGCGAAATGACCGAATAATTCGTAATGACGGTCGCGAACTCGCTCTAAGAGAAGCTATGCCGTTGGTGAAGCCTCTCTTAGAGAAGGCTTTACGGCTAAGTACAGCGTTTCATAAATTCGTGGCGTTTTGGTTTGTAGTTGCTAAGAGCGCTCTTAGCAACTACAAACGAGAGACATTATTTTCCTGAGCGTCACGAACTTGTGCAATCCTGTACTAAGCTAACATAATTCGGATCAGCGACAAGAAACCCGGTTTCGCCGAAGTTACCGGGTTTCTCCAGTCTCCAACTGCCCTACCAAATCAGATGCTGAGAGCCTCCGGATTCTATCCGGGGGGTGAAAGCTAGCGGCAGGTTAAAACCCGCGCCAGTGTTCACATAGAACGCTGATTTTCAATGTATTGCTTGACGATTTCGGTGCTGACTTGTCCAGTGGATGCCACAAAATAACTAGGACTCCACATGCAAGGCATTTTTTTTAATTCGCTTAATTCAGCCCTCAAGTGATGAGACGATCTCCCCTTAATCCATCGGGCAATATCAGACGCTGACTCTTGAGGGGGAACATTCAGAAAGCAAGGATGATACAGATCCTTCAGCACGGCGATATTCGTAGTCCTTCGGAGAAAGTTTAGACATTTGCTTAAAAGTGCAAATTGGTACAAAACTATGTAAATGAATTGGGCATACAACTATGTTATTTACCTTCTTATTCTCCCCAGTTAAATTTAATTGAGCGCTTTTGGAAGTTTATTAGAAATGAATGTTTATATTCCAAGTATTATGCTAATGAAAGCTGATTTTAAGGCAGCAATCTCTAACTGCATCGCCACCGCAAATACCGACAACCGCTCAAAGTTAGATAGCTTACTGACTCTCAAATTTCAGACCTTTAAGAAAGTCCACATTTTAACCGTTTAGAGTATAAAGTAGACCAAGGGTTAAGGCAGGTAGCCGATGGTGATAAGCTGTTCCACATTTAAATTGCATTTTCCCGTTTTTTGAGAAAAGCCTCAAACCCTCTTTCTCCCTGCCCCCTGCCCCCTGCACCCTGCTGTCT
>Ga0209611_10010907_pt1 | contig 13253 bp, 8 predicted proteins | sample S1TSphgellanicum_3_FD_187693 | JGI IMG/M metagenome (GOLD analysis project Ga0209611, IMG submission 187693) | Host-associated microbial communities from peat moss isolated from Minnesota, USA - S1T2_Fc - Sphagnum magellanicum MG (SPAdes) (version 2) | ecosystem: Host-associated > Plants > Peat... | reverse complement strand
GGAGAAATTATCAGTACCTGCTTCATCACCGCCTTTTGCCGTGAAAGGCGTTGGAGAACGGCGGATGACTAGCGCGAATAGAAGGGAGAGATCGTCGTCGTCGTCGTCGTCACCTCCGCCATCGCCAGTTTTGTCGAGGTAAATTCGAGCGATACCCTAATATCCAGGTGACGGTCTTTTGGCCCATCGTTTCCAATTTGGGGACCTCGTCAGGGTCCCTGTTTCCACATTACTCCTTGGACGCTTTACGTGGTATCCATCTACTTGTGGAAGAACATGGCCATGATGGGCCAACAATGGAAGGCCATGATAAAGATGTACATGGGCATAAGGCTGAAACCACCCAAAATTAGACTTTCAAGGGAAAAAATGGTGGTTGGGGTGTTGGATGTCAACATTCTATTAAGCTATTTTTTTATTGTTTTTAAATATTTGTGCTTCATGCACTTAACTTTTGGACCTATGACATATTTCACTTAACTTTAGTTAAGTATCTCATTGCATGTGATGTGTTCACCCTAGCTCTTGCCGAAGGTATCATCAACATTGGATGATAAATCAATTGCATGTGTTTATGCATGCAACATTAGGGAAAATCACATTTGCACATGGGATGTTCACCTTCTATTTAAGAGTAGCCAAAGCTCAAGAATGAATCATAAAGTTTGTAATAACTTGTGTGATTCTAAGGTTTGGGTGGAAAGCTCGTTTTAAAGTTGTGTTTTACTCATTTCTATTTTCTCATTGTTTTGTCATCAATTTTTCAACAAGGGGAAAGTGATAAATAATAATATGAATAATAATAATATGAATAAACATTGACGTTGATTTGATGTCAATAAGAACAATGGGAGAGATGATAGCAATAGCATTGTGATTGTGCATTCACCCATTATATTATCATCCATCAAATAACACACCTTTTAATTGCATTGATTGTAATGGATGTAATTATCAAAGGTTTACAAATTGGGTAACAATTTATATCATAAGCATGCAAATCATCATAAGCAGAGCTAGGCTTTAAACCTTCAAAATGAATATGTTTAAATATAAACCCAATTATGCATGTAAACAACAAGATGAACAAGAAGAACATGATGTACACCAAAAATGTATTTAAACAAAATATATTCATAACATGAAGGAATAGAACATGAATCAAAACACAAAGGTGAACAAAACCATAACACAAGGCCATATTTTAAACTATTGATTGCCAAACTAAAGGTAAAGATTGAAATAGATTTATATTTAAACATTCTTGAAAAGCTAAGTCATGGAATTTATATTGTTTTGTTTTTTTAAAAACTTTAATCAATTTTCATACTATGAAATATATTTAATATTGAATGAATTATATTGAATGCATTTGATGACTATATTCAATCCATGTTAATATATAATGACAATCATTTAGGTCTAACATCCATTATGTCATCATCCACCATTCATCCAATGTATAATAATATTCTAAAAAGAAACATTCCTAAAATTTTATATTTTGAAATTCATGCATTTTATAACCTCATCTAATAAGCACCAAGTGAGAATTCAAGCAAAACTACAAATGTTGACATACTATTTTTAGGTTTATATCTATTAAAAGTTGCAACCAATAAAATTAGTAGTCAACAATGTACACTTATGATTTGGCATGATCTTATTGAAATTAATTATCACCCACCTTAACATATTACCATGTTCAAGTGTTCCTTCAAAACTTTGATTGCATCAAATACCCATTTGTGCAAAATGTGGAGACATGTAATGCAAAATAATTCTATTATTCACTTCAACACAATATACACTACACAAAAATGCAAAAAATATTGTTCAAAGTGTGTAAGAGAATGAATTTTCGTTTAAATTGTCAATTTTTTTATTTGCATCAATCCAAATTATGAGGTAAACACACTTATAAGAATTCAAGAATACATCAACATCATATCTTTATCATTTTTCCATGGTGTAACATGGTGGAAACAACATCTTGCACTAATGCAATCATGAATTCAAACATGGTGTGTAACAATGATGTTTGCATCAACACAAGTGTTCATGTTTGAGTTTTTACTTTTTATCACAAAAAGCCCAAGTGGACACAATGTTTATCAAGTCCAAATACAAAAAAAAGGATATTTTTAATTATAAGAAATGAAATAAATTATACTAAAACAATAGTTTCACCTTCGCACATATCAAAATCTTTCAAGTATTATTTTGGGAGTTTTGTGTTCAAAAAGATTATGACATATCGAATTAACTATGACATTTGGGGTTTAATGGTCAAATTCCATTAATTTTGTTAAATTTTTTTTTTACACTAAATGTGGTCACACTATAACACTCCATAAAAAAATAGACTATATTATTTCACATATGACTATGTTTGTAATCATTTATGGCATTGGCAAATACATGATTATGTAATAAAATTGAACTCATGCATTTTTCCATTAGTTGTAAATTTAATCATAATAATTTATGTCATTTGTCATGTGATGTTTATGATTATAGTTGGGAAAGACAGTGACTTTTATGATTGTATTGGAAAATGTAATTAAATAATAAGCATTTATTGGCTTACAAAATAAACACATGTTTAACCATAGTAAATCCATGTGGATAATCTAGTTACTTATTTATTAACCTAGCCTAAAAACCTAAACAACCTAGGTTACATTTTAAAACTTAAAAACCTAACTTAAGTTTAAATAGATTAAAAGCCTAAACTAGAAGCCAAGGTAGGTAGGTAGGTAAATAGTTGGTAGGCTTAGGCTAAGTTAGTAAGTAGGCAAGTAAGTAAGTAGGATTCAAATTCATTTGTTGTCACAAACCTTTTTATTTATTAATTCTAAACGATACTTGCATGTCTAACATTTCCAATGCATGTATTATGTGTAGACTATTCTTTCACCTAAATTATATAGTTTACAAAGTTGAACTTGTTGACAAAGAAGATGGGATAAATTTAATGAAAGGGGAACATTACAACATTATCTCACATCTTTTGTCCCATGCAAAAGTAGCCTACCTATTTACCCATATTACTTAACATACCTTCTTACTATTTATTACATATTATTTAACCTACCTACTTACTTAATTGATTCCTAGATCTAGGTAAAGTAATATATACATAGGTACATATAAATAAATACGTGGCATAACTAACTTACCTTACCTATGCACTTAACCTTATTACCTACATGTTTACATAACTTGGCTAACTACCTATCTACCATGGGTTATGTAGGTAGGCTATATTTAGTTATTACCTACTTAACTTACCCACTTATTACCTATACAACTAGCTTGTTAAGTTATATTAAGCAAATAATAAGGTTAAGTAAATACATAGATACATAAGTAAGGTAGGTAGGTAACTTCAGTTAGGTGGGTAAATAAGCACAAGTAAGTGGTATAGGCTAAAAAAATAGGTATGTTAATTAAGTAGGCTGGTAGGTGGGTAGGTAGGTAGAAAGGTAGGGAACCTAAACTAAGTAAGTAGGTAGCCTATGTTACATAAGTAACCTAGGTTACATAAATAGGAAAAAATAGGTAAGTAGGTAGGCATGCAAATAACTTAAGTTAAATATGTAGGTAACCTAGGTATGTATAAGGTAACCTAGTTAAGTAAGTCAATAGGTAGGTAGATAAACAACAAGTTGCATATAATTACAAAATGCAAGGTTGCATTTTAGGGAATTTCTTCTAATGTTAGTTAATTGCCTAGTTACTTACATGGACTATCTACCTATGCAACTATTTATTCTATGTCATGTGTGTTAGTTTAATTGCTCGATTAAATCCCAATTAGTTAGGGATAAATTAGGTTAATTTAGTTGTTTGGGCTTTTATCTCAAATTGGTTAAGGTGTAGACATGATTTGGGATATTTTATGGATGGAATATAATCCCAGGTTATATGATTTCAAATCACTTTTGGTGATTGGAGATTCCAAAACACACATGTTTTGTTGTAGTTTATTTTTAAGTTTTTGGCATGCAAGTTTCTTTTGCACAATTTGTTTTGAGATTTTTTTTTTTGTTTTCTAAGCTTGGATTCTTATGTTATTATAGGTGAATCATATTTTGAGTTTGGACATGGTCTACCATTTAAAGTATTTTCATGTTATGTTTTGTATGTGTGGTGATAGTAATAGGTATAGGCGTTGTCATAGGAATGCACAACATCTACGTATTTAACCTACTTAATTAAACTACCTACATAGCCTAGTTACTTAACTTACCTATATGTTTTATTTCATTTCACTTATATTGAATTATTTATTCTTTTATATATGTAAAATGTGTAAAATAATGTTAAAGTCGATCAAATAAAATGAACAACTAGATAAGTAAACATGTTTGACCACCTTAAGATGATATAAACATGTAGTCATAATAATTACCAGAAGGCATTTTACATGTTACATATGATTAAATGACTAGGTTTGACCATTAGTAATAAAATGTTCAAATCATGAATACCATGTTTTTCCATAGTGTAAGGGGAAATTTACACTAGAGTGTTTGGGCTTGGAACCATAAATTTTTTTAATCCCTTAATGGTCCAAAGTGTGAAAGGTGATTAATTTTGGTTTGCACTTGGGTAGTTTGAGGTTGAGGCCCAAAGAAATCACCTTGGATGCAAAAACTTGTTATACTATTACATGGATTACTATGAATAATGTTCCTTGGGTGCTTGGGATATTTTTTCAAGTCAACCTTTTTGAGGTGAGTTCAATGAATATAATAGTAACCCATGGGTCCCAAAAAAATGTAGACATTCATCTATGATATTCATTAATGTTCACAATATTTTTTGAAAATGGTTGAAAATCCTTTAAGGTGTACCACACAAGACGAAAAGGGCCTAGTCCTTATTGCAGTCCTTTTTTACCCTATATTTTGATCCCCATAAAATATAATGAATCAAAAGTTATTAGAATGTTCAGAAAAAATCTATTTTAAACAATTAAAATTTTATATTCCATCATAGTCATCCATAAATGTATTTTTACATGGTTAAAAGGAGTAAGTAAAATAAAATAAAATTTTTGAAGCTCTTCAAAATGTTGAAGTTTTTTTGCACTAAAGTTATTTGTTAATGGTTCAATTTGTTGTTAGTTTTTCTTCATAAAGCTTTGTTTTAATTGTGGAAGGCTATCCACATGATGGAGATTATTCTCTATCACAAAGGTGGAATCAAAATTCCCCAAGAGATGTGGGCTATCCATCCCATGGCTAAAATTCATATTCATGGGCCTTCTTTGAAAATGTCTAAAATTGTAATGTATTTTAGTTGGTAGGAAGGAATTCAAAACCTTCACATATGAGGATCCCTTGTAATAATGAGAATGTAAAATTTCTTGAAAAGAAGCCCTTAGTTTTGTTCTCACAATGTTCAGATTTTGCGGACAAAATAAATAATATTTTAGGGATCAAAAGAAAATAAATGGGCCATGAAAAAATCAGGTGTTTATTCTTTGGTCTAAATTGGGTTTATACTAGGAACAAATGCATTTGAACCATAGCCTATAGGTTCTCCCATATTCTCATCCAAATGGCCTAAAGATTTTAATGTAAACCACCCCAAAGGAGCTAATGGTGCCCCTTTCAAGTAAATCTTTAGAAAGTAGTGGGTTAACTAATGATGTGAATGTGGCAAAACATGATTGATTATTCAAGGAAAATATTTTTGATTCCATGACCTATAAATCAAACTGAGTTTTTTCTTCATAATCTACTATGATAATATTTTTACAAGGAGTGAAATTATTCAAATTGTAGGTTGTGATAATTATGATGGTTTTCCACACCTCAACTTCATTATTTCATAAAATTCAATTTCATTATTTTAACGATGATTTAATGGTGAAACTAACTCTAATGTAAAGTAATAAAAAAATTTATACCCTATATTTTGGATGAATTGTGATGATCAAATGGTGTGAAAGTGTTTTTTTGCTAGTTATGTATGCCCTTCGTATTGACAATGGCAAACACTATATTAAATGGAAACAATTGCTTTCAATTGACCAACTGCAATGATTGGCCAAAGTGGAAGACTTTAATTATCTTTCACTTCATATCGTGAACTTTTCCATTGGAATGGGTGAAGAGTGGAAAAAATTATGATTGTGCCTATCTTGGATGTGAAGTTACTTATGCATGCAAAACTAAAGGAACATTATTGGAGATGCTCAAATATGCCTTGCATAGTGATAGTGGCAAACATTGCATCAAATGAAAATAATTGTTTGAATCAATTGGTCAATCATAATGATTGGCCCAAATGGTGAAACTTTAATAATCTCTCATTTTATAATGTGATTTTTTTCATTAGAATAGGTGGGGAGGGGAAAATTTTACAATTGTATCTTGGACAAAGAAATACCCATGCATGCACAAATAGGGGAACATTGTCGCATATGATCTAACATTAAATATTATGATTCATATATTAATCATACACAAAGTTAAACTAGAGACTACACCCTAGACATTAGGGTATGTAACATAATGATCATTTCACACAACACACTTAAAGATTAAAAAAACTTTTGATTAGATTTGTGAAATTATGTGGGATAATAACAAGTTTTGATGTTTAGCCCAAGGGTAATGGAGAAGGGAACAAAGTAAAATAATAGGATTACAAAGTAATGACTTAAAGCACCCCTTTCATGACTAGAATAGAACATTTATGATTTTTTAAGATTTTTTTTTTCCTTACCAAATACCTATTTCAACTTTCAAGTTAACACCAAGCACAATGTTAGATCACAACTTGGATTGGGTGTTCTTTAACATTTTTGGTTTGAATTTAAAATATAAGGATGGTTGGGTCTTAATATGTAGAGCATTTTCAAAATAAAAAAATTGATATTATTATACATACCCAACATTTACTTCATATTGGGGTTGGTTATTTGACGTACAAATGTGGGGTGTTAATGTGCAAGGGTGGAGTTTAGAGTGCAACCTTGCAATGCACCCCAAATTTTATTATATTTTGAAACACATTTATTGCAAGAACATGATGTATGTTTTTTAAATCAATTATTTTCTTTTAAAACCTAAATCATTTTGAATGAAAAAATTGTCAATGTAGGTTTTTTAAAAAATGAAATAGTTTTTTAAAAACAAAAAAAACATTCTTTTTCTTTTTCTTTTTCTTTTTCTTTTCCTAAAAGCTACATCATTTCAAAAAAAGGTTTTGAAAAAAAGAGGTTTCTTTCTAAAACCTATGTCACTTAAAAAATAACCTAGGTCAATGTAGGTCTTTTTTCAATATAGGTTTTTAAAATTTTGATGTAGGTTATGGAAAACAATTACTGTTTTAGAATATTCCCAATATGGGAACACATATTCTCCTTATGGGCTCGGACTTTCCAACCCTGAAGTTTGTTCCCATGTGGGACATGAAGAACATGTGTTCCCAATGCATTTTTGTGTGCAACATAAATGTCATGTAAATGCCATGTCGATGCCACATATGCACCATGTAAATGACATGTCATTGCCCCATTAACATGGATGTTAAAAATGTGTGGCCACATTAGGTTCTTGGAATAAATGTGCCCCAAAACTTGGAATTTTCTAGGGTGCACAAAAACTCCACACTTCAAACTTTGCCCTTGCACCTTTAAACCATGCCCTTGTAGCCTTACACCCCATATTTGTGCACCCCAAATAACAACCCCCTTTGATTTTAAACTCATAGGAAATTGAAACTTCAATGCCAAGTTTGCAAACTACATATGTAATATTCATTCCATCCCTTATTCCACTACACATTGAAGCTACAATATTTCAATGAAATCCCCACCCTAGAATTATTATGGATGTTCATGGAATAGTGTATTTGGCAATGGTTGGTTGTACTAGTTGAAATGGGCCTCTTCAATTGAACATTCACCTTGCTAAAATATTGAACTTTGCAAAACACAAGGTTTGAAAAGCTAATCTTATTATATCTTATTTTACAAAACATGTAGGTTTAGGGTTTATACATTCAAAACAATTACAATGTAGATCACATCTACAATTGAAATGACTCTACTTGATTAAATCAAATTGAAAAATCTGGTGCTCATGTTCTAACCAAGAAAAAATTACATTGAAAGTTTACACGACCATCTTCAAATCTACAAAATGGCTAACTATGAATTATGTTGTTAATTCAACGTGTGCAATTTTGATTCTATTTACATTTATAAGGGTGTTCACAATTATATGAAACTATATCAAACATTGCAAATTAAGAATGTGCATCTGTGGCCATGCAAAAGAAGGTTTGGATGATCTTTTTTTTGTTCAATTTCTTTTTCTTTTTCTTCAAGAGATTTGTATTAGGTGGCTATGCTCAAACCAATCATCAACTTTTAATTCATGGGCCTAATTCACATGTTATCTTGGAATTAATAAAATAGGCACAATAGTTTGGATTTAACACAATCAATTTACCATCATGCATATATCATATGCTTTCCAACATCTATATATATTTTGCTTCAAGCCTTTCAAAACAACCTTTATAGATAAAGAAAGAGACGATGCCATGGCTAGAAGCAACTATGCATTGAATTAGAAAAGGTCATGCTAGTTGGGTGGGTAAACTTAATTTTAGACCAAACATTTTTTAAAAAATTAATTAAGTTTATATTAGAATTTTGCCACTAAACTATACAACCATGGATGATAAAACAATATTTAATGAAATGTTCACTGATGCATATAATGCAAAAGAAGAAGATGTTTAGAAAAAGAGCTTTGTTGAAGATAATACCCATAATTGCTTGATCGTAGAAAAATTAAAATGGAAGGTGATTGACCCTCAATTTCATCTCAACATTGATATTATGTGGACATGCCAAGTAACCTTGTTGTCACAAAAGTTTGCCAAGCAAAAGACAATGCAAAAGTATTAAATTTACATGGTCTTAAGCAACAAATTCAAAGTTTTGATTATTTGACTCGAGAAGCTTTATAATTTATTAACTTTTTATCATTGGCACATATGTGTTCAAGGAAAATTAAATGCAAGGAACATTTAGTAGGTTATTCATAGTCATGTATGTTATAACCAAGGTTGTGACATCAAATGAATATTTAACTATTCTATAATGTAAAAAACTAATGGAAAAGGAGGTGAAAAAAAATTTCAAAGAATTTTGGCAAAAGAAAAAGGAAAAGAACAATTGTGAACTCATCCAAGGCTCAATTACTAGGGTTGCTCATAAGTAATTCAAAGATGCATTGACAAATGTGTCAGAACTTCATTCATTACCTTTTGGTTTGTAATTCTAGTGAAGGATGCAAGTGAACAATTTCACCTTAACAGGGTAGTAGGCTTACTAGTTCACCCATTAGGTTATAAAGGTGTGAACCAATGGTTTTTTTGTGGCATAATTTTGCAACTTGGTGAATTGTTTTTCAAAAAATGAAAAAAATAAGAAAAAAAAATGATTTCAGGGGAATTTTTCACCATTTGAATAAATAAATGAAATAAAATAAACCACATCTAAACCTAGGCATTTCTAGGTCACCACTTGTAGTAGAACTTTTGTAAAAATGTTATAACCTACATAAGACAATTGCCATTTAATGTTAATTCATGTTAGGGATCCTTGTCAATGAACCTATTTGAGGATTTTGAAAAAAAAACCCTAGTGTGAACTAATGTTGTCCAAATATATTCTTTATCCAAATACACCCTTTGAATTATATATATAGGAAACCATATAACCTAATTTATTTTCATTGAATTGACATACCTTAAAAACAATGCATGCTCAGTTTTTCACATGTAAGACATTTTTATTACACAAAAATGTATACCTATTTGGCACATGTAAAACATGCATACTTGGGGATGGATATAATTAAAAATTTGGTTAAATAAGGTTTATGGTAAATGTGAACTATACCTATATAACCTAACAACTATTACTCATATTATAACTTATAACTTTAGGCAATTAATTTGAGCTTTAAAATGGAAACAACTAGTGGTCAAGCATTAAATAGCCAAAGTGGATTTTGTTTTACATCCATTGATCATTAACCTTCTAAATATAATCTATAGGTTAACTTGTAGCACATAACCATTTTTGGTGTTTTATTCAAACCCTTCTTAAAGATTTTCCTTGGTGGGATAGGTTGTCGTTGGACTTGTGGTTATATATATATGTGGGTGAAAGCACCCTAAAGGGGGGGGCGTGATAATGTAATCACATTGTATTTTTTTCAAGGGCACCCATGTTTGAACTTCAACCATGTCATTATTAAGGACTTTCATAATGTTTTTGCATATTATGATAGGCCAAAACACAATGAAGTCAAATGTTTAAAAAATTGCACTTTTTAGTTTCACATGTTGTGATGGTAAAATATATTTGCAAAGAAAAAGGTGTGTAGTTCAATGTATTGAAAAATGAAAAAATATTTTAAAAATGATTGATGCATTTTAAAATCTTTATGAAATTTACATGAATTACTAAATATTGTGATTCCATATGATTGGACTAAGTTTGTGAATCATAGTTTGATAAAAATCATATCACAAATGGGTTTTTATAGGGTGTTGACCACAAGGATGTGATAAATCAAAATTTTGATAACCACAATTTCAATTGGAAGATGATAAGAAATGTGAAATGGGTCATTTTTTAAATTCCATTTCAAATGATTCTTGGATGATTAATTCATTGTTACATGACATGATTTTTATACTAGTTTTTATGACTAAAATTTCAGTTACAATGAATAGTGAACAATAATGTTTTTAGTCATATCAAACCAATTGTTTATGCGAAAAAATGATTGAAATTACTTGACTAAAATTATTAATTGATGTGGCAATAGTAATTTATGTTTCAAAATTTTAAAAATGAATTTTTAAAAAATGGTATAATATAATAATAATAATAATAATAATATCAAGTTTTTTTTATTGAATTATAGAACACATTCAAAACACAATCACACTAAACCCATGATTCAAACATTTTTTCCAAGCTAACTATCATTAGTTCAATGGACCTACAAGAACTCATCATGATGATGTCATTATCACAACATGTCCAAAAAGGGGTTTGAATTTTCACCTTTTCAATCACAACGTGAGGTTTTTATCATTTGTCCACCACCTCATGTGATGATACAAATTGTTAACAAAAAAATATAAACACACATGTTTTTTGAATATCACACATCATATCTTTCTTATATAATTGGATTATTTCATTATCAAATTGATTACACATGCATATTTTTAATACCATTTTTTTAGTTTTGTAATTACATTACAATTTATGATGCTTTTTGATTTCAAAATGTAAAATGTAAAATGTATTGCACGAATTTTAAATATATTTAAATATATTTAATTCATTAAAAATTAGATTTATTGAATTTAATTATATTTTAAATTCCAAATGTAAAAAACCTACAATAATTTATTGACTTTGATTTGAGCACAAATTAAACCAAATTATTCAGATTTATTTTTTAAAAATCTCATAATGAAATTATTTCACTTCTGAAATTAAATAATGAAAATTCAAATGTCTTAAATTATTTATTTATTTATTTATTATTTTAAAATTAAAATAAATTAAATCAATTCAAATTTTGCATGTATGTTAAATATGTTTTTTTAATAGATTAAAGAAAAAAATGTTAGTTTGATCATCCATTTTTTCACATGTCATTTTTTAATATTCTAATTAAACTGTCTCCTATGTTTATCTTACCCTAATGGAAAAAAAAAAGGATGATAATACACCTTTACCCTATGGGTAAATACAATTTAAAAAAAAATCATATCCAAAGATATATGAAAAAACATATATTCACCCAACATTTGTGCAAACTTCAACATGACATTTAATCAACACAAACTAGTTAGACAAAAGGGAAAAACCAAAATGCAAGCATGAAGGCATGTCCAAACAATGTTGGTAACATGGTGAAAGGAGGAGGGAAGGAGGAGGGGTAAAGAAGGAAAGGTAGGGGAGGAGCAAACATGCATTTACAAAACAAAGGACTTGCACCTAGAGACCACAACGAGCATCAAGAGCTTTAAAGAAGAACAACACCACAAACAACAAGATTAAAACTTAAAATTGCTAAGAAGGCCACCAAAACCAAAATCACGGTTGACAAAAGCAAAGCCACAACTAGCAAATGCAAGATGACCATAAAAAATTACAATCAACATTTACAAGGTCACGAATAACAATAAGAAAATAAGATAAGAAGCCATGATCAACACTTGCAAGGTCATGAATAATAATAGGAAGATAAGATAGAAAGCCATGATCAACACTTGCCATGTCATGAATAACAATAGGAAGATGAGATAGAAAGTCATGATCAACACAATGCAAAAAGACATGAACAAAAATAGGAAGACCATAAAAAAAATCATGATTAGTAAATGTAAGACCAAGACCAACAACAAAACCACAAAAAGACCATGAATATCAAGAGCAAAACCATGAAACCAAAAAAAAGAGTCATGAACAATAACAACCAAACCACATAAAGGGCCACTATTGGCAATAGCTCTTGAGTGGACCAAGACCTATAAGAAGCCACAACGAGCAATAACTTAGAGCTTCAAAGAGGAGCAAAAGCACAAAGAAGCTGGCCATGAATAGCAATAAGGATTCTAAAGAAAACCAACACCACGAAAAACCACAAAGTTGGAAAGAGGGAGGATGGCTTGCTTGGTGATGTCAACATCAACAAATGAAGGAACACATCCTAACCGATCAAGATTCCAATTTTAAGGGTTTTAGAATGATACTTTCCCCATGGCCATAGATCATGGTTCATTGTTCAAGCTAAAGCAAAGACTAGTAAGACAATACCAACAATAGTACATTTAATGATGTTTGCTTTTCGATTTGTCCATGTGTTAGCTTCACAATGTGTAATTATAGGGTGTCAATTGTATCATGCATGAAAGGCAATGTGTGTACATGAGGTGGGTTATTACCCAAACTAGGCATAGTCCTACTATAACCCACCTCATGCAAGAAGCCTATATAGGCAAGCTTTTTTCGCAATACCATAGTACCTTTTCAGGCTTCGCACTCAAGTGTTGAATATTTATTTTATTTTAAAAAATCCACTTTGGCAGTTTTTAAAAATAAAAAATAAAAAATGATGGAATTTCAGCAATAAATATAGGCAGTTTCTTTGGTAGGTTCTCTAGATGCCGAACCTCTACCA
>Ga0209611_10010906_pt1 | contig 13253 bp, 8 predicted proteins | sample S1TSphgellanicum_3_FD_187693 | JGI IMG/M metagenome (GOLD analysis project Ga0209611, IMG submission 187693) | Host-associated microbial communities from peat moss isolated from Minnesota, USA - S1T2_Fc - Sphagnum magellanicum MG (SPAdes) (version 2) | ecosystem: Host-associated > Plants > Peat... | reverse complement strand
GTGGAGAAGATGGAAAACACTTACCAGCCAAGCGTGCAAATTCTTTGCTCCGAAGCTCATCGATAGGAGTTGTGCTCTCTGGATACCCATACTGACTCCCATACTTTTCCAAGAATTCCAGCTTCTCATCCTCCTCCTCTGCACATGACCCATCGGCATCATTCTTCTGAATTGATGTGTTCAACACGTTCTTGCTTCTCTCCACCTTCTGTGTTTGATCTGGGAAGATACTGAAGAAGCCCAGACTTGATGCAAGCCCCGTTAAGCGATGCATGATGATGGCTGTTGTCAGAAGAGAGAGAGAGAGAGAGAAAAAAAAAGAAACTGCACAAAATCCTTTGCAACTTTGCACCACCACTAACTCAAAACTGCGGTGCCAAAAAAACCCAACACGCAAATTCTACACCCATCTCCTCCCGTGATGATTCTTTTTCTTCCGTGTGGATCTTTATCCACATGGAATATTGAAGCAACCCACTTCTTTCTTTCTTCTGGTTTGTTGGAAAACTACTGTAGAAAACTCCAAACCCTAAACGCATGCTTGGGCGGTGAAAAGCAGCTGGAAGCATCTATTCTCTCTCTCTCTCTCCAGGTGCCTGCCTTTTCTTTTGCCCATCTCCTCTAACACCTAACTTCTTGTTCTCATTTTGTTGAGGTTCTTTTTCATCTACTGCAACTCCAAGCTCTGATGTAAATTGGGGACCAAGAATCTTCCGAAAGACTTTTTTACACCACTGCACAAAATCAAAACTTGGGTTGCATGAATCTCCAAGTATATATTCATGCAGAAGCTCAAAATCTGGAGGATGCTGAAGAAGAGATTTTCGTGACTGAATTTTTGTCTACAGACAGTGATATAAAAGCTAAGTCCCTCAATCTCTCATGCTTCCAGAAAAAAAAGGGTTTGAAGTCACAAAGAAAAGAACTCTCTCTAGTGGAAAGGGTAGTACATCAAAAGAGCACAAACTCTGGTCCGGTAGAATGAAAATTAGGTTTGGTTTGAGAGAGTTTTTGCTGCTTGGTGATGGGATCTTAAGGAGCTTTGAATCTTTGTGGCTGGTGTTGAGATGATGTTATTTTGCAAAACCTCACACTGGTGAGTAATGTCTATGTGAAAGACTAGCATTTTTGTTGTTTGATCTTGTGTGCCATCTTGGGTTCTTGCTCATCATGGGTGTAGGATGGAAATGGGTTTCTGAGAGAGTTGGTTCTTGGTGATGGGATCTTAAAGAGCTCAATCTTTGTGATTGATTTTGAGATTTATGTTAATTTGCAAACCTCAAATTGATGAGTATGGCTGTGTGAAGATTGGCATTTTTGTTATTTGAAGCTTGTGCACTATTTTCAGCTGTTGCTCATGGTTCCAGGATTTCTAATAAGCCATGTAAGTACTAGATGTATCAAGGCTTTTTCCACATTTAGAATTGTGCTTTGAAAAGTTTGAACAAAATTGGGCATTTTGTATGTACTCTGTAATGGATGGCAAGTAGAATGTGAAGAGAGGATTTTTGGTAGGTACTAGCTAGGTACTTATTCCCCTGATATTGAAAATCCTTTGCCAAATCAGATTTGGTTGTTGTGTTGTACATGTGTGGTTCGATGTTGGAAACATGCAAGGGACAAGTTTGTCCCTCTCAAGTTCTAGATCCTGGATTCTTGAAAGATAGTATCTTGAATTTCAAGTTCTGGATCCTGGATTCATGAAAGATAGTATCTTGAATTTGTGCAGGTCGAATCCATGATCTTCATCCTGGTGGCCATGTGAATAATGTTTCAAAGCTGCACTCCAGCTGAAATACTACATATCTTCAAAGGAGTGCTCCATCTGAAATACTGTATTTTTCTCTTCTCTACATTCACATTGAAGATTGATGTAAGAGATTGTGCTTCAAAGTGATCATTGTGGAGTTTTTCTCTGCAATTTTGTAGCTATGTTTTATTGCCTACAATGGGTTTCCGGAAACCAGATTGTATGTAATAAGTGGAGCTCATGAATGAGAAACTTGCAAATTTCTAGAATTTTTTTTGAAACTATGTACATCTATATAATAGAAAGATTGTTGTCTAGCCATCTTTTGGTGTTCATACATACCTACCTCTTCCAAGCCTAACTACCTACCTCACTCCATGTCCATATTATGTATATTGAAATAGTTTAATAACCCACATTTTTAAAAACTTTTCTCTTAACCTTTTTTCCCTACGCATCTACATGTACATGAAATATTAACTATAAATATCAATGAACTATTTAAAACCATATGGGAACATAGAAGTCCATGAAATATTAGCTATAATTATGGATGAACTATTCATAACCATATGGGAACAACAAACAAGGAAATAGAAAAGAAAGGAGGAGGTGGGAAAAAAATTTCTTCAATTTGGAACCTTGGCAAAGGCATTACACTCATGTTTAATTTTCTATTTTGTAAAATAAATAGTCTTACCCAATGATGTTTTTGTGTCATAATGTGATTAATAGATGGTAGTAACATGAAATTTAAATGTCAATGTTTATATAGTATTGGGTTTTAAGCAAGCAAAATTGAGGATTCCATTATTGTTTATATTATGGTAGAAATAAGTTATTGTAGTTAATAGTTTGGGCTCCAATTGATCAATTTATTTGAAAATTGAAACCTTATCAAAATGTGTTTTAGGAAGACTCACGCAGAACTCAACAACAATGTTTTAAAGTTGGATTATGTTTTAGGTTAATTCATTGAATATTATGCAATATTTAAAGCACATTGAACATCTAGTATATATGTTTTAGTTGTTAAAATGTGTAATTTGTGAACTTTTGTCAAGCTTTAGCAACTTCAATCTCTATGTGAAAATGTTCAATAATTATAATGACCATCTCCAATTGATTTAGGTTGCAAAAAAAAGATTTTTTTTGATGTTTCATGTTTTTTCTCACTGTTAAACAATTCATGTGACAACCCAAGATGTTTAACTGATGTTATTTTTGCATCTTCAACATGTTTTGATTGTAGAATGTAGTACATGCAATGTTAATTACAACTTTCACATCCACAATATTAAATAATAATATGACTTATTGAAGATTGCAACCTTGTTGCAAACCTTAACTTTTTTAACATTTTGAAATTTGAATTTGTAATAAATGTGTTTAGATTCATTGAGTGAATCAATTAAATGTTGATTTGAACATCATTTGGCATAAGATTACATGGAAAAAATCTCATTATTTTTTATTCCTAGTTCTTTCCAAAACATATGCATTATGATTTTGTAAATGAATATCACCGTTAACAAGGAATGTGTTCTTATAATAAACATGTAAGGTTTACCAATTTCATTTTCTGGTTTTAGTTTTTTTTATTGTTATTCTTATTAAAAATTACTTTTAAAAATTCTAATGTTAATTTTCTTTAACAAAAGAAGTGGACATTTCAAGTTTCAATGATAATGAATATGAAAAAAATTCATCTTCTTTTAAGATGTTTATATTTGCAAGATTGATATAAGTTGCACAAATTTACACCATCACATTTGGTCTAATGAATTTTAATGTTTAGTGTCCTTTGTCATGTTTAACATGATTTTAATAATTTATATATTGAAATGAATATCAAAACCTTTTACACGTTATCATGAAACATGTAATGGGTTATTATAAAAACATCATAATCCTTATGATTGCATCATGATTTTGAAGTTTGGCTTTAGTTATTATCATTTTATTCTAATGTACAAAATGACAGAAAAATATTTACCTTGATTTTTTTTCATGGTATTTTATTTAAATTTATTCAAAGAAAATTAAATTTGAACATTATATTTTTTATGTCATGTTGAGAATTCAAATTCAACTATTAAGTTTCATTAGTTACTAAATTAGGAAAATAATTAAGTTACTTTCACAAGGTTCAATTATTTTTTTTACTTATATTAATTTGATTATTTATAGTTTAACCTTTTAGTTAAATAACTTAGTGTTGATGGGTTGGCTTTCTTTTCTTCATTACACAAGTTTGTGTATTTCATGTGACAAGAACCTTGAAATGCTCTTGATGTTATGTTCCATGTTGTGAACATTATTTTTTGTTTCGTTTGAATAAAAATTTATGTTTACACTTGACTAGATCTCCTATTTGTTAACATGGTATTAAAGTTCAAATTATTTGATGAAAAAGTTGAAAAAAATCTAGAGCTAAAAAGTTTTTAGAACTAGAATTTTTTTAAAATTTAGTAATATCATAAGAGTTTACTGAGTGTAAAAGAGAAATAGGGGGAAAAAAATGTGAAAAGAAAGAAAAGAAAGGAAAAGAGGTGAGAGAAAATTAACACATCAAAGGTTGTGAAAGTTAGATCTTTAAATTTAAATTTAGATCTATTGTGAAAAGATCTGGAAGTGAAACTTGGAAAGATCATAGAAGACTATAAAACGCTTTTATTCTCAAAATTCCAAAAAAAAAAAATGATATGTTTTATGAGAGTTATGAATTTTTGAAGATTATGTGTTAAATATGGTTTTTGGTCATATCTCTTTTGTTTGAGCATTTTTGGATTTACAACTTTGAAATTTTATAGACCATAAAGGACTATATATGTGAAAAAAAATTCATGTCATTTGGATATGTATTGAAAAAAATATAAGTATTTAAAATTTCAGTTTTAATGACACCCCAAACTCTTCGATAGATTCAATTCCAAGCCCAAAGGTGAAAACAACGGAAGGATAAAAAGTTGAGATATGTTCCCTGGCTTACACCACTTCGAGGGTAGAGGGGTGTAGTGAACTCTAGGATGAAAATTATGACGAGTGACAAATGGGTCAATTATTCACATGAATTTACACAAACCAAACAACAAATTAATTAATGTGTGGTTGAAACATTTTTAGTGCGTGGATAAATCACATGCAAACATAGACTCACATGACTCATCATGGCCTAACCTTGGGGGAAGCCAACACTTTTCCCTTTATAATATTATCTACGTATGGCCACGAGGCTTGCATTCAAATGTCATTTTATCTCGAGACTCCCAAGTTAAGAGTCTTGAAATTTTCAAAATTGGACTTCTCGTAATTTTGAAGGCTCATAACCTCTTTTTTTTTGTCATTTAATTAAGGTGAAATCTAAAGCAAAGTTGTAGCCTTCGTCAAAAGCTTTTGAACAATATATGACACACCACCAACACATATATAAATAAAGGTAATTTTTGATTTTTAATGGTCAAGAATTAAATTGGCAATGAGTTTTGACCCCTGCAATTGCCCTCTAAGGATTTGAGAATTCATTGGGACTCCAACTCCTAAAGTGAGAATTCACTTAGGAGTGTGGGGGTTCATCCCTCACATTCTTCTACACTCTCGAAACATAAAATGTGATTCTCGAGCTTCACTCTAAGCCTTCACCTTTGCAAGTTTTTGCTTTGGTCACGAGCCAAAGGCTAAGGTTGCTAGATTTAGTTTTGAAATCAGTTTCTTTTCAAAGTGATAATTCTTTGTGATCATCATCACTAGAATTGAAATTTTGAATAGATATAGAAAACATATATTTAATTTGTTTCCCAAAATTTCAAGGAGTTTGAAATTATTAAGAATGAATTGTAAGTCATTTTGTGTTCAGGTCTCAATTTAAGGTGATTTCAAGGAAGTAGCAAGATCTCTCATTTTGTGAAGTTAAATGAGCTAAAATTTTGAAAGTTCGTAGTAGACATAATTTTTCATGTTTCACCAAAATTTCAAATCAATCCAAGGTCATATGTGAGCGGTGGAGCTTTACAAAATTGCTTGAGATAAAAGTTTACATTGAGAAGACATCAAAACAAATTTTGAAGTGCAACAAATATAATTTGGGAAAACTTGAAAAAAACAATTTGAAAATTTTGAAATGCAAATACATTATCAAAACTTTCATACAAAAGTTTGCTATATAATCATGTACTTAATACCATACAAAATATTATACAAGATACATACATATACGTCAAACTTATGTATAGTATAAAATTTTGTATAATACTCAAGACATACATACATATGCAAGGTCCATTTTGTTCAACCCTAACCCTGATCCTAAAAATTTAAGGAAGGAAAATCTTAATTTTAATTTTAAAAACCCAAGGAAAAAAATAAAATCATTTTTTGAAACAAATCATTTGTGAAACCTTAAGAAGACATTAAATGTTGCTTTGAAAAATGGCGGATGGTTTTTCTTAAATTGCAATTGAAAAATTAAACAAAAATAATTTTCAAGTGTGAAAATTTAGGATTATGAATTTTTTGATGGAGAAAGACTATTGGGAGTTCATAATTCATGATGAAAAAAAACCTCCTTTCTTAAAAAACCCCACACAACAATAAATTGAAGTTAATAAAATTTGGTATGAAATTGTTAGAAAAATCTTGTATTGGTTTTTTGTGAATGTTGATTTTATGATTGTGTTATTCAACATGCAAAATCACCCAAGCAAGTTTTGAATACATTAATGAGTCTATATAACGCTAATACACAAGCCCACAAAATGCAACTCAAGCAAAAGTTACATAATCTACAGAAAAAACAAAATGAACATCAATGACTATTCTTCAAAGGTGGAAAACCTTGCAAATGTTATTGCATTTATAGGAGCCCCTATAGATGATGAAAATCTAGTGGCTGTGACCTTAAATGGACTTTAAAAAAATTATAGCAAATTTTATATTTCAATTGTAATTCGAAAAACATTTATCAATTTCGAAGACTTAATAACCCTATTTATAAATGAAAAGATGAAAATTGTTCGTATTTCATCTAATGGAGGATCACAAGAAAATGTTTTCTACTCAAATATTAATAGAAATAAAGGTGGTAAAACTTCATTTTGAGGTCAACACAAAAGTTCACATGGTGGACATCATCAATATGAAGGTCAACCTCATGGAGGTGGACAAGGAAACTTTAAAGGAAGAAGAAGTCATGGAGGTCATCAAGGTCAACAACCAAATGGCAACTCAAACTACTACTATTGTTCGTTGATTTAAAAGTGTGCTGAGCCCTTTAGGTCATTATTTAGAGCACTAATTATTTTTCTATGACAAGGATATATAGATTCCTTCAAGTTCCTGGAAACTACTCATTGGGTTTTAGGGGTGAAATGATTTTTGTTTCACCCCAAAGACGCGGCGGTCTTCCATCGACAATGTTCTTATGATGTTTTATTTGGGGCGTGGGTGGACACTTCGTGATGAACTGTATGGCATTACAGACTAATCGATCGATCCCGATCTTGGTCTATACGAACTAATTGACATTCCCGAGGTGTCCACCCTTGATCTCTAAATGTGCATGTTCCCCTCATGTCATTATTTAGAACACTAATTGTATTTCTGTGATAGGGAGATACAAATTCCTTCAAGTTGCTGGAATTTGTTTATTGGGTTTTAGGGGTGAAGCAATTTTTGCTTCACCCCAAAGACGTGGTGGTCTTCTATCCGCAATGTTCTTCTAATGTTTTATTTGGGGCGTGGGTGGACACCTCATGACAAGCTGTATGACATTATAAACCAATCGATCGATCCCGATGTTGGTCTGTACAAGCCAATTGGCATTCCCAAGGTGTCCACCTTCGATCCACCAGGTTATGTGGACCAAACACATCTTAATTTGGTTTGTAGGTTAAAGAAAGCTTTGTACGACTTGAAGCGAGCACCTAGAATTTAGTCAGACAAAATAGGTCGATATCTTATCACAAGTGGATTTCAAACATCTAATGCATATTTTTCACTATATTGAAAAAAATAAATCGTGGGATTATAATCATAGTCATCTATGTCGATGACTTGATTATCACAGAAGATAATGATGTAGACATCTCTAATTTGAAAAAACTTTTGAAACAAAAGTTTGAGATGAAAAATTTGGGAGAGTTTTGTTATTTCCTTGACATTAAGGTAACTTAATCCCTTAAAGGGATATGGTTACTACAAAAGCAATATGCCTTGAATAAATTGTCTAAATATGGGGTGACGAGTTGCAAATCCATTTTAATTCCATTAGAATAAAATGTGAAATTAAATGTACATGAAGATGAATTTGTGGAGGATACCACTATGTATAAACGCATAGTGGGGAATTTGATTCACATGACCATCACAAGGCTAGATTTAAATTGTGTAATTAGAGTGGTGAATCAATTCATGCAAACACCACAAAAACCACATTTGGATATAATGAGTGTCATACTGAGGTAAATAAAACATGTTTTGTAGTGTGGAATTTTTTATAAAGTTAAAAGCCAGTTACAAATACATGGACATATGGATGTTGATTGGGTTGGCAATGTTTCAAATAGAAGATCAACTAGTGATTTCATGTTTTATTTTGGAAATGGTGCTGTTAGTTGGAGTAATAAGAAACAACCAACAGTTGCACTATTAAACACGAAGGCTAAATATAGAAGCGTAACAATTACTACATGTGAAGTAATTTGGTTACAAAAACTATTTTCAAATTTGGGACAATTAGTGGATGTTCTTGTTGTCATTTATTGTGATAACATTAATAGCATAGTACTTGCTAACAACCTAGTCTATCATGCTAGGCTAAAGCACATTGAGGTGCACTACCATTTTATTAGAGAAAAAATTCTAGCAAGAAAATTTAACTTTATTCATGTTAGTATTGAAAATCAAGTTGCTGACAATTTCACAAAAGCTTTAAATATAGACAAGCTAAGGAGGTTTAGAAGAATGCATGGTGTACTATAAATGGATTTGAACTTGAAGGGGAATGTTGAGAATTCAAGCTCAACTAATTAGGTTTCATTAGTTGTTTGAGTAGGAAAGTAACTAAGTTACCTTCACAAGGTTAAATTATTTTCTTTACTTATATTAGTTTGGTTATTTGTGATTTGGTCTTTTAGTTAAATACCTTAGTGTTGATGGTTTGGTTCTCTTTTCTTCATTGCACAAATTTGTGTGTTTCATGTGACAAGAACCTTGAGGAGTTTTTGATGTTATGTTCCATGTTGTAAGCATCATGTTTTAGTTTTCTTTCAATAAAGATTTATGTTTGCACTTGACTAAATTTCCTATTTGTTAACATGTCATGTTTAATGTGTTTGGTGACAAATCTATCTTTTCATTTCAATATTGTTGTTTTTTTAATTTCGTGTTTCAATATTCATTAATGTGACATACGATGTTGGTCCAAGTGTGAACCCATTAACCAACAATTTTTTCATTTCAAAATTATTTTTTTACTATATTAAATTTCTTGTTACAAAAATATTTTAAAATTCAATGTCTCCTATGCTTAAATTTTAAAATGATGAAACCAAAGGCGATAAAATCATATTCATTTATCGTTTTTCAACAATTTTTAAAAAATGCCCCAATTTGGTTTTAATTATATATTTAATATTCAAAATAAACAAATTACTTTCCTTTATATATAAACCTTTTTAATGTTATAAAAATTTATGATTATTACCAAAAGAATAAATTAAACTTATTTTATTTCAAGCCTACATTAAAACATTGAATAACTAAAAATGCACAAAAGCATTATGGGTTTCAACTGTGAAATTTTTTAAAAATTAAGTTTACTAGTAATTTTTGAAAATAAAATGTACCCATATTAAGATGAAAACATTATGAAATGCAATTTTTAAAAATATTGGTTATTTGTTTGAAAACCAAGAAATAAATAAATAAAATTGATCATAATTTTTTTTATACATTAAATATTTTTAATTGATTTAAAATTTTCATTAATGCACATTAATTTTTGAATTCCACATTTTCCATAAATAATTTGCTTCAAAGGGATTCAAGCGGGTTTTCTATGTGAGGGATTTGCGAATGGGCGAGGTCTGGGTTTTAAAGTTTAAGGTGATTTTTAAGATATCGATGTTAGGTTAGGGTTTATGGCTTATGGTTAAAGGTTATTGGTTAATGGACAGGGGTTTTTGGTTAACATGTTAAGGGGGTTCAAATTATGGGTTTAGGGTTGGGGGAATTTCGGGTTCATAATTTATCATTTTTAGCATTGCATTTGAAATACATGGGGTGTTCGTTAGTGAACATCACTCATGGTAAATGCACATGCAAGCAAATTATGGAACAAGTGTTTTTTTTTGTTTCAGAATAATGGTAATCATAATTCATGATAAATTTCATAGTTTTTAATGACATTTATGGTTAATTAATATTAGTTAATAAATTTATTCCGTTGCCGACAAATATGGAATAATATGAACTAAATGTAATAAAGACTATAAAAAAAAAGAGGAAATAATTTATGGGTGTTTGTTGGCAAACATCATTTGATTCCCAAAACACTTACACGAAGTGTATTTAACAAAAACATGTTATTAGACTACTTGTTAACAAACATCATATGACTTTAATCTCATTTTTTTTAAAAATTTCTAATATATAAATAATAATAAATGATACTTAAATGATAATGAAAGGTTATTAATTGATAATTGATATTTAAATAGTAATTAAAGGTTAATTATGACACACGACCAAAATTTAGTTACAAATAATGATGAATGGGAAAAAATAATCAACCACCAAAGCAATAATAATAATTTGAGAATAATTATTATAATTATGGTGATCATAATTTTTTTTTATCATTGCAAGTATGACATAATGAATGTGTTTTTTATTTTATGGTCCTTACCAACCAAGTCAAGAAAATAACTTCCAAAGTGTTCAATGACAAACATCACCTCATTTTTAATACATTTACACAAAATTACATAGTAATTTATTTTGAGGCAAGGAAATAATAAAAATTATAATGACATTTTAGAACAACTTATTTTTTAAAATATACAAATATTTTGTTAATGATTCCCTTCTGAGAAAATATGAAGGACATGTGAAAATGATTAAGTGAATATAATTAAAATCATAAAACCAAAAGAGATTTTTGTTAGTGAACATCATTTCATTTAAATAGGTATTGCATACCATGGCTCAAGCTTTTGGTTCAAAAATTGTTTGGCTTATGGTTTTAAAACATTTGATTATGGTCTAAGTTTGGTCCTTAATACTTTGGGCCTCTTGCCCTAATAAGAAAACAAAATCTCATGAGAAAAGATGTTTTTTTTGGGTCATTGTCAAGCTTTTTCTTTTTATGGGCTTCTCAAATGTTCAAACATGTTTGATCAAAAAATAATTTTAAGATTAAAGTTTTATGCCAATTGGCTTGAGCCCAACTTTATATTTGAAAACACAATGCACCTCAAGAGTTTTCACTAATTTATATTTGACATCTTCATCATTTTTTAAATTTAATTTAATTTTTTTTTCAATTTGGTGGTTTTGAAAGTTTGGTGATTTTCCTCACTTTTTAAGCAATTTTTCTTTTTCAAATTTATAGGAAAAAAAAGAAAAAAGAAAAAATATTTTGTTATCATAATGAAAATATTCATTAAAAAATGTTGATTTTCACATATTAAATAAATTGTAACCCTTATGGTTCTAACTTAAACCAAAACAAATGTCTAAAGCTTGTGCTACATGTTTGACCATTTTGGTATTCAAGAACCAATTGTGTTGTTTGATCGCATGGGGTCGTGATGCATGTTTAACCTTTTAATTTAATCAAATCATGTAAAGTTTTATTAAAAAACACACCATAGATTAAGAAAATTCACAAAAGAATAAAAAAAAAGGAAAAAGGGAAAAATTACAAGATGTCGAGTTGGTTTGAAGTAGTCAAAATCTCTCCATGTTTAGAATCAACTACTTGTGGTAGGTTGGCCATATTTTTATGTCAAAAATTGATGGCTTGCAATAGATTGGCCATGGTGATGGGAGGTGTGTTTTAAAGGGGTGGAAGTCAGGAAATAATTAAGCTTACGACTATTGCCCAACTTAAAATGGAGGATGCTTGTATCTTTTGTAATCTAATAAAAAAATTTTGATGAAGAAAAATGACTAAGGTCGAAATATGAGGGCATTCTGGCCCTTTTAAGTTCCAAATGGCGTTGGCACAATTGTGTAAAAATATATTGCATGTTTGTGTAAGTAACCAAATACTTCAATTGTTAAAAAGAGGAATTGATCAATGGGGTGTTGATTGTAATAACTTTTTTATTTCATTTGAATTGCATCAGAGGTGGCAAATCCTTGAATTACACAAGATCGGGGAAATAAATCCGAATGTGTTGAGTTGGCAATAACAACGTTGACTAGGGTGCGAATGCCATTTTTGGAAAACATAATGTTGATTTGTTGATGAAATGAGTTGAATGTGGTTGAAGGAAATGCATGTAATTGTTTTTGTCCCACATGGAAGTTAATGTCTCATGCAATGGTGGCAAAGGTATTGTGAATTCCATCATGGGTTCCAATGCATTCATTACCATGAACGTAACGTAAAAGGTGGATACCCATAAGGTCAATAAAATGTGTGCACACACATCGAGGGATACCTGCAATTGAAGGATGGCAAATGGGATGGATATGACATCATTTTCATGATTATGATGATTGTAAAATAGGGGAGACTCAAATACATAAAATACACGAACAAAAGGAATGAGTTGTATGATGTCCCCACTTGCTGCATGAAGTTCTTGAAATATGACCCCTCGTAGCACCGAATTGAAAACGTTTGGCACATCCAGTTAAAAAACAACCAAGTTGGGGTGAAGGTTTAAGGTGCACTTGATGTTGTGGATTACTATTTCACAATCGTCCTTAGTTGCAACTCCAAATTAGTGTGGGGAGAAATGTGTTGCAAAGGTTTCATGGAATTGAAAGCATAAAATGTGGCTTGTGAGTCAAGACATTACTTCCCCCATTACACTAGGATGAACTCCATTTGAAGGCTTTATCATGGTTAAGAGGTGGGTTGCTCCAAAGACATGTGCAATTTGAGGTGGAATGTGACCATGTGTAATATGAGAATAAAGTTGGAACAATTTAAAAAATTCATTTGCTGATTTATGAAAATAGTTTCGAAAATATTCAAAAACCATCCTAGAAAAATCACTTGCCAATAAATGTAGCATGCATTGTAACGCCAACTTGAAGAAATCAAAAGAATTCCTTACTTTGGTGTTTAAGAATTAGTTGTGCTATTTAACTTCCATGGGAGTTAACAATATGATCAAATAAAACATTGAGTATTTCAAAAATGCTACAATTTTATGAGATTACATGTAATATGTATCAATGTTGGCCATTCATTTTGATCTTTTCAATGATCATTGGTTTGGGTATTTTAATATTCCAAAGTTAGAAAACCATTATAGTTTTCCTTAAA
>Ga0209611_10010905_pt1 | contig 13253 bp, 7 predicted proteins | sample S1TSphgellanicum_3_FD_187693 | JGI IMG/M metagenome (GOLD analysis project Ga0209611, IMG submission 187693) | Host-associated microbial communities from peat moss isolated from Minnesota, USA - S1T2_Fc - Sphagnum magellanicum MG (SPAdes) (version 2) | ecosystem: Host-associated > Plants > Peat... | reverse complement strand
ATAACAAGAGGATGGAGCCTGTGGATGGTATCAATGCTATTCACAAAGAACACTGGAATTTGACTTGTAGTGTATATAGAGTATACCATATGGAGCTTGCATCCAGTGTGCAGACAGTCACTGCCATGTGGCATATCATCCCGTGTGCTCGAGCTTCTAGCCTCTGTATGGAAGCCATAAAAGAGAGAAGGAGAGTCAATGTGGAGACATCACTGTGGCTCATTTCCTACTGCCAGAAGCACAGGTAACCTGCAAAGGCTCAGCATTTAAACAACACAGCATCTCAGGCCCAGCTTGCTTGCTCTGCTTATGAGCCTGTAGCGAATGCTTCTGGTTGTGCTTGCACTGAGCCATATGATGCTGCAACAAGGCATGGCTGCAGAAAACCTGAGGCTCTAGCTGCTGCTCTAGTCAAGCGGCTTTTTGTGGAGAATTTACCAGTCATGGTGACAGGTTGTTGCCAGAAAGTACCAGAAGGGAAGGAGAAGTTCAAAGTGTGGTCCTGGAATCTGGAATCCATAAAATCAGGGTCATCATCAACTGTCACAACACTATGTGATGTGCAAAGAGCGCAACAGAATGATGATTTAGTTTTGTCAGTATCAGAGAAGTTTGAAAACATGCAAATTCACCAAGCAAATGACATGGTGATTGAGTATACAGGCGAGGTTGTGAGACCCATTGTGGCAGATATAAGGGAGGCACGCTGTTACGACTCACTTGTGGGTGCTGGCACTTACATGTTCCGGGTGGATGATGAGCATGTGGTGGATGCCACACACAGTGGAAGCCTTGTGCATCTCATAAACCACTCTTGTGAGCCAAATTGCTATTCATGCATGGTTGCAGCAAGGGGCAAAGATTGCATTATAATCTTTGCCAAACATGACATTGCTTGCACCTGGGGAGGAGTTGACGTATGATGAACAGCTGATTTGCTGCTGTAGCTCTCCCAGTTGTTGAGGCTCTGTAAATATCCTGGATGATGACACAGAGCCTAGCACAACATTGTTTCTGCCGCTCTCTGACCTTACCAAGTTGGAGCTTTCTTCCCCAAACCAAAGCAAGCAGGGACAACACAATATGCCAGTAAATGGGTTGGTAATTTCACACAAGCCTCGAGAACAAATGTTGCAACCAATATTTATAATCATCCCCTATGTGGTTTTCTGCTATCACCCTAAACCCTAAAACCCATGCAGTTTTTGGTATCAACCATAATGGTCTCACTTCATAGAGCGAATTTGGGTTCAAATTTGTATTCCATTTGGAGGCCACATTGGCCCCTCCTCAAGGGCATTTGATAGTCTGACAATTGTTGTTGGCTCCTACCCAGGGAGGAATTCTATAGAAACGAACAAAAATATTACTAATGAATGTAAAGAAATTCGCAAGGAAAATTGGTACCACAAAGTTCAAATCTTGCTGTAAATCTTGTGGATTCACTTTGTTTTTGTGCAATCATGTCCAGTTGAAAACCCTAATGCTATCTCTGTTTTGTTACCTGTGTTGTATGTATGCCTCATGTTGATTTCACTGCTTGAGCCTCATGGTATATAGGCAGCACTTACACACCACCACCACCACCTCCACACCCAGATAAGAATGCTGCAATTGCTTTGAGCTCAACTACAAAGTCTACAATGGAAGATACCCAAATATTTCTCTAGGATACAATCAAGCCCGTGAATCCTGCCAGTGAAGCTGTGGCAAAACCAAGGGCATTATCTATCTATGAAGGAAGGTAATTTGTTTGTTTGTTTTCCTTTTGTTTTGTTTGTACTTCTGAGATCCACTGAATCGGGATGCTTCAGATTGTGTTCCTGGTCTCTTTGGAAAGCTCTCACCAAGGAGTGCATGGGTTCTTAGTTCCACGACATTTGGACTTGCGGTGCAAAAGTTCTTGAATATTGAATGATTTCTTCACTGAAAATTCAATTAAATCATAGCTGAAAATTTCAGAGGAATTGGAATGTGCATTTGGTGTTGTTGGGTAGGTCTTGATGAGCAGGATTTAATTGAATTTATTTGGTAAGATTTGGATTCAGGATGTGGGAGATATTGATTTTTAAGTGATTTCTGCCGCTGAAAATTCAAATAAATTCCAAAAAACCAGGTTTTGGAAGGAAAAATCGGTTGAGGACGTGGTAACACTTGGGCCAACGGCACAGGCTACACTAGTACTAATTAATGAAGCTAGTGTGCTTGAGAGTTTCTTTTAGATTTTCAGCATGGCCGGTAGGTATTTTTCATAAATTCTTGGCAATTTCAGAAAATAATTAATTAGTGCCTAACTAGGCTAGGTACTATGGTAGTGGTGAGTGGCTTTCATGGTGATGCACCTTAGTAAGGGTACAACTTCCATTTTAGCCAACCTCCCCAACAATATCACTTTCTTGAATATGGGGGAAAAGAAAAACCAACTTGTACATTTCATCTCTCTTAAGATTTCCCACACCAACAACATTCCTGCACACCATTGACAGAGGAGACTAGGGTTTTTTTTTTTTCAACCCTGTGATGTAGCCACACTGGTGATCATCCACAAGAGAAATTAGCCAAATTTGGCTACAAGTCAGAGAAGAAAGTAAAAAAAATAAAGAGTCGTGCTATAATTTGGTGACCTGCTCCTATTGTCTAAGTATGATAATTTCAGGAAAAAAATCCCTCAAAAAGGGTCCATTCAATATTGAGGGAATGGTGTATTAAATTGTATATATAAGGATCCATTCCCTCAAAATCCTTATGAATTTTTTTAAAAATGTGTAGTTGTGGAAATTTGCCTAAATCTCCTTTCCTTCAAAGTCATCTTGAGCTATCTTCTCTTCATCTTTCAGCTTTTTGGACAAAAATTTTATTCTGTTTTCAAAATTGTATTAAAAAAAAAGAGCTTTTGGTAAATCAAGAACTAAACAAAAGTTGAAACTCTTTTGAATACAAGTCAATTTATGAAGCATTATTTGGTAAAAAGGATGTTATTTGTAAGTTATTGCATGCATGTGTGGAATACAAGATTTTTCTTGGAAGATAGTTCACCACATCACCCTATGAAGTGGTAAAAGATATAATACATAAAGGAAAAACAAAAAAATGATAGTATTTGAATGCAATTATCTCTCATCTTCCAATGCTCACATTGCCAAGATATTTGCAATGAAACACATTTAGAATACATGTAGTCATTCCCATGGTATTCTATTTATGAGCATCTTATTTAATTATTGAAATAATGTAACTTTATATGTGAAAAAATATCAAGATCAATGTACCAAAAATATTCGTCTTGATCTATTTGTTGTTGGTCGTGTCCAACCTCTTTTGTGTGGTCTTTAATTCTATTGGGACACTATTTGACATAGTTGAGGTAGTTGATGTGGTGAAGACATTATCCAACATTGAATTCACAAAACCTCCTAATTTAGAAGGTAAGAATAGATCGATAATTTTCTACACAATTTTAGTAAACACCATTACTTAGTGACAATGTGATATGATGAAAAGTAATTTGTTACAAAGCACAAAAGCCAAAATCAAGTAGAAAATTTGTTGAGAACTAAAAATGATATCATACACGTACATTGGCCTAATTGAAAATTAAAATGGGAGAGAATTTAAAGTCATGGTTGATTGCTTCACAAAACTCGTAGTTTAGGTTATAGATGTTGTAAGAATTTTGAGATTCTTTATAATGCGCTTTTCGTTACCTATATATTCATGTCAAATTTTGACACCCACAACAATAACAAAATTGAACACACATCTTGAGATGTTTACTTGAGTTGGTGCAAATTTTTCATTCGACATTTTTGGCCAACTAAACATGGCATCAAGAATAAAAAGAACACATTTTTTTCTACTTTGTATTTTCCTTCTTCCTTTTTTCGTCAAGAGCTCTTTTGTTTTTTCTTAATTCACCAAATATCAAGTGTTGGGTGTGGAGTTGAAAAATACAAACACAAACGCAAATTTTTTAAAAATGTACAATGAAAATAAATTTTTACCTCTCCACATATGTCGAGAAAAAAAAAAGGTGCATGCAAGTTGAAGAATCCTATCAATTATTGTCGAAATTAGTGGACACATTAAAAAAAATTAAAATTAAATTCTTTAAAGAGAGCTCTTGTTCCTAAATTCGAAAGTTGAAACTCAATTTATTTTTTTTGGCATGGTAAGCTCAAGTTTTGTGATCTTGTGTAACTAAATTTCTTACACTAATAAGGTTGGGGTTGTTGATGGAATTTTATTGCAAAATTTTGTTGCTACCATGGATCATTAGCTTTTGTTGCGATTATCAATAACGTATAGATCATGAACTAAAATTTGGCCTCCTCCATCAATTGTAGTTTTATAAACAACCCCGCATGTTGAGAAGTTATTGTTGTTGCTCTCATCAAACAATCCATTCTAGGTGGAGATATAAACAACAATAGCAATAGATCAAGGTTAAATTTACATCACCATCATTGCGATTGTAACTTACAAGTGTGTCATCTACCCTTTTGAAGAAGACTAGTAGAAGGACATTCTTTGAACACTCTTCACATATGTTGGAGACATTTGCCATAAACATATATATAAGGTTATTAGACACATGGTTGTATTGTATTATTTAAGAGAAAAGGTTAGTATCACATTTTTTTTATGGCTTTGATGAAGATATCTTGGAGTGTTTGGTAGTGGTTTTGTCAATTAACCTATGTTGTTAAGATGGATAGGTGATAAAACTTCCCTTTGCCTTGTATTTGACTTTTGTCATTGAGGCACAACATGGTTTCAACAAGGTCAAACCGATCTTGTACCCACAAAAATATCATTAAAATCAATTTGTTATCCTTGTGCTATGTTTGTAATAATCTTCATGGGCAAGTTGATATCACATGATCACTATGAAGCAAAATTAGTTGGCTCACCAAAGGTTTGATGCATTTATTTGTTTTGTAGATGTTACAATAAAATATTGTGTTTTCTTTATGCTAATGGGGTTGGGCCTCATACTAGTAGTTGGGCCATCAATTGTGGCAACCATCATTATCATTGTGTAGAAAGGTAACCCATACCTTGCTTTGTATTTGTGGGCATTTATGTTAAGCCTATTATTGGTGTTGATGGTTGTATATCCCGTATTGATGCATGTGCCACTTTCCAACAAGCTTAGTCTTTTTATCCCTCACAATTTTTTATCATGGTCATCGACACATTGGATATTTAGTTTTCAAAACTACCTATTCATATATTGAACAAATGGTATACGTGTTTAGCCATTGCCAATAAAGTTACAAATGGGAATAAGTGTAATCAAGGAGTTTGAAATATTTTTTAAATGTTAAACTAAGGTAAATTATTCATGCATCATATATTATTGGAAGCTTTGTTTGTTTGTGTGAGGGTTTGGTTGGGGTGCCATATGTCAAGTAGTTGCTTGAAGGGGAGTTGTGTGCCAAAATAAAGTAATTGGCGTCATCCCTCAAGTTTCCATTAAAAAAGTTGCTTGTGATCCCTCATTCCACCCACTCCAATCATAGTAATGTAAACCCCCTCCTCCTTGTTAAAATTTTGTTTTTTTTTAATACAATAGTGAAGGCTTTCCAATGTGGAGGGTTGGACCCTTGCAAGCTAACTTTGTTTTACCATTCACAAGAGGATTGATCAAGTTGTGAGTTGTAGATATTTGCTTGTTACTTTTTTGTTACATGTTTCCTTTTTCTTAACATATAGCTATCCCCCAAATGTATTTCCTGATTTGATGTTTGCAACAATTTTTTTTTTGGGTTTGTGAATGAGTCAATTTGTGGAAACTTGGGTTCTGATATGGTGCAAGCAAACATGTATGGACTCTATAATAATAAATGTATTGTGTTATATGACACTTTGATTTTTTAGGTGAACATTTATAGAATCCATTAACTTTGCAAAACATATTCTATTGATTAGAAATTGCAAGATTATGTTACAGATCAATTTGTGTTCTTGAGTTTGGCTAACTTCAACTTTTGTATGCAATTTGTTATTTAGATGTCATTTTATTGGACCTTGCAAATAGAACACCAACCATATTTAACTAAACATGTTAATTTTTCCTATGATGTAAGAATGAAGATGAGATGGTGGCAGTGATAGCACAAGAATTGGGCCAATAGAAACTTAGTCACACCACATATTCCTTCCTTGCCATGTAGGTTCTCATACCTCTTCCAATGCTTGCTCTTTATAGAGGCATTTGCATCCTCCAATGGATATCTTATGGGAACTATTTGATTCTCAAACATTAAGGGTATCATTGTAATATCCTACTTTTATTTACTAGACAATGTGCATTGCAAGGATTCATATAGAGATGTTGAGGTTCATGATAATCTCATGCGGGTATAATGGTTAGCAATGTGTTGGGGCATGACTTTCCATCACAGTGAAATATGTGCTTGACTAAAAGAAATGAATTTGTGAGAAATTTTGAACAATCCTATTTTACAAAATCCTTACAACACAATGTTGACCTAGTATGTTGTGTAGGTGCTCACACTTTTGCAATTTGGAAAGTATACATTTGTGCAAAATTCATCAAATCTTTTGTGAAGCTTTGGTTTTACCTCTAAGCATGTGCTTATTGGTTTCATTTTTTTTCAAATATCTTTTAGATCTCTCTTTGTTCCTCACATCAATTAATAGACTTCAATCTACCATAGTCTACCCAACTTTTCTTCCCCATTTTTGTTTTTTTTCTCCATCTTAACTTTTTGCTTCATGATTTTTTGTCTTTATAGGATGTGGTTTTGCATGCTTCCTTTCTTCAAGTCATTTTAGATGTCTATGTTGATTACTTAAATATGGATTTACATTGGAGTTTTAAATTGCAAATGGTAAGAGATGACAAGAATTGCAAAATACTACCAAACCAAACCATGGGGGTTAGCTTGGAATTATAATCTATTTTAAGTTAATGTTTATTATAGCCTCAAAAAGGTGCTAACAATAAAAACGTGAGTTGAACACTTATAAAAAATTATTAGCAATGTGAAACTAATAAAGTGCAAGTTAGGGGCATTTGTAAATTAATTCCACACTTATTTAGTTTCATGTGAACTTTTTGGGTTAACAATGTTGGGACAACAGACTATAATGCCTTTATAACATCTTGTAAGTTTTTGTCTCAACTTGGTCAGTAGAACCTTTGAATTCCATGTGAACAAGTTTGACGCACCCCCGAGCTCCTTAATGGATTCAAATGTGAGTCCAAACTGAAAATAACGAAAAAACAAGGAGTCGAAGCACGCTCCTTGGTTTGCAACACTTTGAGGGGTAGAGGGGTGTGCTAGAGCTCCAGGATGGGACTAGGAAGAATGACAAGCACTTAATCACTCACTTGGATCTGCACAAACCAACTTCATTGAACCATTTTACAAATGAATTTAAAAGAAAACTACAAAGGTGTTTCTTTAATTTGGCATTCTATTCACAATCAATTTGTAACTTCTATTACAAATACATAGTATAATGAATTTGTGGACAAAGAAAGGAAAACTTAAGACCAATTTCACAACTAATGCTAATAGTTTCAAAAGTTAAACCAAAACATGTTTCTATAACATAAAAAATGTTTGACTATAAAACCTAATTGGATACTCAATATGTTTAGATGAAAATCTTATGCATTTATTATCAATAGGTAATACTTCAACAAATGCATAGATGTTGATGTTTTCACAAATACATTTGCTAAAGTCTATTGAAAGTTGCTCCATTTTTAGGTCAAAAGATTCCATATTTTTCAAAATATGTAATTGGGTTGTATATTTGGTGATTTGTTGACATTGCCATTCAAAATATTTTGATAGATCTTGGGTTCCACCAACATGTGGTACATTATAAAACACCACATGCTTTAAGATTTTTCAAAAAATTCACACAATAATTTTGTACTTCAACTCATCCAACTTATTCATTTATTTTTGATACACATGTTTGTGCATTTCAACCACCAAGCTTTTGAGGACAAGACTTCTTAAACTATAAGCAACCATTACCATTGGTTTGTCCCAAAGAGTTTGATACCTATAACATATTTCAAAATGCACCAAAAATGTATCAACAACAATTTTTAATGATAATGTACATGTACAAATAGTCATATATTGGATTTGGTGCGATTTGTCAAATAACATAACAAGCTAAACCATAAGTCCATGACATATTTGTTTGCAAGTTTTTTTTCATTTTTCATTTAAAAATAAAAAATCTACCTATAAAATGTTCCAATCACATGTGGGTAGATAAGTTATTATGTGCAAGGATTGAGGCATTTACTTCCAAGTGTTTATGTCCAAATAAGTGTTTATGTGCTATATTGAAAATTTAATTCAAACAATAGAATGTAGGAAATTGGAAGTAAGATATATTTGTTTTGAAATTAAATATAAATACAAAGTGGATTCAAATTCAATCAATCATATAGGTACTTAAATTTAGTTAAATTGTGAAAGGTGAAACTTTGAAAAGCTCCCATCACAAATTGCCACTACAACCAAATTAAATTCCCAAGGCTTGATAATGTGAACACAAACTTTGTTAATAATTCGTCTCCAACATGAGAATTAACATAAAAGCCTTATTTCATGTTCTTTTCAATGGATTTGAAAGCTCCAAAATGTTCAAGATTTGGTGTGAAACACAATAATGCCCCGCATGAACAATTTATTCAAAGATGTTAGAATGCAATCAATTATCTTTAATTGAAATACACAATGAAAAAAAAGATGGCCACAAATAAGGATATTGTTAGACCTTGAATCTATAACCCTTTGAATGAGGTTTTGGCCAATTTTAGTCATATCATTGTGAACACTTGCCACAACATTATAATCATATGATAGTGACAAAATTATGACATTGTCATTCAAGTCCTTCGGGATCCACATTTGTGGCCGGCATATGCATTTTTCTTTATGATTGATGGGGCGTGTTGTCCATGTTTCCTTCCATTCATTGTAAATCTCACAAGAAATCCCATAGGCAATCCCATGGAAAAACATTATGGTCAAATTCGGGTTTTTTGAAGTGCAATTAGGATTTAAACGATGCACCAAGTATCTTTGCAAAAGAAAAAGAAAAAGAAATGTTAGCAAGATTCATCAAATAAGTCTTGAAAATAATTTGATTGTACATAAAATCAAAGAAATGCAAGATTCATGAAATATACAATCACAATATTTGACAAAATAGATATAGTTAATTGAAAATGTAAAGTAGAACAAGACAATAATCAATGAATTAAAAAATACCATGTTCATCTTGCAACTTCATTTAAATTTAAATTTTGATTCCATTCCAATATTTGCAACTTTTTGAGGTTTGTTAATTTTCTTTCAAAAAGTCGAGTCACAAAAGAAGTTCATTTATATGCAAAGTAAGTTTCAAAATATAATTCAATAATTGATAATCATCACATTATGGTATGATGGAATATATATGCCAATAAATTTAAGGATTGATGCTAAGAATTGAAATCTTCAAATTCTGTGTTCTTTAATTCCAACCACCTAATTAATCTAGTTAATTTTCATTTCACCACTTTTTCCACAAATTCTAGCCACCAAGGGTCGCAATTCCTAAGCAATTGGGGCACAATCACAATAATAATGTTCAAAAGAATTCTGTAATAATTATGTTGTTGGATTTAAACCATTTTGGAGTTACTCACAATCTACCTTGAAAGTTACAATCCTTACAAACTCTATATATGTACATAGTCAATGCCAATTGACAAATTTTCCTTTGACCGATTCTACTTGTTATAGCAAAGTGAATCCCAAATGTAAGAGTTTGTTTTGATATCACTTCATTTCATATCAGTTGATTTAAATGATGCAACAAAAAGCAAGCAAAATTATTGGTATTCAACAAGGAAGCTCATAAAGTAACATCAAATTTCAACATGTAGCTTTGGAAAACCCAAGAAAAAGAGTTGTGCAAAACAAGTTCAATCATAAAATCAAGAGGACGCACCACATGGGTGCCTTGTCTAGAGCTTGAAGGAGTATTTCCTGTTTGCTGATTTGACCCAGTGACGGTGTTTAGCCCTATGGCAGAGATCATGTTGGGCAAGTCATCTTGACTTGGTGACATGGGTGACTATGATTACAGTAGCTTGAGCCTTTGAGGGAGAAGGAAGCTACATGGATGGTCATAACAAATAAATCCAGAATTGAAAAAAGTATATTGTAGAGAGGTAGATATGTTATAGATACATGTGTGGCCGTGGCAAACCCAGCACCTACACTGGTACCATGTGCAAGGTAATGGTCTTTTTTTGCTGCAATGATGCGGAAAACTAGGATGAGCAAAATTGAGCTGCTGTACAAAAATGTTGGATCCAAAGACTGAGACAAAGCGTGGAAATTTTGGAAGTATACCACCCACAGATACTATGCTTGGTCCCATGCCCTTGTACTACATGTGTGGGTTGGGCATGGGACCATGGGTTTGAAATGTGTGAATCCACCTCGTATATTATTATGAGGGTAGATGTTACCAGGTTTAGAAGCCTATTCCTAATTCTTTCAACTTTGGATGAATGCGAATTTGAATTAGTCAAATAACCACCGGTTCTTTTGTGGAAACATGTCAATTCTTTTAAGGTTTTCATATATCCAGAACCGGGGGGCTCTCTGGATCTGAATTGTTTGAAAAACCGGGCAGTTATTTATTTAAAATAAAATGTGTCCAAACATGGAACAGGTAGTGTGTTCTTTGCAAGGGGTATTAGCCCGGGCAAAAACTGGTGACAAACTCTTTTGCAAGAAATTTCATGCAGCCAATGGGAAGGCCCAAACATGCTTTCAGGGTGCTTGATTTATTTTCTTGGGGGGGGGGGGGAGGGGGGATTTAAGTTCTCAATGGGTTCCTATCAGGTTCCCAATATGTTCCCCAACATGTTCTCCATAGCACCTCATTTTTATCCCATAGGCTTAGGCAAATGTTGTCCTCCTTTCACCTATGTAAGTGGTTTCTGTCACAACAGAACCTTCTATTTTGAGGAGTTTCCATAGTTTCATTTTTGGGGAGTAATGGGCCAATGAAATTGGCTCGTTGGAAAAATATAACAAAATGAACTTGGGAGGCACCTCATCTAATTAATAGGAGAGGTGAATGGGAGAGGTGTTAATATAGACAAGAGTGACCCGCTGGGGGAGATGAAATAATGAGCGCTTGCTGGGCCTCACTTAGTGAGTCAGTGACTCGGTCAAAAGTTAATGACCAGTGTTTGAGCAGGAGGCTTTCCTCAGAGACTGCACGAAATTCTGGACGCTAGTGAGGCAACGTCACTCCTGCCAATGTGAGATATTGAGACCTCATTTGTTCTGCTCTCTCTCTCTCTCTCCCCTTAGCTCTCTTGCTGAGTCTCTTTCTCTCTTCCGCCCAGTCTGTTGCTTTCTGGTGCTTACTCTCTCTCTCGCGTTCAACTTGCAATCTCTTATTGGCTTCAAGTGCCAAAAGTTTACTGTTCACAAATTTTATTTTGACTAACGGGAACTAATTCGAGGGTTAATCCATTTGGGAAATAAGATTAATCTGGGGTTAATTCTTTCTTTTTGAGAAATAAGATTACTTGGAGGGCTAATCCTTTTGGGGATTCAGAGGAATTTGGGGGGTTGACCTTTTTGGGAAATAAGGCTATTTAGGGGGGGGTGGGGTTTGTTCTTTTGGGATTCATTTAACGTGGAGTAAATATATGATTGGCTAATAATATGACTAATTTGAATTTAACAAAAAAAAAAGGACTGTTTGAGGATTGATCCTTTCGGGAAATAAGAGTAATTTGGGTCAACGAAATTTATTTATGGGCTCAACTGATTTAGAAGTCACTATGTGTACGGTAAAGCCCTAGGGTGGGAGCCTTCCCAAAATAAGGGGCCTAAGACAAGGCGATAGCCAAATCCAGCCCAATACTTTTGGGAATGTTCCCACCCATGGTGAGCTTTAGCTATCGTAATTCACAAGGCAAAAATGATCATGAACCAAATCTATGTCAATCTCGAGGTGTATGAATGGGAGAGTCCTTACACCTATATGTAGGCATAATTTCACTCCCATCTTTGAGGAGGAGGCATAATATCCTTCCCAATTTCTAGGAGGGAAATTCTAAGAAACTTGTCCACTTCTTAGTTTTTATCCTTTCTTCCTCATTAGAAGCTTGACTATAATTGTCAAAAGGCTAATTACAATATAAATTTCCTAGCTCACAAATTCACTTTTGTTGATGACTCCTTGAGTAGCTAATATAATTGATCGTTATGTTATCACAACGATGAAAAATTACAGCCCTAGAGATGACCCAAGGATAGCAAAGAAGGAAAGATACCCCCACTTCATTTGATTTCACATGGTCACAATGGATGTGATCCATCTTCCAACACATCGTCTCATTTTTCTAACAATCAATTAGAGGTATGTATGTTTTCATAGGCTTTGGATAATATGGCTTTATTATGGTAATAAACAAAGCCATATTATTTGAAGCCTATGAGTATTCCTTATGCATGCAACCCTAGGTCAAGGCATATGCTTCCATTAGCTTTTGAAGTTTTATTCCAAGCTCAAGTGGTTTTTCGAGGCTTGCAAGTTAAAGTGTTCATAATTTGGAAGGAACATAAGGAAACAAATAAGAGGTTCTTTGGTGGGTTTTCCCTACATTTATGGGTTTCATTTTCTATTATAATCAAATGTAATAAAAGGCTTAGTTTGCAGAATTCTGTTTTTAAAAATTTCAAGCCTTCAAGATTTGGAATTTTTGTGAGAAGTATTTCAACTTCAATTCATTTTGAAAACATGAAAGCATGATAACATAGTCGCTTAACATGATTGATATTCATGGTCACCTTTAAGTGGGTGTGTGTTTCATTTGGCCACAAGCCCATGGTCTCTCTCACCACCCTTGCATTAGGCAATCCGTTAAACTAATCACCAAAGGAAATGTGACTCTTGTACAAATTATGGATCAATCAAACCCTTGTGGGAATGCCCCCATTACTTAAGATAATAATAAGAACAATGTCAAGGTTTGAAACATTTGAGCATCGTTTAACGATTCATTAATCAATTGAAACGTTTATTTGTTACATATAATTATGGTTTATATTATTTCCTTGTTCTTTGGATTTATCCAAAGTCTATGGCTTTGGATACACATTTTTGTTTGGCTAAATTAAGTATGAAAAGACACATTGTTCTCTACATGTCTTTGTCTTTGTCTTTTTTAT
>Ga0209611_10010904_pt1 | contig 13256 bp, 11 predicted proteins | sample S1TSphgellanicum_3_FD_187693 | JGI IMG/M metagenome (GOLD analysis project Ga0209611, IMG submission 187693) | Host-associated microbial communities from peat moss isolated from Minnesota, USA - S1T2_Fc - Sphagnum magellanicum MG (SPAdes) (version 2) | ecosystem: Host-associated > Plants > Peat... | reverse complement strand
AATATTGACACTATAGGCTATTGGAGGAATATATAATAAAAGGAGATGATTATGTTGATTGGCTTTAGTGGGTAGTTATTAAAGAATTAGAAAATCTCAATGGATGTTCTATTAATGTGCTTGTGCTTAATCCAATGCATCTAAATCATGAAAACATGCAGCAAGGTGTTCCATCTAAAGATGAAAGGTGGGATGAAATATGAAGCAATATAAAGTTTGACCAAGCCTTTGGTGAAAACCAAGTTGAAGGACTATGGACTATGTTGGAGGACTTTAAGGATGTTTTTGTTTGGCACAAAAGGGAGTTGGGGTATTGCACAATAGGGGAACATGTAATTGACACATGAGGCTTTCCCCCATGTTAGACCACACTTGGGAGGCTATCTTATTGGGAAGAAGCTAAAGTGAACAAATAGATTCATGCTTTGATCAAACTTGGCAAGATGAAAAATAATGATTTTGAATATGCTTGTACGGTTAGCTTACCTGTTAAGAGGGATGGTAATAGGTAGTTTTGTGGTGATTACAAATCGTTGAACATGTAAACCAGAAGGGATTCATTTCCAATGCCCTTAATTGATGATGTTCTCTCTAAAATGGGAAATAGCTAATGGTTTAATGCATTGGATTTACAATTTTGTTTTTGATAGATGCGAATGTTGCTAGATGATATTTAAAAAATAGCTGTAATCACAAAATCCGGTCTTTATGACTGGAATGTGATCCATTCAGACTGAAGAATGCAACAAGGACATTCTTTAGAACCATGGCAAGAATGTTTAAGGATTAGACAGACCAATTTTTGAAGGTCTTTGTTGATGATGTCAATATACACAATCAAACATGGGAAGAACACCTTATACACTTCAAGGTTATTTTTACACAATTGCAAAAGGTGAATTTGAAGCTAAACCCTGGGAAATGTTCTTTTGGTGCACAACATATTGTGTTTTTAGGACATGTTGTGACCCAACAAGGTTCACATCATGATCCAAAGAAGGTACATGTTGTTAAAGATTTTCCAATACCTAGGACTATAATTAATGTGCAAGCCTTTTTAGGTTTGACATCATATTATAGGAATTTTGTACGAGGATATGCTAAAATTGTTGTGCCATTTTTTGATTTGACCAAGAAGGATTAGAGTTTCCTTTGGACCCCTGCATGTTAGGAAGCTTTTGACACACTCAAGCTCAGGTTGATTAAGGCACCCATCCTTGTAAGATTTGACTTTGAGAGGCCTTTCATATTTGATGTAGACTAGTCTGTAAAAGGGGTAGGGTCGGTTCTATCCTACAAGCAAAATAAACATGAATGTGTTGTTGCATATGCAAGTAAGGGTTTCAGACCTTCACAAAGGAAGTTTCATCCTATGGAAGGTGAGTGCTATGCTTTAATATGGGGGATAATGCATTTTTGGTAATATTTATATTAAGCCTCCTTTGTTGTTAGGATTGACCACAAGCCATTAAAGTGGCTTGCCACAATATTTAATCCATTTAGCTAGAAAGGCAAATGGATATCCATGTTCCAAGACTTCAATTTCAAAATTGTCCATAAGGTAGGAATTAGGGGTGCAAAATGTTGATGCTTTAAGTTACAATCCAATTGGTTCACATGATGAGGATGATGATTTTGGAGTGGAAATACAAGATGACAAGAAGAATGTTAGTGTGGCACAAGTTTGGAAATGCACCACCTTGAGTCCACATATCTTTATTATGACACTATGTGGTGTTGATATTAGGGACCCTACTTGACTCAATTTAGGAACTCCTAGCGAGGCCTTAAGGGTTATCTGAGGTAAAAGCTTCATGGAATATAAGATTGTGCTTTCTTGCAACAAAAATTGTGAAAAATGATAACTAATTTAAAAGAAGTCCAAAAATAATGACTTCTATGAAAATAATTTTTCTTAAGAACCTTTATATATTTTGGTTACCTACTAGAACCTGTTGTAGGAGCATGTTGTAGACATCTTGAGATTTTATTTTATTTTTCAAATGACGAATTAGGGTGGTTTTCCCCCAAATACTCTTTCTTTTTGTCGAAATCACAATTTTCAAGTCCAAAAATGAGAAAATTTGCCAAGGACAAACATTGCGACCTCAACATTCCCACATTATGCTCTTAGGATGTTGATGTTGAACTAATGTAGAGGGAAGAACATGAAGAAATTAATCAGTGTGGGGAATTTGTAGAAGGAAATTTTAATTTTTTAGTTGAAGTGCCTACCTTAAAAAGGAAGGCGAGTAGGATTTGAGCATCGGACATTGATTATTGTTGATTGATTTGTGAAGCCTAAGCAATGGTGGATGTAGAAATAAACCCCATTGATGTGAGTAATAGTGAAAAAGACATGAAAATAAAATAAACATGAAAATTATGGACATTTGCCCTGTTATCTAGAAGCACTCTCGATCAAATGCTTGATGATGCTACTAAGGTTGACTTAGTTAAAAAAAAACTTTTGAATTATCAGTGGAGAAAAATTACGTTGTTTTTCAAGAATCTAGTGGTGTTGAAGTTCAGAGAAAGAAAGGCATTGGTCAAAGACATACATTAACGCATCCCCAAGCTCTTCAATGGATTCAAATGTGAGTCCAAACTGAAGACAGCGGAAAAACAAGGAATCGGGGCAAGTTTTTTGGCTCGTAGCACTTTGAGGGGTAGAAGGGTGTGTTAGAGTTCCGGGGTGGAGTAGGAAGAGTGAAAAGCATTAATTATTCACACGGAACCTGCACAAAACCAACACAAGGTGGCTAGTGCATAATTGGAGCACTTTTGGTGCTAGGACGAGCCATGGGCAAACTCGGATTCACAAGACTCACCATGGCCTGGACTTGGGGGAAGCCACCACCTTCCCCCTTATAGTATACTTTGTGCTTCTCCATGAGGCCCACATCCAAATGGCTTTTTGTCTCGAGACTCCCAAGTGGAAGTCCCAAAATTGCCAAAATTGGGACTTTTGCGACTTTGGGGCCCCCATACCTTTGTGTGCAGAACTTCGATTGAGATGAGGTCCAAAACAAAGTTGTAGCCTTCGTCGATAGTTTTTCAACGGTATGTCATACGCCACCTACACGTAGGAAATTGAGGTGATGCCCAACTTTTAGTGGTAGGGAATCAAACTGCCAATTTGACTCTTGGCCCTTCTTTTGGCCATAACTTGTGTTTCAGATGTCCAAATGGGTGATACGAGCCCATTTTAGACATCTACATTTCAATATTTTTATAATGGTACAAAGAACTCCTCAACCCATTGGGTTTTGACCCTTGTAGTCACTCTCTGAACATTCAGGAGTCCACTGGGACTCCAATTCCCAACATGGGAGTTCACTTGGGAGTGTGAAGGTCCTTTCCTTCACACTCTTTTGCATTCCCGAAGGCATGAGAATGTGACTCCCAGGCTTAGTCCTAACCTGCACCTTGCAAGCCCTTTGCTTTGGTTGCGAGCCCAAGGTTAGGGTTACAACATACATGAGGAGATTAGGCACTTTAGCGAAGGAAAAATAGTACTGGAGGTTAAGAAGAGATTTCTTTGGCATGATAGAACTCAAATTATGAGAACAGTGGTGAAACAATGTCAATGCTATCAACTTGCCAAAAATTCAATAAATATTAGATCAGGTGTTAAAGAGATAAATTTTTTTTAATGTATGACCTACTCTACAAGGTGGCATTGGATATTGTTGGGCCTTTGCTTAAAACTAAAGATGGAAACATGTATGTTTCAGTCACCATTGACCACTATTCGAAGTGGTGTGAAGCAAGGCTTGTCAAGGATCATGATGCTACTACTACTGTAAGATTTTTGGAAGAGGAAATCATGTATAGATTTGGTGTGCTTAGATTCATTTTCACTAAAAATGGAGGTGAGTGGATGGCTAAATTTGACTTGATGTGTAAGAAATATGGGATCATTCATCAATTCACAATTCCATAATGGCCTCAATGCAACAAGATGGTGGAAAGGATGATTAAAACCCTAAAGAGTGGATTATCTGTTGTGTCATCTACTAATTTGGATAACTAAGATTTCTAGTTACCTCAGATTTGGTTATAGAAATGGTGTTCAAACTAACACAAAATTTTCTCCTTTCGTGGTGCAGACTAGAAGAACCCCAAGGCTCACATGTGATAATAACCTTGTTACATTCATTAATGTGGAAAAGGAAAAGTTCACCTTGGAGGAGATGACACAACTAATGGTGGAGAAGCTCAAATTCATTTCCAATATGCATTCATTTGTGTTGGAAAATGTGGACCAAGAACAAAAGAGGCAACATAGAAGCTATGTTGCACAAAAAGGCAAACAAAAGTTTGTAGGATTTGAAGAAAGGAAAACCATGGTAAAGATGAGAAAACCAAAAAAAAGGAGGGCATTACTTGCTAATTGGGAAGGTTCGTATGCTTTAAAGAAATACAAGGATGATAATGGATGTAGAGAATTTGATGACGATAGTGGAGTTTGCATCATAAAAGGGATTGATGGCAAGTAATGGGAATGTGCTAGGCATGATTTGTAAGTGTTCAACTAAGTCCGATCATTTTGAGATCTATGTGGACACGTATAAATTAAGGAAGGAGGTGTCACATGTGTAACAAATTTTTAACTTTAGGGTTTGGATGTGAACAGGAAGAAGCCTTAGGGTTTTAAAAAAAATGTTTTTTCCTATTTTCAGTTGGGGGTGTTTATGCACGATGGCAATGGAAACAAGGAAAAGGAGTGATGGAAATGTAGTGGTACTATGGCTTTGATGTTTTCATGTCATTTTCTTTTATTTGGGATGAGTGAACTAGAGTGGATATTATTTGACATTGGCTAAATGTGAAGCAAGGAGCTATCGAGCAATGGGGAATTGGTGGAATTCTCATTGTGGAGCTGAAGAAAAAAGAATATCAAGGTAAATAAGTTGGGGGGGGGGGGAAGGATAAAGAGGGAAAAAGGTTAAATTTTGGGCTTGTAACAAATGTATTGAGGAATCCATTGCACAATGTACTTTGATATACAAGAATTTAGTCTAGGAGGTGGATTTGAAGGTTGATGACAAAGGGGATGATGAAGATCTTAGGGGTTTCAAGAGTAGTCTGAAATTTTCTCAATGTGTGTGTTAGGTTGATTTGTGTGAGAATGTTGTTAGTCTGCATATCATGAGAGAACACCCTAATTACAAGGAACCCTGAAAAACAATCACATTTTGTTGAATTTTACAAGGAGGATCATCCAAAGGGGCTATGATTTTTTGTAAAACTTGTGAAGCAGTCAATGGGGAATGGAAGTGTGTTGTTTTTTTTGTGTGTTGTCAATTTGAGGGGTGGTGTTATGGTGTTATGCAATCTATTTGGACTCAGGGGTCTATGTTACAAAGTGTAACCTGGGACTTTGGTTCTTCTAGAATTTTAATGTTGTTTTGGGGGTTTATGTAGTTGAAATTAATTGAGAAGAGAAGGAAGGCCAGTGGGCTCAAGAGAGAGAGATCGGAGAGATCTGACTCCTTGGAGACCTCAAGCCTTTCATTATTGGTGATAGTAGGAATTTAGGTGGCCATAGGTTCAAAGCCAATGGGTAATTCTAAGATTGACTCTACCATTTAATATGTGTGTTCCTTGTTTTGATTATTGTGTGTCCAAGTTTTTTGTCACATCGAGACTTTTGCTCTTAGCGGAAAAAACAAAATACACGACTTCCCTTCGATGATACCCTAAATAAATTGCACGACGCTTTACTTAGGTGAAGGTCCTACTACCAGGACCTTCTCCTATGCGGAAAAACTCAACAATTCCTTTTAAGGATTTTGTGATGTATTCAAGGTGGTGATCATCCAACAAAAAAAGTTGGCTGCATTTGGCTACATACTAGATACAGAAGTAGAAAAACAAACAGAATCCTTCTATATTCTTCGCTACCTAAAAGAAATCATCATAACAATCTTGGGATTTGGGGAAATAAATCTGACAAATTTGGGCCATTTTTTCCATGAAAAATTCTTTGTATATGCTGGAATCATATTTTTCAAGTCAAAATTTGGCGAAAAGTAGCCAGTGAGAGAACACTATTCAATCCACGCTCACCATAATTAGTTGTCTACACTTTGGATGTTTCTGAGAGGCATGGGGCATCAAGAACTAGCATAAGATGCAGCTGTGGTAGCAGCAGTTACAAGAATCAAAAGTAGGGAGGAGCTTGCAATGGGTTTTGAGGTAATCTTTTGACCGGTTACAAGAAATATGGTGTTCACAAATGGGTAAGCTGGGAAATTTTATTAGGAGATGTCTGATTAATGTTCACATAATTATGTTTGGTAATAGGATGATGGGCCAAGGGCATTATCAAAACAAGGCGTTACAAACACGCTGGCCCTGCCAATAAATAAGATGTTATACATCTACCTACTGTGTCCACACTCTGAACACCAGAAAACATCTGTTGCAATTTAGACAGTCTAAACACTTTCCCCAATATGTTCACCTAATGTGAAACCAGTTCTAATAAGGTAAAACTTCCAAAAGTTGGATCGTATGCGATAGTCCCTGTCCCTGTGGGAGCAGGGCCCAATAAGGGCGCACAAGGCTAGGGTGCCCTCAACCGAGGGCTTTACCCAACATAAAGACCTGTCAGAATTTCATTGGAGAAACCGAGCAAAACAGGAGATGGGGATTATGAAAAACGAAATGCCCTCCCCAAAAGGGCGAAAACGAGGCAAATAGGGGGGGGCGCATTATAAAAAACGAAATGCTCTCCTTGCTCCTTGATGAAAAAATATGCTTTAGGAGGCTCCAACTTTTGTATTTGTTACTGAATTTTGGGGCCAGTAAAGAACTATTAATGACCAGACTAGTGCACTACCACTAATCTACATTCAGTCTTAACTTTGCACCTTTAGCAAAATGGCTACATTTGGATTTTCCATGTTATAAATATTTAGGTTTAGCCAACTATCCTAAATTGAATCACGAAGGTTGGAGGAGCCAAGGATAACTCTTTTGTAGGTGACCTGTAACTAGCAGCCACCAATCACTTTATATATAAAAAATACTTATCACCCTAGGGCCTAGTGGCTGGAGTTTAGACCCTTACCCTTCTTTATAAATTAAAAAAAGGGTAAAGGTCTAAAGGATTGATTTTCAGGGTGAGAACTCGCATGCATTGAAAATCAGTACTCCTCACAAATATGAAAGTCACCTGCGGGATCACTGCCCCAATTTTGATACTCGAGAAGTTAAAACGGCTACCCTTGAGTCTAGTTCTTAGGCCTAGAGGCCTAAAGACCTACTGGTAAACACTTACAATATTGCTCTAAGTGAGAACCTACAAACATTGAAAACTGGTAGTCCTCACAAAAATCAGAATTGTCTATGATATCACCGACCCCAATCTTGATACCTGACCAAGGTAAAACGTTGTAGGGGAGGTTCTCATACAAGTATGTTCTCTTTTGGGAGCGGCACAGGAGGGTGTTTCCAAACCTCAGGAGAACGCACGATTACAGGATCCTCTCCTTACATAAACAACTCTCTTTTATTTCCTCACTTCTTTCCTGTTTTGTATTTAGTAGAAAAGAAGTATTTCCATGGGAACGTGAGAACATATAAAATTGGGGGAGCTCCCTCAGCATACTGCCCTCGGGTTCCCCTGCTAGGGGAGATCCCTCAAAATACACATAGAAATAAAAATGGAGCTGTTATTCTTGAGTCTAGTTCTTAGGAAAACTAGTAGTCCTCACAAAAATAAGAATTGCCTAAGGTATCACTCACCCTAATCTTCTTTTTCAACAAGGTTAAAGTGGTTACTTTGAAGTCCAATTCTTAGACCTAGAAGGCTAGAGCTTAAAGACTTGATAAAAATAGGCATCTCACTGATTTGATCTTGACACCTATGAAAGGAGGTGAAAATCTTAACCACTAAAACCTAAGCTCTCATATGAAAAAAAAAGTGTTATCTTTTTATTTCAAATTTACACATATTTATAGCTTTAAAGCTAAAGCCATTGGTGTATGTAAACTTTACATTAAATGTCACATGGGGCTTCTAGGGCTTTTACACACAAAAAAACTTTTGGTCTAGTTGTTAAATTCTTGCCCTCCTCTTGACCTTAAACTTGAAAATTAGTTTGATACCATATTACCTTGGCAACTTCAAAATAGAATTGTATTATTTTTAGAAATGCTAAAAATGTCAAAAAAAAGGTTCTTTTCAAACATTTTTTTGTGAAGGAAAATAAGAATCTTTCAAAATGTTTGAGAATGTTCTATTTTAGAAATGAAAATTTCAAAATTAATTAATTATTTGGTAGACATGTGTTGAAGCTACTCATCTATTACAATACTTGGATGTGTTCTCACCAATGAAAATTTGTTAACTTAGAAATTGACAACCTTATTTTTTAATAATCTGAAAATTAGGGCAAGTATTATTATTATTATTATTTAATATTTCCAGAACCATTGAGCTAGTTCTCCTAAACGCTTGTAAAAATCAACTTGGATGGTCTTCTGGAAAAAGGTAAGAATTGTCCAGCATTGGTTTATATGATAAGATATGTTATTAGTATGCGGTAGTGTTATTAGGGTACGCAATTTGCATGGTTCAAATTGCAAGGTTCATGTTTAGGTTTTTATGATGTAAACTCAAGTTGACACCTTTTCTTTTGTTGGAATTGGCATCAAAACCAGATTGTTTAACTAGTTTTTTGGTAAATTTAGAATCAAAATTGGAATTGTGAAAAAACATTTTAAAAACACAAAGTCAAGATCTTTAGGTAAAAAACTTGAATTTTTATTTAAAAACTTGATAAGTAGGCTAAAAGAATCATGGGTAATAGGTGGTTTTCTCTTTTTATGATTTAGGTTTAAAAAATGAATTATATTTATTGTTGTTGTGCAGATATTTAAAATTGAGTTCTAGGTCTAATTTTGGTTTTGAAGAGTAAACCTAATGATTAAATTAATAATGAATTAAAAATCCAATTGTCCGATGTGAAAATTTTTAGATTCTTTTTTATATAGCTCATAAAAAATGTGAAAAAACATTCAAGATTCAAACACAAAAAGAAACACATCCCCCAAATATTAAAAAACTAATTTCCATGCAAAGAAAAAAGAAAAACATTATTCAACATTTGTACAACTTAATAATGAAAATCAATATTGGCATGAAGACTTATTGTTATTTGAAGATGATGAAAAGACATTTATAGACAATACATCATGGTTAGGGTCACAACACATGGATACTACAATGAAACAAAATTACAACATCATGGATACAAATCTCATCAATATTCACTATATTATGGAAGTAAAAAGTTTGAAAAAAATGCCTCTAATATCTCCATATAAATAGGAACCATTGGATTTTAGCATCCTTAGACCTTGCAAACACACATACACCATGTATTTTGTATGATTCAAAATAAGTACTTTGTGAAAATATAACATTGAAATAAAGTAAATTGTTAAATATTGATCATTTGAACTACATTTATGCAAATGTAATGCAACAACAACCTAATCAATCATCGTGTGGTGTATAAAACGAGACAACATTTGAGAAATTGCTTGAATGTCACATACATAATTTCTTTTTCTAAAATATGATATATTGAAAATATCTTCTTTAAAATAATACATTGAAAACATTGTTCTCACCATGAAAAGGGAAGCCTTTAATTTTCTTGCTTGAGTTTTTTTTTTGAAAATGCCCAATATTCTTTGTAGGCTTTCACAATAATTTATTTAGGGACTCATTTTAAAAACCTCACCATAATCTTAAATCTCTAAAACATTAACATTGTGTATTGCTTTTATACCCTAAGCAAGAAACCCAGTACAAAAAAAGGCTTGGGCAAAAAAGATTTGGTGTTCTCCTCACAAAAACTAATTGTATTTTTTTAATAATCCCTCTAAAAAACATAAGGGTGAAACATTTTTTCATCCTTATATTATTGTTGTTCATTCCATGCTGTACTCACTAATTATGTGCAAGTGAATCAATATTCAAAACTAGTCTGCCCAACAATTGGGTGATTGAGACCAACAAATCATCACATTGGGAAGTTACTTGGATAGAAGATAGTGAATGAGATTAAGTACTTTGTTCCCATGCTTTAAAACATTTTTTGGATAAGATTTTTGCAACACCTATTTTGGTGGTGTTGCACCCAGTGTTGAGGTATTCCTTTGAGTTTTTAGAGTCCAATATGTCATAAGATGTAAAGCAAGACTCTTGGGGTTTGAACTTAAGTCCTTATTAAAGGACAAGTTTGCAAAATTGTCTATCATTCCTCCATAGTCCCCAATCTTATAATGTGTTGTGAAAAAAATAATTATATTGTTATTTGGAGCCATTTAGTTTAATGTCTTTTCGTTTTCAATGACTATTGCTTGCACTGAGCTGATTAGGCTCTCAAACCCATGAGATAACTCCCAACACCATGGTCAAGTGCTCATGCACCAATTGGGTTGTAGGAAATCTGATGTGATTACTTTAATCCCATACAAGTAACTTTTTGAACTCCTTTATTAATATTCTACATACATTCCTCCTTTCAATACCATTGTTTTCGTATGTTATATTCTTAATGTCAGTATACATCTCTCTTCTTTCCCCCTCTGTCCATATCTTATTTTTTAAAATTACAATAATAAAAAAATGTGGATAGAAGGAATGGGAATGTGTAAACGGTTGTGCATAGCAATACGGAGCCCTAGTTTTATTAGTATATATTAAAATTTAATTAGTTGTTGAACTCCATACCTATAAACTCATGTTGTAAAACTTTGTACCTTTACAATCTCTAGCATTGGGGGTGTGTAATATGTAATGGAATTAAACCCAATTTTTAAACCAAACTTAAAAGTTCTTGAATGTGAAAAGAAAATATTAAAATCATAATGGAAAGGTTTGTAACTAGGAAGAACTAGGCTCAACAAGATGTCATGGTAAGGAAAGCTGTTGAAAATTTTGAACACAGGTGTGCAGTCAGATAATATCACTTTTTTTTTTTCTTCTGTCAGTTTGTAGCCAGGGAGGTTTGGTGGTTGAAGGCATGCACTGTTATGCTTCAATGGTCATGGTTTACATGATTTCACCAAAATTGGAGCGTTACACCTGCATGGTCAATGTTCTTGGGCATGCTGGCCATCTCCAGGAGGCAGAGAATATGCTAAAGATGATGCCCGATAAATCCAGCATGCCGGGCATTTGCAGTAATGTGGAGATGGGAGCGTGTGTTGCAAAACAAGTTCTTGAATTGGAGCCTGAAAATGCCATGGGTTATGTGCTGCTATCAAACATTTGTGCATCTGCTGGCAACAGGCATCTATCTGAGAATATTGAACAGCAAAGAAAGGAAAGAGGTCAATTTGCTTTTGCACTTGAGTAGTTGGCCATTCCAAAAAACTTGTGTGAATTCCCGAACTACCTCTGAAGTTCTCTCACTGTTCTCTATGCACTGCTGGGAGCAGTGCGAATGTTATGGTAGGTAGTCAATACTATGCATGTTGCTGTTGAAGGTCCCTGAACATGTATGACTGTCTCTATTCATCAAACCCTTCCTCATTTTCTGGTTTTGTTTTATCTGTTCTGTAGGGTTTGGTTCCTATTCTTCAACAATAATCTGTTGCTGTTATGTTGTGGATCTGAAGTCTGTGTACTGTGTAACCTCAGTAGGTAGTTGGTCATCTCTTAATTGTGTTCAGGTTTTGAATCACATGCATACATTGTCAGTACTCATGAAGCCATACCCTTGACCTAGACATCATGCCTACAGTTGTAGAAGGAATTGTTCTTAATACTGAATAATGTGCCTAGATTTGCTTGATGTCAATTCTCCAGGCAAGGTGTCACACCACAGAGGATTGGTACCAATTTTGGTCACAATCAATTTCATGTAAGAAAGAACTATTAGGAACCTCATGTGCTCATTGAGAGCAGCTCCTTGACGCCATGATTTCCCATGGATTCAATGATCATCGAGTTTTTTCTTGAGCAATTCTAGTAACAAATGAACAACAAACAACTTATTGAGGTGTCCAGTACTAGGTACAATGGTAGTAATTTGTTGAGTTCCAATTGACATTTCACACCCACCGAACGGATAGCAGATTGCAAGGACACTTTGTCATAATGATGCAATCACATACTGGGAGCTGTTTAATCTCATAAGAAGGACATGTTCACAAACAACACATTTACACTCACACTATCTCTCTCAGCAAGTGTAATTGTGCCAAATTGGATTATTAGGGGAGGGAATTGCAGTGTGTGTGTGCTATGAGGGATCGATATTTGAACTGACTAGTTTTGACCACAAATCTATATTTTGGTGGTGGTCCAATTAAGATACCCTTCATGTGATGTGGTCTCCTGGAATGCCACCATACCAGGACATGTCAAACTTAGGCAACGACAGGTGGTACTGTAACTGCTGCAAAGGGGGGAGGTGTGCAGCCAGACCTACAAGACTCCTGATGTGTGTGCTAATCTATTGGCACTTGAACAGGGCAACCATGCTCATGACCAGATCATACAAGTCACTACTATGAGTCTGATGCCTCTGTAGGGAGTAGCATTCTGGACATTTATGCAAAATGTGGGACCATGGAGGATGCTGTAAGAGTGTTCAAGAAGATGACTTCATGTGATGTTGTGTCTTGGACTGCCATGCATTGGTCATGCTAAGGATGCTCTTGGACATTTTCCACAGATTTGTGAAAATGGTGGAGGCACAAAATGCTACTTTTGCCTTGAGAGTCCTGTCAGGTTGTAGCCATGTAGGCCCAGTGCATGAAGGCTTGGGGTGCTTTGATTCCATGGACTCAGTTTACAGTTATGTCCATGAGGTGATTACCACACCTACACTTGGTGAACAAGCAATGCCAACTCGGCAAAATACCCAAGCAAACCGTATTCCTTACACTACATTAGACCTCAAATTTACTGTCACTGCCATTGTGTATTATTCAAATAGCTAGCTCTGGTGCATTTTCTTTTGTTCAATTTAGAGTCCACCATGTGCAAGATTCCCTTGCTTCCAACACTTTGACACTTTCTTTCTCCCTGGAAAATCCACAAATGATGCTTTATTGATGATTACAATATCTTATGAGCATCTTCTTGTTCCATGCTATGCAAAACAATAAATTTGAGCTATCAATGTTGGAATCAGCTAGTTTCTGCCAGCCACTCAACTGAGGCACCTATACATGAGCTCCCAGTTGGTGACTCAGGATCCACAACACCACTATCAGAT
>Ga0209611_10010903_pt1 | contig 13258 bp, 8 predicted proteins | sample S1TSphgellanicum_3_FD_187693 | JGI IMG/M metagenome (GOLD analysis project Ga0209611, IMG submission 187693) | Host-associated microbial communities from peat moss isolated from Minnesota, USA - S1T2_Fc - Sphagnum magellanicum MG (SPAdes) (version 2) | ecosystem: Host-associated > Plants > Peat... | reverse complement strand
GGGGGGGGGTTGCCTTTGTTGTGTTTTCTGTCAAGAGGTGTAATCAACAAGTGTAACCAAAAGAAAGGAACTAGTCCAAATGATTTAGAAATAAAATTACAACACAACAATCCAACACTTGAGTCTAGAAGACTTCATTAACACAACAAAGTGCATTAACTGGATCGTCTAGATCCCAACATGAAATCCTAAGCTCTAAACTAAGCATGATCATGGTTAACAAGACTCAAATGTCATGACCTCTTTCACATAAAAATTAGATCCTTCCAATGATCATTGCATTCTCCTTATTAATTATGACTACTTGCCACATACTACCTACAAGGATGAATATTACAAGACTAATTTTTGGAGGTATGCATAGAGGTCAAATTTCTCAATGTGCATTTTGTCTCTAGAGTTATACATATATTCTAACATGTAATGCTTCTACTCAAATTCATATTTCAATGCCTCCCAAGGTGTCATTTTTTGCAACCCAACAATAAACTATTTTCCAATCTTTTGTGGAGGAGGTAATCATCTAGATTCATGAATGAACCACTATAAGCAAGGCAAATTCTTTTAGACTTAGGGTTCAGATTCAACATTTCAAAAATAATTTAGGTTGGTATTCCACATTTTGCACTAGCTCAAGGATACTTGATACGGTTTCTAGTTGCTTCCTCATTACAAAATTGGATTTAGACTTTGGATCCTAGTTTCTTCCTCTCGCCTATGTATGGATGCCATTCTGACTACAGCTCAAACCATCCTTAGATTATCATCATACCTCGGCATCAACCCTTCATAGAAAGTTTGTTAAGAACATTACACACTTGCCACTAAATTAGCTATTGGTGCAATGGAAAAAAAATCAGTAGCTATTCAAAAACAAGATGTTTTTTCTATCGTTTTCTTTTATTTGGGATGAATGAGTTAAAGTGGATATTATTGGACATTGGCTGAATGTGAAGCAAGGGAGCTGCCAAGCTATGGGGAGTTGGCGGAATTCTCGTTGTGGAACTGAAGAAAGAACAACGAGGTAAATAATGGGGGGATGGGGATGGATTCATGGATTTTATTTTATTTTTGGTAAGGATAGAGAGGAGAGAAGAAAGGGGAGGAAGGTTAGATTTTTGGGGGCTTTAATGGAAGTAATAAGGAATTTGCTGTGCAATGTACTTCAAGAAACAAGAATTTAGTCTAGGAGGTAGATTTGAAGGTTGATGATGAGGGGATGATGAAGATCTTAGGGGTCTCAAGAGTGGTTTGGAATCTTCTCAATGTGTGTCAAGTTGATGTGTTTGTGAATGTTGTTGATTTGCATATCATGAGAGAGCACCTTAATTACTGGGAACTTTGAAAACAATCACATTCCATTGAATTTTACAAGGTGGATCATGCAAAGGGGTTGTGGTTCTTTGTATAATTTGTGAAACAATTAATGGGGAGTTGAAGTGTGTTGTTGTTTTTTTTGTTTTATGTGTTGTCAATTTGAGGGGTGATGTCATGAAACTTGGTTTATGCAATTTATTTGGACTCAAAGGTTTATGTTACAAAGTGTAATCTGGGACTTGGGTTCTTTTGGAAGTTTAATGTTGTTTTGGGTTTATGTGGTCTAAAGTAATTGAGAAGAGAAAGAAGGCCAATGGGTAATTTTGAGAGTGGCTCTACCATTTAATATATGTGTTCCTTGTTTTGATTATTGTGTGCCCAAGTTTTATTGTCGTAGTACAATTGATGACTTAGCTCTTCCAGTCTGTCACAAACCTTCTTTCCTCCTCCATTTATCCTTTGTTGCTTCCATCAACTTTTGAAGCTTCATTATTGTATCTCCAACGCACAATAGTTCAATTAAGATAAGTTTCACATTACTCACAAGCAACAAAATTTCCTTCCTTTCTTAACATGTTTTTTTGAGTTTGTTTAGATGATGGACAATATGGGGAAATAGTCAACATGGCAAAGTCATCTTGTCATAGTCATGTAAAAAGTTGACAAAAACAAACAAAACCCTAAAACTCCTAGTGTTCACATCAAAAACCTAATAGCGTTTTGATGCCGCTTCATTTTAGTCCACACAGGAGGGGGTGTCACCGCCTTTTTGTTTTCTTCTTTTTATTAAATTAGGTTAGATTTTAGGTTAGGTTAGGTGTTAGGCTTGAGCTAGTTGTCAAATTAAATTAGTTAAATTAGGTTAGTAAGTTATTAGTAGGTTAGGTAGGTCAATAAGTAGTTGGATTAGCAAGTTCGTAGGTAGGTAGGTGAGTAGGTTAGTAAGTAGGTAGGTTAATAGGTAGGTTAATAGAAAAGGGTGTCAAACAATAAAAAAACAAGAAAATTTTCTTATGAAACATGGGTAAGGTGGGCAAGAAAAAAAGAAAAAAAGGCATTAAAAAGTTAAATTACCCGAAATCATCCCAAAACGACTAAAAATACCTCATCCATGACATGAACATTTGTGGGTGTTGTGTCATTCAAGGTCCCTTGGTGGGTACCATGTATGTAGAACCATCAAACATGTTGATACATGTTCATGGTTCGTATTAGAGTTGGGTAGTTTTTTAGTTTTATGGAAAAACTTCGATTGTGGTTTTAAAATGAAATGAAAATTATTTTTATTTTAGTTGGACACATAAATGGAACTAGGAATTTGATTTTTCAAAAAAAATATTTAATTTTAGTTCTAAAAATTAGAACTAATTTTGGGTAACCTAAATTAGAATTGGGAATTAACTTTTGGCTAACCTTTGTTCTAGTCATTTTTTTCAAAAAATTGATTATGAATCCACACATAAATATAACTAAGAATGTAATTCCAAATTCACTTCTGACTTTTCAAATGTTTTTAGATTTTGGTTTGGTTATAAAATTGGTTCCAAAAATTAGACCTAATTTTAATTTGATTTAAACTAAGGTGAAAATCCTTTAAGGTGTACCACACAAGATGAAAAGGGCCTAGTCCTTACTGCAGTCCTTTTTTTATCTTATATTTTGATCTTCATAAAAAATAATGAGTCAAAAGTTGCCAAAATTTTCAAAAGGGTTATATTTTAAACCATTACAATTTTGGATTTCATCATAATCATCCAGAAATGTGTCTTTACATGATAAAAAAGATAGAAAATGATGACATTGTGACAAGATTTTGGTACACCTTATAAAATTTGCACCCACTAACCAAAATTGAAATTCATAGTTTTGACTTGCTAAATTAGCTAACTTTGCTTAACATTGGTTAATACTAATGTTGGCTATTTTTTAAAAAAAATTATGAGAATTGTCAATTTTGGTTCTTCCCAACATTTGAGAGAATTGACCAAATGTTTTAGAAAAAAAAAAAAAACTTTTGAAAACCTATCAAGGTATCACATTAAAATTATAAGAAATAAAGTTAGTTTTTAATAGGGCAATTTTTACAAATATGATAATAGTTGGTTTTCATACCTAGTTTTCACAATCCAGATTTCAAATTTATATTCACCTAAAACCAAATCTTAGTTAAATTTTTTTGAAAAATAAAAATAAACTTGTGTTGTATGTTTGTGTGTCACCTCCCAATGCTTGCCACCTCCTTTTCACTAAACTAACCTACATTAAAACCTAAATTAACCTAATTTAACCTAAACTACCTTGAATTTTTGTAACCAAGGTAAATAGGCTTGTGAGCGAACATTTAAAAATTCAAGAGAAGTTGAATCCTCACAGATTGTTTTTGTACTTTTGAAGCTCGTAGAACATTTGTAGCCCTCCACTTAACGATTCCAATGCCACAAAAATGGCTCAATTCCATAAAGGAATGGGGAAGACATGGGGTGTTCTGTGCATGGGGGTTAAGTGTTCGCTAATGGGTGAATTAAAACAAATTAAGATTTCGAGCATAAAATCTTGGATCATTGCATCTTTGTTTCTGAAATACAAAGAAGTTTTGTAAAGCCCTAGTTGATGCACCCATTAGGTTTATAATCACTCAAAACATATTGAAAATGAAGGAAATATTGAGCTGAAACTAGAGAGAGGTCTGGAGCTACTTTTTCAAAAATTTCAAAACAAACTGTCATTCATCCTCTTCCTGTGTTTTTTGCATTGCTCATTTATTTTTGTCGTTCAAAGAACATTTGTAGCCATCCAATTTGCATGTTCAATGACACAAAAATTACTCAATTTGTTAAGAAATGAGGAAAACATTGAAAACTGTTTGATGATAGATAAGTCTTCGCTGATTGGCAATTTTACCTTATTTCCCTGAGAACTAGATTCTATTTCTCTTATAGGATTGACTTGATTCTCAAAAAAATTTAACACAAAATAACAAGTTCTCAAGAACCCGGTTTTCACTTGGGTGACAATTGCTAATTTGATTCTCAGACTGATTATCGTCAAATGTGATACTAATCAGTTCTCATTGTGAGAACTGGTTTGAGAACTGACCTAAGAAGGGTCCTAGTGAGAACCGCCCAACACCGGTTAGTACATAAGCTATAGGAAATTAATATAACAAATATGTGTTTCCTGGCTATATACCATCCAGCCTGCATGGTGTGCTGTGGGTGTTGTTCACTCTAGCCAAGGGTGCTGGGTCATATATCCAATTGTGGGGGATTGTCTCACTAATGTGGTACATGTCATCGGACGAGAGCTCCCTAGTTATATTACATATTTTCTTGCAGTGAGACACTTTTGTACCTCCCTAATACCTTTTTGCAAGTTCCAGGTTAGTGTTTGGTTGAACCTCATAACTCATCCTCTTTTGTGTCTTATAACCTGGAAGTTTGGTGCTCGCATTCAACTGGTTGTGTCTGGTAATCAACTTGAGCACACTGGTTACCATGAATAGTCTTGATGCTCACTAAACACTCACACATTAAGACTTTTTGTGCTGACTTGTGTATTCTCACTGGTTACCTAGTCCATAATCCATTCATGCAGACTTATCCTAAATTATCAAGTAACCAGACACAATTCACCATGAATAATCTCAACACTCACTTGATGCTCAAGCAGTGAGACTATTCACAATAACTTGCCTACTCTTGCCGATTACATAGTCCAATCCATTCACACATACTTATCCTGATATTCAAAATCTAACAAGAATCTATAAAAATTTCGTGCATCAGTCGGCCACTGGTTCAGCCTCAAAATGGAAGGTAGCAGATATCAGAAGTGTCATAAGTCAGCCTTATCACTGCACCCCAAATTATGTAACGGCCCAGCCAAAGGAAGATGTGCCTGCTAGTTTGCAGAGAATAGATATCGGACATATATTTTATGTGCAATTCCAATACAGTGGATCACAAATTGGTTCCAAATTTCAAAGCATCTCTGTCACCACGTTAGGAATTTTCTACCTCCAAACTCAATTTTCAATATACCATTGAAAGAGGGTTATACTACGGACAGGTACTATGGAGTGGTAAGGCTCAAGGGGGCCGCCCACTCCTCATTTGCAGTCTACAAGATCTGAATGGTAGATTCTATGTCTGACAACATCATTGGATGAGGACTAATATTGCTCCCCGCAAATTTTCTCATGCTTTGTAGAGATCCCCTTGATGGATTTTCCGTTCTGATACCTATAACCTGGATATTGCTCAGATCAGACTGTAGCCTAGAATACGGTCCTTATCAGTGTGGGCAGCTGGTTCCAGTTTCTAGTCTAGTTCTTGGTTGAGTTCTGCTTCCAGCTAACTTGACTGTAGGTACAACGTCCTCTTTGAACTTGAACCTGAACAGGGACATGGGAGTAGCCTCCTGTTCAATCCGTAGCCTGAACTGAACTATGCAACCAGCCTCTTGCAGGAAGGAAGTGCACCCTGAACCTACACATTGCTGTAGGTAGTCCATTCTGAAATTTTTATTACAAAGCTTTCAATTCTCTAAACAGCTGCTGGGTACTACTTTTTGGTTAGGTGGCCACTATGGTGGTGGTACGATGTTGATACCACATAGTCTTCGATCTCGGGCTACATTTAGCAAGTAAAGATGGAACTGCAACTAGCCTGTTCTAAAGTGAACTAGACTTAGAATTTGTTTGAAAACCACCAAATTGTTGCTTTAGGAATTCAAAAAAGCTAGCTTAAAGCTACACCAAGATTCAAAGGTTCCAACTTCCATCAAATGGTTTCAAAAGAAGATTCTAAAAACTGAAGATCCAAACAGGTGAGAAAACTGGCTGGAACCAAGAACCTTTGGTTTTTCTTCAAAACCAGGGGACTGCACAACATAGGTTCCAACCTATCACAATCATCTTTCAAATCCTATCATTCCAACTCAGAGATATATTGGACAATTCAAACTTCACACACACACACACACACACACACCATGTGGGGAGCTGGGACTTTCATAACTTGGGTTAGAATCATTAGTGAGATTAAAATTTGGTCATCATGTGGCTTATATTGAAAGGGATGTTCATCTTGTGTAATGTAATCACTAAGGACTTCACCAAATGGCGTGACTCACCAAATTTAGATTGGTTTATTTTTTCAACACTTGCACCTCTGCAATTGAACACTCATTTGAGTTTATTGCATTGTAAGATTTATCGCACTGATCCTAGTAATAAAATGATCATTATGTACCTCCACAACCCCGTTCAATGTTTGAAGAGAGTGGATGATTAATTTCCCTCTTCATCTATAGTGAGCATATATATTTTTTCAGCAGAATATTACCTCAAAGCCTACTGAATTGTACCACCTATTTGTCTTCTAAAATTCCAATCTTGCTTATGGATGACATCTACACAGTTTGGCACATTCCAAGTCAAGGTATTTAATTTTCATATGTGCCTCGTGTCTTATTAACCCAAAATAAGTGAGGTGACATTTTTATGTTCATTTTTATAAACCTTCACAATCCTCTAAGTTAAGTTATCCCTATCCTCATACCCCCAGGAAAAAGTAGGTAACAAGAGTCATTGGCTTTTGTAAGGCTAAAGGGCCAGTTTCCATGTCTTCATCCCACCCACTATCCATCTACAATTAATTTGGTCAAATTATGGATGAAGGGTTTTGATCTTCACCTCACTATTTCTCCCACTTTGAAAGAACTCACATCTGGCAGTTTCATGTGAAGAGAGTTAATGCGACCTGGATCAAGTTAGAATATCTTTGCACTTGTACAACCAGTTTTTAAGGTAAGATGACTGGCATTTGTGAGTCTGGTGATGGGGAGGTGCCCTGGGGGTGGGAGGAGTAGGGCACCTCCAGAAATAGTGGGAAGCCACTCCAATAGTGAGTGGGTAGGGGAACTTCTTGCATACAATTTACAAACCCCAACTATTTGGGTGGGAAAGTATAAATAGGGTGTGGGCACTCATGTAAACGTGCACTAAGCACAATATGATGTAGTTATTTATAGTTACCCCATAGCTCACTTCCAAGTTTCTATGTGCACTTGATGTAAGTGGATTCTGGACACTTGCACCTTGTTTCTAAGGACAGGAAGAAAACGTGAATTTAAGTGAGCCCAAGAAGCTTTGGTTCCCTTTTGCTTCATAAATATTCATTCAGGTTTATTTGATTTTGGCTTATTTTACAATACTGGCCCACAAGATTTGTCAATTCACTTAATTGTCACTCTAATGTGCTACTTTCCCCATTTGCCCTTCAATTTTTTCCATTGGCATTTCATTTGTAGGGTTCAACTTCTTATTTGTTTCATTTCAAAAGCTCAAATATAGAGGCGTTTCAAATGAAGGGCACTACAACTTCCATCATTCATTCCCAAAACACAGGCCTTGTACATGGCAAAGTCCGATGCATAATTACCCATAGATATCCAATAAATTAGAGGCTTACTGGTCATGGGTTGTTGCATCCGAAGGTTAGCACAAAAACTATCACTTCCTTTCTAGTAAACTCCTCTTAGTAGGTAAGAGCATCTCCACCGGTCCACTAGAAACTAGCTTGCATGCCACTTTTGGATGAAGTAATACACCATAGTGGTGTGAAAGTGGGTGCAGCTACACCAAATTGTTGCCAGATACTGGGGTTTCAGGAGACATGGGAAAAGAGTGTTACTATTGCCTTTGTTTTGGTATTGAGGAATTTGAGAAAGTACAATAATCTTACCACAGCTTGGTGAACAGGAAAGCCTTATTGGCTTACAAAGATTTTGAAATTCAACAACGCTGGATTTCTGAGATGAAGGAAGCTCTACCTCTTTTTTTTGAGTGCATCAACTAAGAGTTGTTAGCCAATAAAAAGAGAACAACTGTAAAAGGTTTATTTCAGAAAATGATATAGTCCATTTTTGGAGATAGTTATCATGAAGTGATGAGATTTTTAATTTTCTATTATGACCTTGAAAAGTAGTTAAGTCATTGAAAAAAGGGCTCAATGTTGGAAAAAAAAACATCTTCAATATGACCCCGGTAGTCCATGCCGTAAATGATGAGTGTTCGTCCTTGGTTTGCGCTGTATGCAAAACGGCTGATCAGGGGCCCAGCTAACGTGTTAAACACTCCGCCTAAGGAGTACGGCCGCAAGGCTGAAACTCAAAGGAATTGACGGGGGCCTACACAAGCGGTGGAAAACAAAAGACACTGTTACTAGTTGGGTGTTTGCATTTACTGCCCACACATTTACTACTACTGATTGGCTGGATGCACTAATTGGTCCACGGTGTATAATGTTTACTATTTACAAGTTGTGGGTGGGGAATGAAAAACTGTTAACACAAAATTTGGATGTGAAAACATGGCGTGCATGCCATTTTCCAGTGAACCACTGGAGATGCTCTAAGCCAATTCTTTACTACTATTTGGTTCCATACATGTGCATGGATCATGGGTAATTACTAGTAACCAGTGTTGTCCGGTTCTCGACTTCAATTTTGACTTTTTTGGTTTGCTTTTGTTTGATCTAACCTTCAACATGGTTTTGAAAATAATTTTTGAAAATTTACAAAATCTTCAGTTCAATGGACTTCCCCAAAAAAAACACTTGAAACTTGATCCAATTTAAGATGAGGTTTGTTTCCATCTGCATTACACCCAACTAAAACTAATAACTTGTTTAAATAGGCACTCATGCTCATGGTGTGGGATGTAAGTGTACAACAAACTTAAAAGGGGGCAACATATTTTTAAAAAGAAATATATGTTAATACCTAGCCAATGAGACAATGTAGCATGCAATGAAAGAAGCTTCCTCATTTTTTTTCCTTTTAAAAGAGGGGGAATTAGAGAATTTTGGCAAAACCTGTATGCTAGTTTTTTTAGCTCAACATCATCACAATTTATCCCATAAGGTTTTTGGAGAGTTGAATTTGAATGCAGAAGGTTTTTCCAAGGTTTGATTTGTCACAATTCAAATGCAAGGGTTCATTTTTTTCATTTAGAAAAAAACTTTGGACTTGTGTATTGATAGGGAACCTAGACTTGATTTTAAAAGGGAGACAACTTGGTCCAAGTTTAGGTTTTATTTATTTTTCAAAAAAAATACTTTAAATCTAAATTTGATTTCAACAAAATTTTGAACTTTTGATCCAAACACACCAACAATTAACCTAGAATTTGGATCTAAACCTACCAAATACCTTAATTAGGGGCATTTTCAAAATAAGGGTCCTATTATTTTGAAATGTTTTGCACCTGTGAGCAAGTTTACCCATCGTAAAGTAGAGGTGAAAAATCCAATAAAAATCAATGGCCAAAACCATCACATGGAACACAAAAGGTAAAGCCAAAGAAGTGCCAAAAAACATGTAGCCCAAAAAAACTAAAGAAGGGAAAGAACTAGTCCTTTTCGTGGTAGGAAGGTATTTCACCCACAACTTTTCTAATGTTGCTTACATGCAAATTGTGAGATTTAATAATAATAAGAGGTCTAAAACAAACATCTCCCGCCAATGTAATCTTCCTTTCTATAATAGAGGCCAAAGCACACTAAAAAGAAACAATAACATGCTGCTTGAAAAACTAAATACAAAAAGATAAGGATAAATGACCTTTGATTATCTATCGTGGAAAAGACAAACACACTCCTTGATGAAACAATCCATATCACACATGGCGCTGTGCACCTCCATGAACATTGGAATAAAGTGGTTCCCCTTATGAAGCCTTTTATATTTATGAATCTTAGTAATGGCACTAAGTTTCGCAACTGCACCTATTCATTGGTTTATAACACTCATAGCCATCATTTCTTGTGTTAGGTTAATAACCACCATATTAATAACAAAGACTTGGTCCTCATGAGTCTACCAGAAGTTGGTTCATAATGAAACTCCTAATGTAATGGCATATCACCACTCCTTTCATTGAACATGCCCACTTTCTCGAAGGAAGGCATACATGATGTCTCTAATGGTGTCATGTATGGTTATATGTTGACCTTCAAATGGATGTGTTAGATGTGTGTTAGATGTGTGCCAAATGCATCTAATCTTTGTCTACACTCACATGTGAAAAGATTAGATGCTGAGGGTTGAATCGAATCAAGATGAAAACACAATGCTAAGGTGAAAATAGAAGGTGCGATGCAAAACAAATAGATAGATGGCCTAACAATCAACCATAACCTTGTCCCTTTTGCCTGAATAAAAATAAATGCGGGCTTTGAAAATAAAAGAAATGGAGTGATTTTCCAAGATAGACCTAAGGATGTGTCATGATGGATGTTCATTAAAGATGCCTACAAACCTGAAGCACTAGCAATTACCAAACTCTCAAAAGAAAGGTGCATCTTTCTAGTTGTGGGAGAAAAACTATTTCGAACTACATGAAGGCATGATTGAAAGAGGTGTGGACCTCCTTCAACTTGAAAAACATACTCTTCCAAAATGGTTTATTGAAGATAGGAAATTTGGAACATAGATATAGAACCACTAAAGCCAAATTCCCTAGAAAAGCATATGGGGCATAATTTTCCATAAATAAAAGGTTTATACCACCAAAGGAAATTGGTAGTTGGGCTTGATACCCCATTAAGGAGCCTTGAATAAACTCCCATGACCCTGGATGCATAATGTCCCCACATACTTGCATAACTCTCTCATCAAAACTTGTTAAAATAGACAAGAAGGAAAAGGAAAAATGTATTATCCAAATGAGATAAGAAGGTTGATGAATGACACATGAGGACAAAATGCCCAATGCAACTTGTGTGTTTTGCAAGAGAGGAAAATCATCAATATGCACCATGTGTTGATATAAAACCTCATCCAAAAAATGCCTGAAAAAGTCTTGAGAACCCACTAGCACACCCAAAATGCATAAGCCATCTATGACCAAAGTGTAGCCCTAAGGAATCTTTATGTTTGAAGAAATCTCTAATGGATTCCAAAGCTTGCACTTTCACACTTTGACCTTAAGCCCAACTGGGGTTAATGGGGTCAAAAGGTGGTCAAAGGTAGAAACAATTTCATTCATAAGGCCCATGATGTGTGTGTTGTCTGTTAGGGATGGAATGTTAAGGATGGAAAGACATAGGTTGGGGCTCATGCAATGGTTTTTAAAAGTGTTTGATAATGGGCCAGGGCAAATAAAAGACCTGCTATGAGGTCACCTTGCCTCATGTTTGAAAATGATTCAATAATGGTGATCCTTTCTTCATGTTGCTTATGTTGGTAATAAAGAGAAGAATGAGCACCATAAAACAACTTGGTAAAAGGATGTTCACCAAAGGTCCTTTGGCATTTCGAAGTTTTTAAAAAATAAGAGCTCAAAAAACATTATTAAAAACATTTTTGACGTTGACTTACATTTCGACCCAATCAAGGTGTAAGTTGAAGAGGGTTATAATGCTAAAAATGATGGTCTCGTAATCTCTAAGGGTCAAAACTCCAAATTGATGGAAGGATAGATGCTCTTGAAACAGCCCCAAAGCTGTAAGACAATGGAACGATTAATAAGTTGAAGAAATGCCTTACCTACGAGAATAAGACAAAGACCTCCAGTGTCTTTTGCCATTATCAACAATTTCCTAGTCCTCAACATTAGGGCCACTAACCCAAGAATATCACCACTAGCAATAACAACAACTTGAAATAAATTTAAAAACCTTGAGGATGGGTCCTTTGATATGAAACATCCTAAGAAATGATAAACTATCTTAGATAACCCACTCAAAAACAAATGGGGAACAATGGCTAAGGCATGTGCAAACAAAGTCCTATCCAAAACAAAGTTGTGCTCAAACTTATAGTAAAAAATAAGTGAAAAGACACGGTCAGATGGAAGGGGGTGTAGTTGATGCAAAGCTGCAATGGTGTCTTTTGAGAAAATAATTGATGTCATGAGTTGAAAACTAATAACACAATTATAGTCTCTGGCTTTACCCAAAGTTAGACATAAAGCATGGACATCAGCAATATCATAAACCTAAACATATGTAGAGCATAGGCTTGGGACGCGGAAAGTTCTTATGCCTCCTACATAAGAAAGGGATTTTATGGCTACTTGTAAATGAAAGATCGTTCTTAAGAGAGGGATTTTAGGGCTACTTGTAAACGGAAGATCGTTCTTTTCTAGGAAGAATATTCATGAGTATAAGGTGTCTCCCAAATACACTAGGAAATTTCTCAGTTTAGTACATACACATAGTTAATACCTTGGTAGCTGTTGGGCAGGAATCCAATGCAAAATTGTTTCCTGTGTACATACCAATAAATAAGTACCCCAGTTTATAATGGGGGTATTAGCCCAGGCCAAAGATGGTGACAAATAGTTCTGGAAATAGAAATTTCATGCGCAGCCAATGGGGAGGCTTGGCATGCACTCAAAGGGCCTTGATTTTTTTCTTTTGAGTTTTGGGTGGCGGGGGGCCGGTGGGGGCGGGTTAGGATTGTTTTTCTTTTTTCCTTTCTTCCCAACATGTTCCCTTCAAGTTCCCAATATGTTCCCCAAGGGTGTTCCCAATAGCACCTCAGTTTAATCCCATACGTTTTGCCCAAAGTCCTCCCAGGCCAAAGGGGGATGCACTCCATCTTTCCATAGAATCTTCTATTTTGGGGAGCCTCCATAGTTTCAACTGGTTTTTTGCTATGGGCCAATCAAATTGGCTCATTGCAAAAAAAAAAAAAGTTGGACTTGTGAGGCACCCCCAACTAATTAATATGAAACAGAATAATAAGTACCCCAGAAAATAGGGGTGTTCTTTGCAAGGGGTATTAGCCCAAGCTAAAAATGGTCAGAAACTCTTTTGGGAAGAGAAAATTCATGCAGACACTGGGAAGGCCCCCAGCATGCTCTTAAGGTGCCTTGCTTTTTTCCTTTCAAGTTTTGGGGGGGGGGGGAGGGGGGGGGGGGGTTTTTTTTGTG
>Ga0209611_10010902_pt1 | contig 13260 bp, 8 predicted proteins | sample S1TSphgellanicum_3_FD_187693 | JGI IMG/M metagenome (GOLD analysis project Ga0209611, IMG submission 187693) | Host-associated microbial communities from peat moss isolated from Minnesota, USA - S1T2_Fc - Sphagnum magellanicum MG (SPAdes) (version 2) | ecosystem: Host-associated > Plants > Peat... | reverse complement strand
TTTTCTGTTGTGCACACGGGAGACGACCCCAGCAAGGGAGAGAAAATGCGGGGCCAGAGTCTGTTGCAAGAAGGTACGTTGCGAGGCGCGCGATTCCGTATCGTGTAGGAAAACCTTTGAGCACCATATCCCCAGGAAAAGAGCCACCGGCTTCTCCGTAAATTGCTGGATCTTTGCCTCGATCTTTGCCTCATCCCAAATTGGGGCCGACCCCTCTTGTGTGCCATGCCTCCGCGTTACACGTAACTAGGTCTGCCCGGCGATCTGTTTCCTGCTCCTTGTTGTCGCTGTTGCTGGTAGGCAAAAGGACGCGACCTTTGTCTCCTTTTCTACCTGCCTCCTCCTGCTCCCTTGTGTCTTCTTTTACATCAACATCGCCAACAACTCAACTGCTTTGTTCCTCGCTTGTTTCACGGGCTTTTTTCTTTTCTTTTCCTTGTTTGGATAGATAGGTACCCATTCTTTTGCGCTTTTTGTATAAGAACTCATAACTTGAGTGTAATAAGTTGCAGGCGGAAATGAATAGTTCGACTGAAAGCTAAAGACACTATGTTCGCAAAACGAAAAAAAAACAAAAAACAAAAAGAACGCTGAGAATTTCGTACATGAGGTATCAGTGGAGGTCTTCGTTGGATCTGTTTGTTTTTTTACCTGTAAGTAAAGAGGTTCTAGTTTGTTGTGAGTTGTAGTTTTTGATGGAGAAAGCATAGCATACACTTCTTTTAAGAGATTGCAAGAAGTGTAAAGTTCAAGAGGTTTTGGCGTTCGAAGGTGTTTTGGTGGAAGAAGGAAGGGGCGGCTTTGGGATTATACCCTGGAGTGTAGGAGTAATGTTGGTGTCGGAAGGGATAGAGAGCCTCCGGGTGGAAATGGAGAGAATGAGAGCGATGGCGAGCTCGGGACGTACGACTGCCAGCTTAGGTTTAAGTGTGGAGTTCGGAGGACATGGCATGCCGAGGAAGTCTCCGCCCGTGCAGCTCGACTTGCTTCCCATGAGATCATCGCACTCGGATACAAGTACTGATCCAGCTCGCTCTTTTGTCAACAATCCCTTATCATGGCAGAGACTCGCATCAAGGATAAACACAGGCGGCAGGGGTGCGTCTTCTGTGTTGTCGTGCTCGAGCCCGGGAGCTGCATGAAGCTCTTGACTTTTTCTTTTTCTTTTTCGCTGTGCAGATTATTTCGCTGCTGCGGTATGGAATTTTTGACAACCAGCGCTAATTTGTGCAGGGCACGATGATGGAGAAATATTGGAAACTTACTCTTCTCATCACCATGTCGACGTTGTTGGGGTTTCACCGGGAGCTGATATCGATATGAATCAAATACCTTCTGAAACGACCGATTGTGATGAAGCTGTAGTTTCCTCTCCCACGGTCAGCACAATATGCATGAAGCGGGAAAGAGAGAAATTGCACGTATTTGATCATCTCGAGCAAGTCGATAGAGGATTCGATTTGAGTACGAGAGGTGGTGAAAGCGATGATGAAGATGGAACTACCCGAAAAAAGCTTCGTCTCTCAAAGGAACAATCAGGGCTTCTCGAAGAAAGTTTCAAGGACCATAGCACTCTCAACCCGGTAAGTTGCTGGCTCTATTCTTCTGACACTAGCTGCTGCCATGTTGCTCAGGAGTGTCCTGTGCTGCTCGTGAAATATCATCCCAGCTGATCCTCTGGAATGTGTCTTCTGAGATGTTTCACAATAGTTGCCCTTGCAGAAGCAAAAGAGCGCGTTGGCGAAGCAACTAAATTTGCGTCCTCGGCAAGTGGAAGTATGGTTTCAAAACAGAAGAGCGAGGTATGTGAGGCCCACTCTCCTTTTGCGTCAGAGAACTGCACAAACCTTCGCCACTTTGAACGCATGGTTAGAAGGTTCCAATTGGAAGACAGATGGGTCCTCCCAGCTCCCTCATCATGGTTATCAAAAATGGCTCCTCATTTTGAGTAACTGAAGTCTACTGCTCCTTGTAGAATTGGGGCAAGGTTGGAAGGTTAGATGGGATTGCAGTGATATAAGTCCAAAACCTAATCATGTCTTTTTGCTCATTCTTACAGGACAAAGCTGAAACAAACGGAAGTGGACTGTGAGATGCTGAAAACATGTTGTGACAACTTAACTGAAGAGAATCGGAGATTGCAAAAGGAATTGCAAGAATTAAGAGCACTCAAGGTGGCACCTGCACCATGTGTGATTGCACATGACTTCTACATGCCACTGCCTGCTACCACACTGACCATGTGCCCATCCTGTGAGAGAGTAGCCACTGTACATAATCCAGCCCATGTCTTCCCTAAACCTGCCTTCTCCCATTTCTTGCAGCCTTCAGCAGCCTGCTAGTAAGAGATTAGACTAACTCCTCTCAACAACACTCACAAGCCTTGGACACTAGCCAAATTATAGACCTTCAAATTATCTAATTCTTCATCTTTGGTTTCATGTCATCTGTACAGATTGTTGATGATGCAAACCATGACTACTGCCCTAGGTTCTTCACAGATGAAAACTGTACACTCCCTGATCCTGACTTGCATGCAGCTAGTTGATAGCACGATTGACCTTCTTCTCAGAATTGAAGGCTTTATTGACGTAGACATCTAACTGAACTGTTGTTGGAAACCATGACCACTGCCGAGCTTATTCATAGATGAAAATTGAACACTCCCTGATCCTGACTTGCATGCAGCTAGTTGATAGTGCCATCCTTCTCTCTGAATTGAAGGATTTCTTGGTGTAGAGATCTAACTGTAACAGTTGTTGCTAGCTGTGAAATCTTTTGGTAGCGAGGTAGACAAGATTTGTATTTTTATCTTCATTTATATGAGAACATTGTTCCATTTGTCCACTGCCAGTGTACAGGATGTAGATATGATAGATTTTTTTCCTATGAGCAAGGTATTCATTTTGAGGCCGGTATAAGTATCATCCCAAATGATGATCAATGGGTATAAATTGTGTGAAAGCACATGTTGTAATTCTTTACTTGAGGATTGCAAATGGGAAGGTATTATTTTGGGCTCTTGAAACATTTGCAGTTCTTGATTTACAATTCTTATGGAGCTTGCAGAGGTGGAAGTGAGATATGGACTAAGTGTCAACCTGTTCTTTGTTGCTTATTAATAAACAAAAACTTATGGCACAGGCACACCAAACATGGAATGTGGCTGCAAGTGTTGCAGATGAGTGGCTATGCCATTGCAACCAAGGGTGGACCTCCCAGACGTTAATATCAGAAGTAGGCACCAAAGCTTGCAAACTATGTTCTAAAAGTTGATTACAGCACAGCACTTGAACTATTATGCCTAGTGAGAAACACTATGCTCTAAAGCTGGATAACCTGATTGAGTATATTCTCTGGCATATCTATGTGAATTGCTGTTTCAAGGATCTTCAAGCAATTGTGGCTCTGATGAAGATCAAGGTCAACAGACACACATGCACATATTTGGAATGAATAAAAAAGGAGGCAGGATCCAATTGCAAATAAGCAGGGAATGAAGTATGACAGTGAATTCACTCATGAATGCCCTTCCATTGAACAATATAATAAGACAAGATCGAATCTGCAGAAAGGCTTTTCCTGAATCAGAACCACAGGCAAAGAATGGTACAACAATCATTTGCAACTTTACGTTATTGTACCTGGGGTGGGAATCATTGCAACTGTTGAGCAAGGTATGGATCTTCATGGAATTCAGCATTGGCCATCATTGATCACAGGGAGTGGAGATGAAGTACAGTGTTAACTTCTTGTGGCCTTTTGACAAGCCAGTACAGAATGGATTCAAATGCAGAGGTTTGATCAATTGCCTAGATCATGCTACTGCCACAGAGTCCAATGATGAATTCCCTGAGCTTCTATATTCTCTCCTTCAAGCAATATTTCACTCTCTAACTTCAAATCCTCATAAAGTGAAGCTGGAACCCATCATTTACAAATACAGCTCATAACAGTGTGCATCCAAAAAAAAGACACCAGAAGATGATGTGTTAGAAGTACTGCAGCAACCAATCTCTCAGAAATCTGCCCTTTTTTTTCTCATTCTCCATCTACATGATATCTACATCTCCTGCTTCTTATTCCATCAATTCCATCCACGGTTTAATGACACAAAACAATGCAATGTGTACATAAGAGGTTTATGTGTCCACCCAGCTTGCACCATGAACGGTTTTCACATCTATTCTGTCTGATATAGTTTTGCAAACTTGTTTTTGGGAAGAAGCATGTGAATTTCTCTTCATTTTGCAGAGAAAAATGTGAATTGAGTGATAACAACCCTTAGTATCACATCAGGCATTTTATGCAGGAGGTATGAGTGAAGCAGTTTCCTTCTGCCAAACATTGAGTACTGCAGCAACCTACCACCTTCATGTTAGGGACTGAATCATCTTATTTCAAACAAAATTTACCAATGGTGAATGCAGATGAAGGATTATTAGGTTGCAGAACTGTCAGGAGGATTCAAATTCTTACCCCTGAAACTCTTGTTTTCTTTCTCCAGGAATTACAGCATTAGTAAGTCTTCAGGCTAGTATGGTTACATTTGGTTCCCAGTTATGGTATCCTTTTGGTTGTCTGCTGCACTGAGGTAGAAAGCGCTGGACACTGTTGTATCCCATTTTTTCTGAAGATAGATTTCACTAACAGTTCCAATTAGAAAAATTTCAGATTGTATTCATTACCCTATGACACTCCAAATGAGTGTAGGGTAGAGCACAAGGCCACAGGCTTTACTGAGCATTAAGACTAAAAACCTGGTCTGATTTTTTCTCCCTGTGATACTTGACATTTATCCACCAGCTTTACAGGAAAAGAATGAAAAAAATTGGGAGGCATTTCAAAAAACAGAACACCTGCTGGAGCAAATTTTGTCTTTTGAAACACCCCCACAAAGGAAAAATTACACTGGGTGAGAAGCCCTCTGATTACACTGAAAAAATTGGTGCAGGTCTTTACAATGTGTATATATCTCCAAATAAAGATGTATAGTTACTCTCTCTGCAATCTCATGGATATACTTCACAGTGAATGATGCAGATGTATTGCACATCCAGTCACTAGTTGTGTCCTTAAAGGATATGTTCAGGGTGCAGGAAGCTCTGCCCAAACTACTACCTGCTCTCTCTGTAAGCCTCTGTTATATTACCATTCTGAAGGTTATGACCACAATGTGAAAAAATGGAATTCCAAAAGAGCATGTAAAAAGTTCAAAGATGGACTAGAAACTAACAAATGTGGCGTTGAAATTAATCATATTTGTGCTCCAAAGAAAGGAAGGTAGTTGAATGATGTTGTGTTAGAGGTGACCTTACTTCTTTGGATGTATTATACTCAAGGATAATGTAAATGATGATTTTATATTAGTTTTGGTAGGAAATTGTTCATTTTCAACATGTAGAGGGGAAAAAAAAGTGTGCATTTTTAGAGATTATTGACATGAAAATTGAATTCATATCCTTTTTACATGCATTGAAACTCTTGTTCTAATATAAGTAAAGATGCAGTGTCATTCTATGATTATGTGATGTAATTCATACACTCAACATATGATGTGCACATTGAAATCAAATAAATTTTCATCAAAATTTATTTATTAACTAATTGAACACCAAATGTTTCAACTGCCTTCCAAATGTATAGGTTCTTTGATATTCTCAAGAGTAAACATTGGGATGCAGCCTTGTGATGACATTTTGGAAGGCTCTTTCGCCAAAATTCAAATTCATTGATGCACATTAGTTGACAATTCCCATAGTTCATGCATTGCCAGGTGTTTCTTTTTCATCTCATTCTTAATCATTTGTATTGGGAACTAGATCCAAACAAGACAATGGACAATGAAATGGTAATCAAAAGATGTAGTTGACAAATATGAGGATCATTGTTACCCTGTTTTCTCTATGAACAAATGAACTGGTGGTATTATTCGACTAGTGAACATGAGAACAAGTTAATTGATGAACATGCTACTCTGGTACAAAGTTTTTGAATTTTCCTAACTATTTATACTGACTAGTTATAGTTAGAGACTTTTAAACCTATTTAAAGACTATAATAGTAGAAAGGACATAACATATCATACGATATCAGATCATCTCTTACATGTTGGAAATACATGGACATGTATTCTTCTATCACCTTAGAACATGATTTTAATCTTTTGTTTTTTCATCATTTTTTGAATTATCTTTGGAAGGTTGTTTTGTTTTGAATATCATCATTCATAACTACATTCTGAGTTTTCTTTGAAGGATTTTGGAAGATATATTGCAAAACAATTTTTGAATATTTCTTATGATTTCTTTAAGTTTTACAATCTTGAAATTCATTTGCACCAAACATGGTGGTTGTAACAAAAATCTAGGAATTATTTTTAAAAACTTGTATTGTAGTTTCTTGAGAAAATTGTGTCGTAAATTTGAAAACTAGTGGGAGAAATCAAAAAATCCTTTTAACATTTGGCAACGACACAATGAACAGGAATTATTGTAAGCATCAACATTTACAATCCATGGTTTGAATTAGGTTTGTTTAAATAACTTGGATTGTTTTGTGTGCAAATTTAGTTTCAGTTGTGGTTTTAGTTTCTTAAAATTTTAAGGTGCTGTTTTGTTATATTTGGAAATAATAAGGGAAAGGTTAAAGCTAGTACAAAGCTTTTAAAATTTGGATGTCTTATTTGTAAGGGAAATCCATTGCTAATCTTTGACTATTGGGTGGAATCAATCCAAATTTGTCTTAGATTTATTAAATAGATTGCATTATTGAAATGCAACCATTAAATAGATCAACTTGATTGCAACCATTAACATATCCATTGTTAAATATATTGCATTTCATGAAATCACCTAATGTATCACTTGGTGATTTCATGAAATGTCAAGAATAATTACAAGAAATCTTACTTGGTGTACAACTTTGTCACATCGATCAAAGGCCTTCCAACTAATCAATTTCAATATTTCATTTGGAACTAACGAAGGTTCAAATAGTAGCAACTACTATTGAACAAAGGCCAATACACCAAAACATTACATGGTCAACCAAACCAATTCTTGGTCAAGGTGAAAGGTTACATGTTCATTAGAACACAATGGTTTTAGGAGGGAATCCTAGTGTTGAAAATGTAAGTTGTACATATTGTCAACAAGTGGGACATGAATTCAAACACTGCCCTTTATTGATGATAAACTAAAACAACTTTTGAGGGATGAGGTGATGAATGTTCGTCAACTTACAATCTTAAATACCACAATTGGATTATTCAATGTACATGTGCAAGGAACTCAAGTAGTCATGTATCCAGGCCTTGGTCACATGTAGTATTAACTAATTATCAACTAACTTGGCAACCACATGTTACACCTTTTGTACCAAGTCAAACCAATGTTTTTCCTACATCTACATACCCCATGTGAAACAATATCATACCACCTTACATTCCCCTAGATCCTAACTTATATCTGACATATAATATTGGAACAATAAGATTTAACCCTTTAATTTTTAGGAGTATCACAAGTTATGTATTTAAATATGTCTATATGATATTAAAACAACCTATCATCATTAACACCAATACAAACCCCACATACTATTGGTGTCCAAGTTATTAGAGTGGTTTCGTTAATCATCAGCAAGGATGGAAGACTTGTTCCACAATAGGTGACAACTTTGATGACAACCAATGCATTGGTTGTTAACAAGATGCATTGAACCAATGATAATTTGTCAACACATATTCCAAGAGGAAAATTTTCTCATCATCTTCCAAATGGGGGACCACCTTGAAATTCGCTTGTAAGAGGTTTGCCCATAAGATATCCACCTGAAGGACCACCATTTAATCCACATGTTAAATCATTTGGATGGTTAGCACCCCCATTCACACATGTTTATGTCGCCATTGTATCCACCAATTGTGCATGATTTATACAAGAGCAAGTGAATAAGCTACCCGATAGAAAGTTGCAATACCCAACTTATGTTAAAGTTCATTGACCTTGATGCTCACGTTAAAGTATTCAAGAAGGCCAATAAAACTAATGGTGAAATTATGGAAGTTGATATTATCAACCTATTTGGTTTCATTCTCAAAAACAATATATTTGAATGGGGATGAAAATTTTGTTCAAGTTCATCCAAGTTTTACGTTTGAAAAATTGGAGAAGTTTTTGGCAAACGGTTCCAAACCATGAAAAATGACAAGGAAGTCTATATGTAATTACAAAACATTCAATAGTAAACTATTGAATGTGTGGAGTTTTACTATGAATGCCTATTCAAGTTAATGAATTGCTTACAAGTTAAGGCAACATATGTCTTTTTGACCACTATTTTCAGGTAGGTGTTTTGCCATATGTGTGTCTAGAAACTGCATGTATTAATAGAACATAAAGAAGCTACAATAGTCTATAAGGAAAATGGACCATTTACTATAAACTATAATGTCATATTAGTTGCAACAAAGATTAATACAACAACCCAAGTAATTGTTAATAATATCTTAGCCAAGTCATCGTTAATTTGTACTAGTTGTGTTAAAATAGGTCATAGCATTTAAACATGTCACAACTAGAAAAGAGAAATATTAATAGTACCAACTATTGCAACTAAACCATTTGAATCAATAACAAGGATCATTGCACAACTTGTTAAACCTATTAAGCCTTTATATTACCCTTGTATCATTTGTTCCAGTATTATTCACCAATTTGGAAACTATCCCAAAAAAACTAAGGTCCATAACATCTTTTAGGTTAAACTATTCAACATCACTACAATAACATTTAAACCTCTTTAAACAAATATTGTATTTGTTAATGTAGTAGTTGATGTAACCACGTGTAGCAAAGCACTAGAAGAATAAGTGTTCAAGGACTAAAAATTGATTAAAGCTAAAAAAGTAGCTAATTGGCAAATGGAGGAACGATTGTTTGATTCATTTGTTAACATTGTAAGAGAACTAGAATGTGGTGATGAAGGTATACAAACAAAAACCAATATCACTAAATCCTTATAATCAAACTAAGTTGGACTATCTAGAACTTTGAACACAACTCAACATGTTGGAAATAATCATCCAAGAGATTTATCATTCCAACCGGCAACACCAAAAAAGATTTTGGAACAAATTTTAAAAGATATCACACTACAAGGAATTTGCAAATAAATGACTAAATTAGTGAGTAATTTTTAATTGTAATTACCACATGTGACTTACTACATGCCTAATTGCCTTGGACAAGTCGCATAAAATTCTAGTCACAAAAGTTGGCACTAAGTTGCAATGGCAATTGCATAATGATGCGACTTACATGAACTTTTCATTCATCCAAACTAGTTTATGTGGCATCGTCGTTTTATAATTGATTTTACGACTCACTAATGTAGTCGCATTATTTATATTTATTCAAATGTTATTATTATTAAATAAATTGTATTATTTTTAATTTCATTAAACTCAACTTGTACCATGTTGACATGTGTCATTACATAGGGTAAATTTAAAAAGCTACTTTAAGTTGTTAAGTAGGCCAACTATTGTGTTTATTTAAGCTCACCTAGTAGGCACTTAGTTTAAGTTGGCTACATAGATAAGAAATATTCAATCAACATTCTAGCTTTGACACCACATAATAACCAAATAAATATATTTCATGTATACATAAATAAACCTTCATTTGATTCTGAAAATTATATTATACAAGTTTTTTCTTGGTGTATCATAATTTTACCAATATAATTTAATTTAAATGTGTGATATATTTATTCATATATAATATTTATAAATGGATCATAAATAAATTATAATAAAAATATAATAAAAGTTCTTTTTATTAAATATATTATTTCTGATATAAAAGATAAATTTTAATAATAAATTTTAGTTTTAAAATATTAATTAATGCCATATAATTAATTATTTTTATGGAAATATGAATTTTATTATGTTTGCACATATAATATTTTAAGTTTTACTTAAAATTATGATAGAAAATTTATGAAAAAATAAATTATGTTTTTTCACATTTCAAACCTCTATTTGATTTTTTAAATTATATTTTACAATTTTGCTTATAATAGATCATAATTATATCAACAAAATGTAGTTTAGATGTATGATATATAACTTATTCACTATATAATGTTTATAAATGAGTCATAAATTACTCCTACTACCTAGTTTATTTAGTATTTAACAAATTACATTGATTATTTAATTAAATAATTAATTTAAAAATAAATATATCAATATAATAAAATACCTATTACTTAACCCACATACATATGACCTACTAGCACTTACGACCTACTACTTATCCTACTTATTGCCTACTTAATAGATTAATTTTGCATAGCGTACCTAATTAATTAAATAATTAATACAAAAACATTATCACATATCGACATGATAAAATACCTACTACTTAACCCACATACATATTGCCTACTACTTAGTACCTTACAATTTACAACTTAGTAGTTGATTAATTACCTAACCTAATTAATTAATTAAACATAACATTATTTCATTCAACACAATGAAATACCTATTACAATGAGCCTACTTCATACTACCTAAAACCTATTACCTAACCTACCTAATTAATTAACTAATTAAGAAACACTATGAAATATCAACATGATAAAATATTTATTACTTAACCACATACATATTATCTATTACGTAACCTTATTTCTACCATTAATTTCACAAACCCACCAAACCCTATTACACATTTAATGGTTAATTCATTGAAAAAAATGAAAGGAAAACAATTAGACCATTAAATCCAACAATTTCATTGGCCAACTCATTATTTTTCACCTTTAATTACATGTGCATTTGTAACTAGGATTTATAGTCACAAATCAAGTTTAAAAGATGCCATGTGGTGTCCAATGGCCTATGAACCACTTTCCAAATCATAGAAACAATTATATTTTCATTTATTTTTGGATGCCACTAAAAATGGATGATATAAGTGTATTTTTCATATTCATCCAAATTGACCATTTATACTCTAAACTTGAGACAATTAATAAAGTTTTACCTGACATCAAATGATATATTTTGGAACTAGTAGAGTTGGCAAAATTGATACCTTTAAACCAATCTTACTTGAACCATTAGTGGTTAGTATAGTCATTGATCATCAAATGACGATCATACAAGTTTGAATAGGCAAGAATTTCATAGATGATGTTCTTTTTTATAGTGGTTTTGGAATTAACATTATTACAAAAAAATTATGAATATAATTAGGATTGTTTAAACTTAATCCAACACCCTATAATAACCTTCATATGGCAAATCAAACGATTGTTGTTACTAGGTTTGACCTGAAAATGCATATTCATGGCATACCTTATATAATTATATTTATTGTCATATAAAATAATGTTCTTGATTCTAGCTATTCAATGTTACTAGGTTTTCCTTAGTTGAAAGATGTTAAAATATCTCATGAGTGGGGTAGTAACATTAATATTATTCAATCAACCAACACTATTCAAACCATATTATTCAATAAGAAACCAGGAGTCCAAACAAATGTTTGCAAGCTAGAGTGTCCATTTTTGGGCATTGCAAAGGCAGCTTTTCTGCACCCATGCAAAAATTTGTTTCAAGTTGATTTCTTATTAATTTTTTATGAAAAAGGACTCATTTATGTGATTGTTATAAAATTTATTTTGATACAACTTTGAAATTTTTTTTAATTGAATTTTTTCACCAAATGGGGGACTTTTCCACGTAGACAAGTTACAATGTTATAGTACATAAAAAAGGTACAAATTGACTCAACATATGTTGAATTTACAAGCATATACATTCCCCCCCCCCCAAACTCAAAAATGTAATTAACAATTTAAAATAAGAGTTTACAAGTCATTTGAATGTAAGATAAAAGTTTTATGGACTTTTGGGTAGGCTAGAATTTAACAAAAATGGCAAAGTCCCTCACTACTACATTTTTGTGAATTACTACAATTTTGTTCTCAAATATTGTAGCCTAGGAGGTACTACAGAGCCACCATAAATTATTTTATATAAAAAAATGACTTTTGTGAAAAGTTTATAGGTAGGAGATGATGACATCATAGTTTATTTTATGGGGTTTAAAGAACCCACGTGTAGGCTATTATACTAGGATATATTTTAGGCTATAGATTTTGCTTAACGCTCGACTAATGTGTTTCAATGACCTAATGTGGAAGGAACCACTTCACAATGAAAGTCGAAGCTTTGCGTCAAAATTGATTTTTATGCACAATGTGGTGGCGCCTTTGTGCCGAAACCCTACGGAACAAGCATTTTAGGTTTTATTGTTTGTTGTTGAAGTTTTGTTTTGATGTGTTATTGCAAAGACATTGCACAACTTGCATTAAATCTTCTTGCAATGTTGATATGGGTTTCTTTGTGTGATGTTTTGGTGCCTTAATGTGTAGGCTTAGTCAGGAACACTTTGTGGCTTGATTGCGCAACTATTTCAATATGTTTATGTGAACTACTGCACAACTAGCATTAAAGTTTTAGGGCAAAAAAAGCATATTCTATTTCAATGGCTTGATGCGTAGTGTTTTGCTTAACCAACTTCAAAGCTCCATACAAAGGTAAGTTATTGTTTCTCTAGTTGATTTGTTATGGGTTATGAAGAGTTTTTTAGAATTTTGTAACATTCGCTAATAATGCCTTTTCAATGTTGTTATTCAATGTCTGTACACAAGCTTTTGCCTTTTGAGGTTTTAGGGTTTTGGGTTTATGCCACACAAATGACTAGGCTTTTGCATTGTGAGGTTTTATGGTTTAAAGTATATTACACACAAATGACTAAGCTACAATGTTTAAAATGAATTTGGCTAAAAGAGGTGTGAGGGTCTTACCACATCTATTTCCTTTAATTTGTAATCTTCTAATGTGATGTTGTTTATGCACTTGACTCTGTGTAGTTTAGGTCAATTGACATAGTTTTTGAAATTTTAGTATTTGTGAGTAGCTCCCTAATATTAACTTTCCATCACATATATATGCACCAATATGTTATTTGTCTTAATGAATAATCTATGATAATTTAAAATAATTAATGAACTTGTCTGATAAACTAATTCTAGAAAGAAGGAAAATTGCAGGTGATGGTAATTTATTGAGTGAAGACTCTACTTGCAATCAAGAATTTCATATGGCCTACAAGATTTGTGGTTAAGCATGTGGCACCAACTTGCCTAAGCAAAACTATAATGCTTCAAGCT
>Ga0209611_10010901_pt1 | contig 13260 bp, 3 predicted proteins | sample S1TSphgellanicum_3_FD_187693 | JGI IMG/M metagenome (GOLD analysis project Ga0209611, IMG submission 187693) | Host-associated microbial communities from peat moss isolated from Minnesota, USA - S1T2_Fc - Sphagnum magellanicum MG (SPAdes) (version 2) | ecosystem: Host-associated > Plants > Peat... | reverse complement strand
CTGAGTGATTTTTCCTGACACTGAGTGATACCCATTACCCTGAGTTTTCCAGCCAATAGGATATCGGACGGACGGATGGACACACACCGATTCTTTTATATATAGTAGATTGTTCTCCAAAGAACCCATAACAGACAAGAAAAAATGGTTCTTCAAGGCGAGTTGATCATTGTGTGAACATATTGTACGAAACCCACATGGATCTGCAAGCAGATGTCGTTGTAACATTGGACATAAGGCTTGGTGAGGCATGGAGTGTGGCCCTTTTTTACCGCCAAGACAAGTTGGTGTTTATAATATTTGAGTCAATTAGTGAGAGTTCGATAACAGTCGGCATGCATTGCTTTTCCTCAGTGGTTGCTCCAAAAGTGAAGTGGCCTCATTGGCTTACTATATTTGCTAGCTTGGGACCTTCTGATATCTAACTACAGAGCCAAATTTTCTTCTTGTCCATACTTAAAAAAGAATCCATCCTAAGCTGCATAACATCATAAGCATCTTTACACCTTTAACATAGACTTCCACATCCCCTATACCCCTCCACCACCCCTACAGGAGGGTAATTGCCCATGTAGTTTCCTCTACCCAACTTTGTTCCGAAAGGTTTGTCCTCAGTTTGTGGTCTGGAGTGGAAATGAAATATTTTTCTGAACATGACAACCTTGGTTGAAAATGGAACGTGAATATGGGGGCCCTCCCCAAGCATAATTTACTGCTCCAGGCTTGAAATGATTTTGAATATTTCGACTGTTGGCAATGTTCCCCAAATTTGCAAGGTTACACCTAGGGTTCAAATTCGTGTGGTGCACAGCGGAAGTTCCGTCTGTTTGGTGAAACTCGCATAAGAATTGAACAATAGAATTAGCCTTTTGTTGGTTTTGTCTTACACCTCTTATAGAGGCATCATCATGGGAACTTAGTTTTAGGGGGTATAAAGGGTAGAGAATCAAAAGTTGACTTAATGGATAAGGTTAGAAGCTTAGTTGTAGGTCTTTTTTAAAAATTGAGTGAGGTGAAATAAGGTTATAGGTGAAAATTAAAAGAAAAATGAAGGAAGAATGGGGTTGAGATTTTCTCCCCTTTTTTCAAGAGTTGTTTCTTGGGTGGGGTTAGGTGGGGTGGAGTGGAATGAGGTGATTTTTTTCCTCTTTTTTCTCCCCCTTTCCAAAGGGGGTTTGGAGGAATGTTTTAAGTGGAGTTGAAGATTTTTTTTCCCTTTCTCAAAAAGAGGTTTTTCCTTAGCTAGCATGGGGAAGAGAGAGGTTTGGTTGTTTTTAATGAGGAGAGTGGATCAATGACGCACTCCCAAGTCCCTTATTGAACCCACTTGAGGGTTCAACTTTGTTGAGTTGCGGAAGGTTAAGACTTGAGGGGCGTTCCTGACTTCCAGCACTAAAAAGGGGTAGAGGGGCATGCTAAAAGTCCCGAGATTAGACTAGGAAGATAGACTAGAAGATCAAGCTTAAATCTGCATCCAAAATGAACCACAAGAGGGTTAGTTCACATTCGGAAACACCCTTGGGTGTTGGGACAAGTCACGGGCAACTTGAACTACTTGACTCATCACAGCCCGAACTCGGGGAAAGCCACCACCTTCCCCCATATAGTATTTTCTGTGTCTCACCGCGAAGGCTACATCCGAATGGCTCTTTTTCCCGGGACTCCCAAGTTGGAGTCCCAAAAGTGTCCCGGGTTGGAGTCCCGGAACTTTGAGAGCTCATAATTCTCGACTGCAGAGTCCAATGAAAATGAGGTCTAAAGCGAAGTTGTAGCTCTCCTTGAGAGCTTTCCAACGCCATGTCGCACTTTTAAATCGGACCTCGGAAAGAGGTCGATTCCTGACTTTTAGTGGTCGGGAGTCAAACTGCCACTTTGACTCTCGGCCCTTCTTTTGCCCCTAACTTGGGCTGCAGATGGCCAAATGGCTCATGCAAGGCCATTTTGGACATCTACTCTTCAAAACATTTCCAATGACATAAAGAGCGCATCAAGGCGAGGAGATTTGACCCTTCAAATCGTCTTCTGAGTTTTCGGGAGTCCCGGAGGACTCTAAGTCTTCACTTTTTGGGAGTGGGAGTGGCATTCTCCCACTCATCCCAAAGTAGGGTTGCGACAATCAAGGTGCTCTAAAATATGTTAAATTATTAGGGAAATAAGCTTAGTGTTTTTCAAAGGTAATTTTTTTTATTAAATTGAATGTAATTTGTGTTTAAGGTCAATTTGATGCAATTTAATAACACATGTTTCTTCTTTTTGTTTGGTCTCTTCTTCGAAAGCTATTGAACTCTAAACTCATTAACTTCATTTAATGAAAAATATTATTTCAAGATGGAGCCTTTTATGGCAAAGTTGTTTGTTAAAAACAAAATTGTGAAAATCAAATGTGGAACTTAATTTTGGTCTCTTAAAGTAAGCAAGTTGAACTTCTTTTCAAAAGTTGACAATTCGATTAAACTTTATAGTCAAACATGATTAGTTTTAATTTGATGTAAGACTCATTACATGTACAATCCTCAAGTGTTGTTTGTTTTTTGGGTTAAACTTCATACTTACACAATCTCTAATATTGGGGATTGTGGAGTGTATACATGAAACTAAACTTTGGTTTTCAAAATGGGCTCAAAAGTTTATGGATTTACAAAAATTTACCAAAACCAAAAGCACATGATTTACAAATTTGAAGAATTTAATTCAAACCTACACCTAGGGAACGTACCCAAAATACTTAATTGTTAAAACCTAAACAAAAGATTTAAAAAAAAAGAACTAGCCAATAATGGTAATTTTTCTTAGAGTGTTGTTTTTTTTCCTAGGATGAAACTTTGTTCAGTGCACTCAATCATAAAGTTAACCATAGGACCTTAGGATACATGCATGATTCCCAAGACATCTTGCTCTATAAGAAAAACTTTCCTTAATATATAACACATGAAAGCATGTCCTTAAAGCTAAATGTGAAAGCCAACTCATGAATATGTAATTATGGAGTTTCCATCTTGGTTAATTTGAACTTAAAACATTCAAGCACTATGCTAAAATTGAAAACACAACACCCAAAAAAAAACTTGTATTAGCAAAATTATTCAAACATAAATGGGTTTGCATTGCAAGTTCAAAATCCAAAGATGAAATTATTCAACTTAAAGCTTTTTTTGACCTAACATAAATGGGGACTAATATTTATTGAATTACATTTGAAGATTTGTATTTATTTTTTGTAACTAATCAATTTGTGATTACATGCAACTAGTTGTTGTTTTACAACTATATTGGATCATTCTATAATTGTAAATTTTGTCACAATGCCTTTTCACCTTTATACAATCATGTATGCATCTAATATGCAACTAATGATGTATGTTGCCTACCACATGAAGCATACTTTGCTTTCTGGAATCCAGATAAACCCTGTAAGACCCCCTTTTAATCACATGTTTGGCCACCTCATGGTGACCAATGTGATATGAACCTATTATACCTATCTACCCTACCTAGTTAGGTGGTACATCCTGTTAAACAAGGTAGGTAATGTAGTAGTGTTCAATTGTGGATAGTCTGTTTAAAGGATGGAAGATGTTTGTTTTCAGGGTGCAATTTGTTGGCCCAAAGGCCACAAAGTGTATGGTTTGTTCTTTTTCCAATACATTGACCCTCTCACTTTCAGATGGCATGACTTGCTTATTCCTTGACTAATCCACACAATTTTGGCAACATTAGAAATGCTAGGTGAAGGGCTACAAATGTGCTTTAAGTTACAGAAGAAAAGGAGGTGCGTATGGGATTTGCTCTCCTCAGAGCCACTAAGTGTTTTTCCTTTCAATTGCTGGGTTCAAATTTTCCCTTTTGTTCAGTCAAATAAATTTGATATGCTATGCAAAGTCATAGCCACTCAGGAATCAGCAAAATTTCTTTTCAATACCCTCTAAAATTGATACTTGACAAATGTACTAGACAATGCTTTGCATTTTGGTGAGAAAGGCATCTCAACTCATATTGCTTTCTATACCCAAACGTAATGGGTTTATAACAGGTTTGAAAATGCTGTATTGGGGTGCATTATAGAAAGTGAAACACCGAGGGGGGCCTCAAACACAGGACTCTCTCTGTCTTCATCATTACAGAAGTGTGGAGTAAAGTTTGGCAGCTTTGCAGCATCGTTGTTGACAAGTACACTTCTTGCACCCTGCACCCTTCCTTCTCCTGCATCCTTATACACTTATCTTGAATCAATAACTTTAATTTTGGAAATTCATAATTAAACTATACTTACTCAATTTATTGCCTAATAAAAATTAAAAATAAAATGACTTCAAAATTACTTTGGGAAAATAATTCCCTAGAAAATTCTGAAACCATGTTTCAAATTTGTGTTGATAACTAAAAAGTTCAAGGAAAAGAATTAACATTGTGTTCCAACTACTTTTTAAAAATTCAATGATTAGGAACATTAAAACACACAATTAAATTGATATTATTGAAATCCCAAAATCTAATAAATGCACTTGTTAAATAAAATTGCAAATATTCATTCTAGTGTTTTTTATGATTTTTCAAATTTTGATGGGTCCAAGAAAATCAAGGTGTGATGTTCATAGTGATATCACCGAAGGATGGGTTTGCCCATCTTTAAAGTCACTTTTTGCACGTTATATTGGCATGTTTTCTTTCACTAAGGCTCCAAGTCTAAATGTTGAATGTCATGGGCGTCAAAACCATGAAAAAAAATATCAAAAGGATATAGGTTTAAGTTTAAATTCAAAACACAAAACAAAGGAGCCAAAACAAGAACATGAAGATTAAAACCAAGAACACAAAATGTGCAAGACCAAAGTACAAATACATTTTTATTGTAATGAAATATATAAATATACAAGATTATAGAACAAGATCATATTTTAGATTAGTGTTGAACAAATTAAAGGTAGTGGGGTGTCCTAAGGTGCAATCAAGGTAAAGTAGACAACTCAAGGTTCCTTGTTAAAAAAATTATATGTAGCCATGAAAAAGTTTTAATGTATTGAAAGTATATATATAATTTTGTATAATAATTAACATGATGATAATCTTTCATTTTATATTTAAAATTTTGAAAAACCCTGTCTTGAAAATAAGATTAAATAGAATTTTAAAAAATGTTTCTACTTGCACAAAATGTCCCATCGTACAAAATGGGCTACATGTGGATGAAATATTAATTTTTTTAAAATTTCAATTTAATGGAACTTTAAAAGATACTTATGTATTATCAAATTATGGATGTTATAACCATAATATATCATCATTATTAATATGAACTAAGTTTGAACACCATTTTGACCTAGGTAGTTTCATATGTACTTTCAACTTACTTTTATGATACTAAACTTGTTCAAATTGTGTATTCAACTTCTTATAAATTAAATGTAGAGCCCTATGGTTTTATATTTGTATTTTCAAAATATTTTCAATCTACTTTCTTGTGTCCATATCAAAAATTGTTTCATGTTTTAATTGGATTTTGAAAAGATTACATTTTTTGTTTACTTTATCTTGCTTACATCCTTTAGCTTTATTTATACACCTTTGGGGACCAAGGTCAAGGAAACTTCCATGTAAGTTTTATGTGCCCATCAACCAAGGAAGCTTTTAGGAGGCTTTTTAATTATAAATGAACTACATGTTAATTAAGACTTAACTAAAATTGAACTATGAGTTAACTGAAAACATTAAAAGTGAACTATGAATTAACTAAAAGTGAATTATGAGTTAATTAGAAGTGAACTAGGAGTTAACTAAAAGTGAATTGAAAAAATTTAACTATTAATGAATTAAAAATTAATTATGAATCATAAATGAACATCCATGTGAATGGACTTTATTTGTGATGTCAATGACACTAAGTTCACAACTTTAGTGTTATGTTATTCCCACTACACAAAAAGGAAAAACTTTGTTTTATTTCTAGTGCAAATACACAAAAGGGAGCCAACAAGATTATTTTACAAAAGGATTGTGAATCCTTTTTAGTACTTTTTCATTTTTGATATGAAAGAATTTTTGAATGAAGTCCTATTATTAATATGCATTTCATTTTGAAAACTTATCATAATTTTTAATCATATCAAAATATGCTCGTTTTTTTAAGTTTTTTTTTTTTTTGGTATCATATAAACTACAACTTTGTTTTGTATCTTATGCACATCACACCCCATTTACATGTGATAAAGGATTTTTGAATATTTTAAACTATTTATGAATTTCAAATTTTCATATCTTTTTAATTGTGAATGTTTTTTGAATGTGGGTAGTAGGTTATTATCAAGTAAATATTTTTACCATGAAAATTATTTTATTAAAAGATTTTTTTACTTAATCCTTTGCAAAATTAATCACATTTAACATAGTTACTATTCAAGTTCAAAGGTCCTTTACTAAAACCAAAACTCAAAATTAAATTTACTGAAATTTGAATTTGAATTTCTCAACATTCATATTAGTCATTTAGCACAACTTGAAATCTCAAAAGGAATACTTAATGTAAAGTTTAAGATCTATGTGCATCAAATCATTATTTTTAGGGGGTATTAGATAATTGTCAAATCTAGTTTTTACCACCCTATTATTATCTAATTTTTTAATATATACATATTAAAACCACCCTATATTAATTATAATCTATAATTTCATATTATAACATAGCTTATATTATAATTAAATTAATTATTTGAATAAAATATACCCTATTTTTAAACAACTAATTTATAATTTTTACCCAACAACCAATATATTGCACTCTATATTTTTACTCATGTATTTTTTCTACTTTTTTTTTACTAGGGTCCCCTGAGCTTGGAATGATTAATATAACTTTAAAATGTCAAAAAAAAAAAACATATTTAAAAAATTTCACAAATTTCACCATTATCCAAGACTTTTTTAGCTCTTAGATGCGTATTTGCAACCTTTTATAGTTGATAGATGTAAATAACATTGCTCCTTGAAAAATGAATGTGAAATATGAAAAAAAAATACAAGCAACACTAGCCATTCCACCAACCTGGAACAACAAGTACCTAGAAAACGCGGCTCATTAAATTTTGAAGGCCAAAAATCAGAATAATAAGCATAACACATAAATAATAGTGCATTCTCAACTTCACTAAAACTACCATCACGACCACAGGCAGGTGAAGAGGTTTTGAATTGACAATATATTAATATTTGTGACGGAATACATCTTTAAGAACCATTATTCTCCAACCACATGTTCATCTAGTTGTGCGAAAAAAACACTAAAGGTGAAGCCCATAATAGGGTTGATTATTTGTAATTCATGTTTCCTTTTATTCAGCCATGATGACTTGTTGCAATAGCAATCAATCATTGAATTAAAAGAAACCTCAACATTGCCACTACTTGTTCTTAGTGAATGTAGCTTAGCTTCATTTCCCAATTTTCTCCCTTTGCTTTGGCAACTCTTAAAAGTGTGTGTTGAATTTCAGGTGTCCTGCCCCTCAATGCACAGAAATAGATATGGGCACCCTTTATCTAGAAGCTTGAACACCTCTTCCCTATACTCTTCAATCCTATAATCCACGTACATTTTACCACCTTTCGCATTTTTCTGGCCTCACCTCAAGGCAATGTTGTATCTGAAATTGTCAAGGTACATCTTTGGGTAGTCCTTGAACTTATCATAAATAAGGCTTTTAGTGTTGGCCACACCCCAGAAAAGCCAAGCAAGGTCATCAAACTTGTAGGTTGGAATGTCCTCCATGCACATTCTTTGTGAGTAGCCTCCATGAAGAGGTTAACCACCCCTCCTTCTGGACCTCCCTTTGCAACTTTTTGAAGGCTTTAATACGCAGTTTTACCTTCTTCACTCCTAATCAACCATTTTTTTACTATCGAAATTTCACCAAAAAACGAAATTAAAGGACAAAATTGGAAAATGAAGTGCTTTTAGAAGCTTCCAATAGCCAAAAGTGAGAGATAGAAAAAAATAGGCAGATTTGTACATATGATTTTCAGCATTTAGCCAAATATGTATAAAAGGTTGATTAAAAATTTGTACTTCATATTTGGTTTATCCAGATTTGGCTAATTCTTCTTGTGAAAAATTGCCATTATATATATGTCTTCCTACCAATGAAAGCCATATTGGCTCCCAAAAATAATTCTGAGGAAGAACATTGCTCCCAATCTACCATAGGGGCAACTATGACAAAATCCAAAACAACAATTTGTAAGTTACAAACCACAAGCCCAAGTCGCCAGGGTTTTGAAAAGAAGCCTATATATCCTTCAGTGTCATAAACGTGTCCCAAAAAAAAGAATGGGGACTGTCCTACAAGCAACTATAACCAAAAATTACATATGATCATAATGGTGATTTCTATAAAATTTTTAAAAAAAAACACATTTGCTTGCATTTAAAATTAAAATTTATTTCAAAAGTTTAAATGTAAGTGTAGAATGTAGTTTCTTGATGAAAAGTTATAGTACAAGATAAAAGATAATGTAATGTTACTCCTATATAGTTTTGTAATGTGTTTAGTTTTTGAGTGTAAAATATTTACATTACTTTAATAAATATATTTTAAACATTCTAATGTAATGTAACTTTATACAATAATGTACTATTAAAATGCAATATTTTCCTCTAATATTTTCGGATTGAATAATTGGTCAAAATAGAGTAAATATGACATGTCCTCCATATGAAAAAAAATTGTTGCTTTATAGTGGAGTGCACTTTAAATTTCTGATCTTATTTGCTCATTTTTAGAACTTGGGTATTCAATCCTGTGTTTTATTTCTTTTGGTCAAATGAGGTGAAAGTGATACCTAGATCCTTAAACCACCTTAAACCCTAAACCATGACAATGATTAGTAGAGGTGGATCACATGACTAATGATGATTAAGGAGGTTGTTTGTGCACAAGCAGATGGCACACATGCTTACATGATTACACGAATTAAGGGATACTTGCAAAATGTCTTAATCATGAATATTGGGATTGGCTAGCTTTTTTTATATTGGCAAAATTTCACCAAAACTTGAATAGAGAATCAAATTTGAAATTGAAGTGGATAATTTTGGGGTTTTAGCGACTAAAAGTGAAAAGAAATTTAATGAAAAATCACTAGATTTCTACATTTGATTTCTAGTAAGTAGCTAGAAATCTAGAAGGACAATTACAAATTTGAACTTTATATTTGATCGATAGCCAGATTTGGCTTAATTATCCTAATGATCATTGCCACTATTTCTATTTTTTTTATACAGATGATTCCAACGTTGGCTAGATCTCTAGATCCTTGAAAATTTTTGCTGGTTTTGGCCTAATGATATGATACCTTTTCTAGGATAGAAGGATTCCCTTTATTTCCATATTGTTATGAACAATGTTTTTTCTAGGGGTTGTCTTTTGGAGCCAAAATGGTTATCATGGATATGAAGATGTAAAAATAATGATTATCATCCAGGAAGATTTAGCCAAATCTGGTTACAAACAAATATGAAGTACAATTCTTTGATTGGCATTCTATATTTTTTGCTACAAATTCAAAATCAAATATAGAAGTTTGGTGAATTTTTATTACTGTATACTTCTCAGTTCTTCTCAGTTCTGGCAATTGAAAACCTCCAACAATGTTTCATTTTCTAATTTTTGATATTAAATTTTTTTTTGGGTGAAATTTTGTCAATATGAAAAAAGTTGGTTATGAACATTCATGACTCTTTCATAAAGAATGTGATTTCAAAAAATGCACATCACAAACTTATTAGGTTTCATAGGTTTGTATAAAAATCACACAAATTTTGTGCTATTATTAATATGAATGATATTTGTACGATTCAATATTTTAAATAATTAAATTATTTTTCAAAAAATGACATACATAAATGTTCATGTTTAAGAAAAAAAATCACATAATTTTGTCCAAAATTACATCACAATAATTACACAATTTTAATTTAAATATAAATTATACATATTTCATATCAAAACATCATAAGTACAAAAGACATATCATTTATATAAAAATAATTTACATATTTTTTGTGTCATTTTTACATTTTAAAACTCACAATTGTTGCACAAACATATCATTTTACAATTTTCACCTATATAAATAAAATTTCATGATATTGTAAATTTGTGATCTTTTGGCTCACCTATATAAATAAAAAGAGAATACCTATTGACAAGGCATATGAAATAACAACGACCCCCACCCTAACCAAAAATATATATATAAAATCAGCAGGGACATACATAATGCCAAAGCAACAAATCCCACCCTTCCCCCAAAAGAAAAATGAAAAAAAGGAAAAACCCACACTACCCCCTGCCACAAAAGAAAGAACATGTGCCTCTTTGGTGGATGTTTCATTGACTCATTCGTTTGAGCACATTTTGTACTCCTACTTTTTTTTTTATCATCATTTTCGACCTAGGTTAGTGCTAGGGACTTGCAGTTGGGCCTTATTTCAATTGACGCTAGTGTGGGCTATGCAGTTCGCCCAAGTGTGGACCTGTCCTCAACTGATTTTTACTTCCAAAACCTGTTTTTTTGGAATTTATTTGAATTTTCAGCGTCAAAAAGCACTTACAAAGCAATATCTCTCACATTCTGAATCCAAATTTTATCAAATAAATTTCATCTAATCGCTCATCAAGATCTTTCCAAGAACACTGAAGGTACATTCTAATTCCTCTGGAAATTTCAGCTACAATTTAATTTAGTATTCAGTGAAAAAATCACTCAATATTCATAAAACTTTTGCACCACAAGTCCAAAAGTCAGGGAATCAAGCCCATGTACCCCTCTCTCATCAAGAGCTTTCAAAAGAGACCAAGAGCATGATCTGAAGCATCCCGGTTCGGCGGATCTCATAACTACAAAACAAAACAAACTACCTTCCTTCATGGATAGATTTCTTTAAAAGGACTAAAGTGTTTTTGCCTTGCATAGAGAAGAATCCTTTTGCAAGACGAAGGGTGCTGCAAGTTGCAACCCTCCCAAAAAAAGAAAGGAAAAAAGGACACTGGTTATTGGTGTGCTTTACTTATCATAAATGCGATGAAATGCTCTCACTTTCCACGTCCAAATACTATTTCTCTTCCCTCTAGGAGTCAGGTCAGGCTTAGCCAGATTGGGCCAGGATTGCACCGCCAGCACCCACAGGCACCTTCACTTTCACTTTCCCCCTGTTCAACTTCTCATCAAGTTCGAAAATTCTTGGGTGGTACCCGAACTAATTAATAAGGATACACCATAAGTACGCCCAGTCAATAACAGTCCTCAGTTTGGTAATGATTTTATTTAGGTCTAACTTATATTATTTATTTTGTGTCACATAATGCGGTTGAATACCCAATATAATAGAGCATTTCCGGAAGGGTTTTACATGTAGTGTAAAGCTTGCTTGGGGGAAGGCATTACTGAAATCAGGGCGTACCGGGTGCGAGGCAAATGCAAGCTCATTTTTGGGCTTTAGGTGATGTAATTATCAATGCTAAAGATGTGTGGTAACGGAGGTGGGGCTTCACGTCTTCTGTCCAGTTCACCATAGAAACAAAAGGCCTACTCTCATATGGATGAAAATTTTCACATTACAACACATTGCTCTAGATTTCCGCTAAGAAAAATTTCCAAGGTTCTAACAAGTGTTGACGGGTCCTTTAGATTTAAGTGTTAAAGTCAGAGGTTAAGGGTTATTGTGATCTGAACCTGAACCGCTCCCCGTCCATGGAATTAACACAGAAGACCAGACTGTGGAACTAGCCTTTTTCTAGAACTGCATCTGTGAATGAGCGTTTTTCAAAAGAGAGTAAGGTACTCTAAGTAAGAAATGTGAATTGTTTTGAAAAATTGGTGAGTAGAATGAATTTTTATAATTAAATGTTCTCTTACTATTTGTTTTCAGACTTGGTACCTTAGGATTTCAATTTTAATTTTGTTATCAAATTTCATACCTAAACTATTTTCAATCTCAAATAGTGTGTAATGTGTGGTGGAACCCGACCCAGTTTTCAAATCAGGCCTGGGGGTTATTGAATTTGAAAAATGATACCAAAACTGAAAGAATCAAGCTGAGAGCTACACCTGGAAAACCAACCAAATATTTTTAGGTGTCAAAACCTGAACCAGAGGTTCTCTGAAAAAGGAAGAACCACCCAACATTGGTTCTATCCATAAGAAGAACAGCTTTTTTTCTGTGGTGACTTTTTGCAACTTGTGAAGGGAAAAAAAGGAGGGAGAAAAACATCCAAAGGTGTTTTTTCTGAAAAGAAATAGGCCCAAGTGTTTTATGGCAAAAGGTGCAAAGGTGTTTTATGGTGATTTCACATCGTGAAGAAAAAAAGTGTGAAATCACCATATTTAGATGATAGGCTCAAACGAGTAGCCAGTTTATAAAGGGAATCCAACTTCTTCTACTTAAATTTGGCTAAGTCCTATTGTGGAAGATCACCAACCCACTTCACAAATTTGAAAAGAAAACTCTAATGCACAACGTTTTCTTTAGGAAGTACTCTTTGATGTCAAAGTGACAATCATTAACATGAAGATGTAAAGAAAGTGGCACACAACTAATACTAAATCAAGGTCTCTCAGTCCAAATCTAACATTTCTAAAGCTTAATATGGTTACTAAGAGGCATCACTCAAAATTAGCAAGGTATCAGTGTGGTTGCTGGTTCACCCTGGCCCATCACAAACAAACCCAAAAAGAAAAATAATAATAGAACACACCCGGGTGGGGTACCTAGTACTTAGAACCTACCTTCCATATATTGGAGGGAGCCACAGAAGGTGCTGTCCTAACGAAACTTGGAGAACCTTCGAACCAAAGAAAAAGAAAAAAGAAAACCCTAAAACAAGGCAAGAAGCTTCACTTGAAGTGAAGATTTAGCCAAATCTGGCTATAAACCAGATATGAAGAACAAATCTTTAATCCTTTTATAATTTTGGCTGTACACACTGAAAACCAAATATATGAACCTGGCAACTTTTCTTTTTAGGCCCGTTTTACACTAGGAGTCTTGGGGCCACTTTGAGTATTTTTGGGTTGCAAATTGGCCCCAAGTTACTAATAAATGCTAGAACATTGACGTCAGGATGTTAACAAGGGGTGGTGTTAACAAGGGGTGTGTCACACTTTGGCCTTGCTCTTTACATTAACAAGTATCTTAAGGCAAAAGAAGAACTATGGAAACCTCAAATATTTCACCATGTAATGAAAATTTAGATTGCGTTTTGAGCCCTCAGG
>Ga0209611_10010898_pt1 | contig 13262 bp, 9 predicted proteins | sample S1TSphgellanicum_3_FD_187693 | JGI IMG/M metagenome (GOLD analysis project Ga0209611, IMG submission 187693) | Host-associated microbial communities from peat moss isolated from Minnesota, USA - S1T2_Fc - Sphagnum magellanicum MG (SPAdes) (version 2) | ecosystem: Host-associated > Plants > Peat... | reverse complement strand
TGTTCCTCGCTACAACACTCTTGGTAAATGACTTTCTCTATTCTTAGTTTTGGAAATAGTATCAGTCACAGACTTACCTACCAAACAACCGCTCTTGTTACAGCCACACCAATGTCAGTGTTCCTCTTCTTTCTCAGCTGGTCTACCATTGCCAGATGTAAAACATCCTCAAAACAGGCTCTTTTGTAATTTCAGTCGCATCAAGCTTTCAGGAATTGGAGACCACTTTTGAACTGATTGTTCTTCTTGTTGGTGCATTGAAGGCACTGAAGCAGTGGAGTTTATTGTGGATCGTGCTGAGGTTTCTGTAGCTTTTGCACAAGGCACCAAGCTCCCTCTGGTATTAATAGTTTGCTGCTGTTCTGATTTCTTTTTGCCCATCTTTCATTCTGCCTGTGCTGTTTCTAACTATTTTTGCAGACTAGGCAGTCCACATGTAGTCTTGTGGTGTCTTGTTGGTTCATAAATGTGAAGTCGCTGGACTTTTTGGACACTTTTTTTTTTGGGTTGTGTTTGTTTATCTGCCCAACTCTTAGCATCATCAAGTTGACATACTGATTGCTTGTACATGTTCAATGGTTTGTGAAAGTATGAGCATTATCATTCCATCGCACATGCAGCTCTTTACAGTCCTTTCTGTGCCTACTCATAGAACTTGTCAAATGCAAGCCCAATGTGAATAGACATCAAATTTTTAGTCTTTTTTTAAGCATGCTGATTATTGATTTTGACAGATTATTCTCTCCTGACCCAAGTGCACATAACATCTTTAAAATAAGTTATAATGGTGAACAGAAGGTGATGCAATTGATCTTCATCTTTGACCCGATAAGCTGCTGGTTTTATGTACAGTTTCATTAATGCTGTCTTGAAGTTGGAACCAGATACAGACTGCCTTTTCAGTCGGTTACAGTAGAGTCAATTAGGGGCTCATTGTGAACTTTAGGAGTATTTAGGGCCCATTTTTACTATTGGGCTGTGTGTGCCTGGGTGCAGCTATTGCAACCTTCGCAAGTGTCACAGGTAATCAGAAAACTGCAGCTGAGGCAGCTGGTGTTACATTGTACTCCTGGGAGCTGGAGTTTCTGCAACTGATGTGTTGTCAGTTAGGATAGCTTCCATCGAGTCTAATGGCTTGAGTTTTCATCTGCTGGTCTATATAGCTACAGATGATGCAGCTTCTTGTTCTTTCATGTCTTGAGATGGACATTAATTCTGATACTGGTAAAGCTTCAGGAGCGCTCTCTGTGGTCAAGGGCGTGGTTGGCATTGCTATGTACTGTTGACTTTTCAAGCAAGATCTACAAGTTTTCTTCAAATCTGTGAAATTTTTGGTTGAGGCATGTAAGTGTATAGCATAAGGTAGCAGCGATAAGTAGTACTTAGTTATGGGGCAAGTGCATTATTCAGGGAAAAGGAGAATTCTGTGGACCTAACACCTCCATCTAGACATGACATCTCCATGATTATGTACACCAATGGTACGATGGGAGAGCCAAAAGGAGTGCTTGTCACCCACAAAAATAATGTGGTGACCTGCATAAATGGTCTTGGGTCAATTTCTCAAGACTCAGAATGAAGTGGTTAAGCGTAATGAACCCAAATGTGAGTTTTTTGCAATCGTCCAAGTCAGATCCATATCCAGCCAGGCACCACATGCAAAATGTTTTCAATGTGCTGATAGGTAGTTGTGATCTTCATCTTCCATATCTAGGACAAATCCAGAGTCTGGCTACAGATACATAAAGGGAACATGCATGTGCAAGTTATCGTTCATGTAATGAAGGCCATATACAAAATATATATCAGGACAGATAAAACATCAGGTCGAAACATCGTTATGAAAGTAAATTTTGTGAAATAGTTTTGTATGGCAACCATCTTTCTGTTGAATGCAGGACTTCAAGAAGATGATGGAGGATCTGGCAAAGTTGAAGCCAACCTTGTGTTTGTTGCCATACCTCTGTGAATTTTCAGCCTACCTACAGCTCATGAAAAACCTCATCAGTGGGTCAGAGGATGTGAAACTACTGACTAAATACGGTGTCATTGTCAAGTTTCTTGGCAATGAAACAGATGTGTGTCCAGCGTGGAACAGCTTAACCAGAGGGTTGTGGTTTCAGTGTCAATCACAATCTATTCATCAAATTGCACAAGGCATCAACCAGCACTGCAATTCCAGAAATTGCCAAAATACTCAATTTTGTCAGAAGTTTTGTCCCAGACCATGGTATGTGATATCTATCTTTGTGGCAACCATTGTAACCATTGGCACATGTATTCTGGCTCATGCAGCAATCATTGGTTCTGATAGAATGGAGCCTCACTTCCCACCCTGGCGAAAAATAGATGTTCATCCTTGTAGCTAACCACTCATCTTTTATGGATTTTGCATCATTTATATTTCATTGTTAGTTAATTAACTACCTTCATGTAATGATGCTGAATAGATACCTCTAACTGCTCCTGGCTGTGATGGGGCTGACCACATTCTTGCATGGGAACTTGGTAAGAAAATTCAGCTTCCTTGATGAAGTCAGTGCATAGTCATGGCAGCTCATGACTGCTATCTCTTCCAGTAGCTTTAGCAGATGTTCTGCATCCAATTTGTCACCAGTCCAGTGTGCTCTAGGATATGTTCAGCCTGCATCAGACCCCAACCATTAACCTCTATGCAGGCCTCTCTAGAATGAAATGAAGTTTATCCATACAAGCTTGTTGCAGCTTGGATGATGATACTCTTGACCTTTCTAATTAGCTGCATCTCTTGAGTGCTAGCGAAAATCATGACCAAGTCATCCCATTGCTTCCAGGAGTGCAACAGAAACTCAGGACATAGATGTTTATATAATGATTTTCCTACGAGTTTGGGCTGAATATTATACTTTTATCTACACCCATTGTTGGGAGCTGATGAAGTAAGTGCCCAGTCATGGCAGCTCATCACTGCTATCCACGATGAAACTGATGGTTTGATGCTTTGTAAGCAACTGTCACAAGGTTATGGCAGCACTCTTTGTCATGTTACTTTCAAATTGTTATTGCGAGATTTCTCTTCAATTTCATATATATATACATATATATTCCTTGTGAGGTATCAGTCCTCCCTGCTTTGCTTGAGAGGCTTGGTTCTGCAGAAGACCATAGGCATTTGAGTGTGAGAGAGCTATTGGAAAGTGGTCTTGGCTTGAAAATGTAGTGGTATTTGGGGGACTTGCATTTGCGGTTTACATTCTAGATTGGAAGAGCACTGGTCTTCCAGCATGCAGATTTCATGTCTGAGCATCCACTGCCAAGGAACTGCCAACCTTGAGGGTCTGCCTGCTGAAATTGATACATCCATCCCTGGTTCCCTTAGAATTGGGACCAAGGAATGGGAAATGTCAGATGCAGAAGGGGACTGGGAGGGCCATTAAGAACAGCATGATTCACATCTGTCATCACTGCACAAAAGGAATACCCAGCTGCATTTCTTGCAATGGACAGAGCAAATGTGGTTAGGGGTGAGAGATTGAATTGCTGGAGAAGGGCTAAAGCAGATGAGAAAGAAGAAAGGAAATTCAGGATTTGGAGAGAGACCACTATACTCTAATGCTATTCAGGAGAAGCAGCATTCAAAGCATCTAAGATAACAAACAGGTTTGCTCATCCAAACAGGTTGGAGTTGGGAAATGCTCATCTGATCATGAATCTGCCAACTGAGAAAGCAAAGGAAGAACCTGAAAGGAGTTTCATCATGGACCATGAGCCAAAAACTTCCAGATCCAAAGCTTCAATGAGAATGAGCAAAATTTCATCAACACATTAATAGTTTCCCAATGACTATTCACAGTATCCTTTCTAGTACATTTGATGAGCATTGGAGGATAGGTCTAATTATTATGTTACCCAACGTCTAAGTCAAGATCATAGCTTCTTCCCTATTTGAGCACTGTTTCCAGAGATTGTGATTCCAGTTGAAATTCAAGGAAAATTCAGCATACAGACCTTATCGTCGACATTTCTAGTCCAACATTAGACCCAAAAGCTAGGGCTTTACATTTCCTTGGACCCAAAAATGAGACAACATTAAACCCTACTAACAAAGTGCGAACATGTTTCATATCATGTACATGTCATTCAACTACACTATGAAAGGACCCACGAGCAGTGCGGTGCGATCAGACCCACCAGAGGAGCCACCAGCGCAGCTTAGTCCAGTACCATCTTGTCAGCGCTGACGTTGCTGTTGTATTTCATAGATGCCTTACTTGCTCAACATGCCCTCTTTACAAATGTGGACGAAGAGTGGATGTGGAATTATGGTGTGGTTCACGTGGACTTTATATTGTAGTGAAACCAAGAGGTAGAGTTGGAGACAACTAAAGTTGGAGCCTGGACAGGGCGTGCACATTGTTCATTTCCAATTGAGGTTGGAGTTAGACCAAGGAGACTGAGGTGTGGAGAGTGAGTTGCAGTTGGGGCTAAATCATGCACAATTAAACTCAAAATCCCCCCAACCATAGAGATAGATCCCTTCTCATCTGTGATGGAATTGGTTCTACCTGGCAAAAACATCAAGAATTGAACAAATTGGGGTTCACACTCTCAAAACTAAACCCACCAGTCGTAGTAAGATTAATAATAGTGACCTTATGACTTACATATCATACATGCTACTAATAATTCGCACCTTTTGTTGAGATAATTGTAATATTGAAGGAAACGTGGTATGGCAACCAGTGTTTTTTTTTCAATTTTGTGATGTTGCTCAAGTGGTGATAGTCTGTAACTATATTTGGCTAGCTATGTTTGATGAAATTCAAAATATAAAAATATAAAATCTTCAGCACCCTTCATATTGTAAGCAATTGTGATAATTTATGTGGATTTATTGGAATTTTTTGTGATTTTTTGGCAATTTTGTTTTCAAAACTATTAATGAATTTGTGACCGAATGTTCTTTTCAAAAATATTTCTCACAAAATGCTCTTCCAATCTAGCATGTAACCCTCAAATACAAGTCCCTAAAATACCAGTGTATTTCCGAGCCAAGACCACTTTGCAATATTGTCCACCACACATGCCTATGGTCTTTCTAATACCACTGTTTAGAAAATAATAATATCACACCAGCAGTGAGATGAAGTCTTTTCACATTTGTGTTAGGGCCAGTTTAGACAAGGGTCCAAGGAGCACAGTCCAATGAAATCGAGCATTCCTATTAGTCAAGAGTTTTTAATCGGTCCAAGGCCTTTAGAGAAGGGTTCAGGACCCAGACAAATCAAATTATGATTTATCCTAAATGGCATCATTTCCGAGGGAAAACCAATTGGTCTGGACAAAGTACAGTTTAAAGGAGAGCTCATGGTTTGGAGAACCACAGTGTAAGCTAAGGTCCAAGGTTGTTCATTTCTTCATTTTTGATTTTTTTCACTGTTTTTTTAGTATAAAAATATAATTTATATAATATAAGAAAGTATGTTGTAAGAAGAATTATTTAGTCAAACTTATAATTAATAAATACACACATTTATAATTAGTTATAAAAGTGGTTTATACTGAATAACACTAGTGAGAAAAACTTTTAAAACTCAATCAATATATTTCTGAATTGAAATATTAATTTTTGATTCCAAAATAATAATTCTGAATTCAAATATCAGTTTTTAGATCGAATAAGTCTTTTGAATTTAAATAATAAACTGCGGATTCCAATATAAGTATTCAAAATTGAATTGTCCATTTCAAGACACAATTAATAATTTTCTACACTGATATAGTAATTTTCAGAATCCAAAATAATAATTCAAACTTCAAGAATTCAAATTTCAGAATTGAAATATTAATTTTCGGAGTTAAAAATATTACTTTAGAATTCAAATATCAAATTTTAAATCAAATAAGCTTTTTGAATTTAAATAAAAAATTCATATTGATATAATTTTTTAAATAACTGAAATAGCAATTTTCAGATTCAAATAGTTTGTTTTGAAATTCAAATAACTAAAAAAAGAATTCCAATAAATTTTCTTAGAATTAAAATATCAAATTTCAAATTCAAATAATAATTTTTAATTCAATAATTTAAAAAAGAATTCCAGTAGGCATTTTCAGTATTGAAACATTGATTTGAATGTTTAAATAAAATTTTCATAATTCGAAATATAATTCAGACTCAAAAATATATTTTAAAATACAAGTCATGATTTTAAGAATTCATATTAAAAACTTGAAATTCAAATTTCTTTTTTTACAATTTCAAGTAATTTTTTAAAAATTCAAATATTATTTTTAGAATCGAATGAGAATATTCAGAAATGAAATATCAATTTTCAGATTTGAATACGAATTTTCAGGGTTGAAATATTCATTTTTATATTCAAATAAAATGTTTCGAAACTGGAATAACATTTTTCAGACTTAAATAGTTTCTTTGAATTTAATTAAAGTTATTCAGAATGAAAATAAGAAATTTCAAATTCACATAGCAATTTTTTAATTTTAAATTTCAATTTTTAGATTCAAATACAATTATCAGATTTCAATAACAAATTTCAGAGTTCAAAGATTAATTTTCAGAGTCGTGACATAAAGAATATACATACGTATGCATAATAAATATACACACAAATATATTTTTTATGATAACATATCTTAAATATAATTTTAAAACATACATAAAAATACACTTTTAAGTCATTGTAGAATACCCTTAAGATGCAACTAATTTGATGAATATTGCAACTAATGGGACATGTCAACTAATTCATGTGTAAAAATAGATTTAAAAACCATGCAATCAATAGCATGAAAATTTCAATAATTGCATCTTAATTATAACAATGAGAAAATTAGTTGAAATTGGATTCTATAATTGCAAGTACTCTCAAACTTAGTCACACACAACTACAAGTCACATGTGGTTGCAAATGGAATAGTTACATTTTGGTTTATTTCTATTAATGATAAATTTTATAACTTGTTGGGTCTTTGAACCTTGAAAGGAACTATTTCAAAATCGAAACTACCTTCAAAATTATTTTTTGAACATATTGAGAGCAAATCAAAAGGTTCTAATTTTAAAATTCATGTTTTTAAATCTTTTTTTGTGATTTATGTGGATTTTATGCCATTTTAATGGGATGAAAGTCAATCCAGAAAACTCATCAAATGTCAAGGTGAAATAAGGTTTGTCCAAGAAATCCAATGTATCAATTTATTGCATTCATGAAATGTAATTTATTCATGATGAAATAAAATATATATATTGTATTATTCTTCAATGAACTTTTTTTGATTGTGAGATTTCAAGAAATTTTCATGGATGGACTTCCATCCCATGAAGAATGGTTTAGAATCCACATCACTCATGAAAAAGGATTAAAAAAGAAAAAAATTCAAATCAAAACCTTTCAATTTGTTTTCAATGTGTTCAAAACATAATTTAAAGGGTAATTTGAATTTTGAAAGTGTTTTTTTCAAGGTTCAAGGACCCATTGAATAAAAGAAAAGCAATGAAGAGATAAATTGAAGGGGGCGGGGGGGGAGGGGGGGTGTGAGGCACATGCAACATCTAGAAAAAACAAAAATAAAACTATGAATAATTTGATTTATAGGGCAAAAGTTGGGCAACCTAGAAAAATATGAAAGCTTTGAACGATTGAGAAGTTTTTTAATTTGTGGGCAACTTGAAGCTAATTGGAGCAATGCGTAAGGTGAATTAGATTCAACATTTTGTTGAAATAACAATGTAGATTTAACAATTTGAAAATGTACACCATCAATAATAACTTGAGAATTAGGGAATGTTGACCTTGTAAGCTAAAAAAAATACATTGGTTGTAGCCAACTTCTCTACACCACATGTGTTAGTGTAACCTAAAATGAAATATTGATGGATGAAGGATGAAGAAATCAAAAATGACGTTTCTTTTGTCTGGTCATTATGGATAGGAGTTGGAATGAACAACAAAATGAATTAGGTTTCCTTTTTTCAACATTGTTTGTTTGTTGTGTTAATATTTTGCAAGTTTCGACGACAATGGCAATGTTGATGAATGGTGAGGTGGCTTTTATTAGGTTGTCAATGTTTCATGTGTGATGTGCTTGGTTGATGTTTACTTCTTGAGGAATCTTGCTCTTGATGGAGAAGGAAAATGGAAAAATGGTGATTTGTTAAGTGGATTTTAATGAGGCATGTTGGGAGAGCTATAACAAAGATTTAAAGCATGGTTGTTCAACTATCTAGCAAAATCTTCAAAGTATATTATCAAAATAAGTTTTTTTATTTCTATGTTTTAGATTTAGTGAAGATGGTGTGTGAGAAGGATGTTCATTCATCCTCTATTACCATTATGTTTGAATTCTCCAAAATCTCCATTGCCCATGAAGAAACAAAACAAGGTGCAAAATTAACTAAGTCATTTGAATGCATGGTAATAAGATCCATATGGAGATGATGATTATTATTAAGAGATTTGAAGGAGTGGGTTTGGAATGGTTTAGTATACTCGAGGAGTTAGGGTAGTTTCGTGAGGTTATAGAAGTATGTTTGTAAAAAGAAACGAGTATTTATATGCATAGGTGCTTCAAGTGAATTTTTGTTTCTTTCAGATATCATGTGTGAACTAATAATATGAATCTTGCAAATTTGAGTCTTCAAGCGAATGATCTCCCACTTGTCAAGGCTTGGCTTTTAGGATGTGGGAATTCAAAAGAGCATATTGTTGAATTTGTGATTTCTATAGGGCTTGGGTTATAGGATGTTGAGTTGAGATTCCATGAAGGAAATCATGATAACTCAAGAAAGTGAATTCGAGAATATGAAGTGATTTAATCTAACTATAAAGCAATAGGAAATGTAGGTTTTGTGTGAGTATATTGTTCAAGGTTAATAATAATACTAGCATCATGGATTATTCTTCAATGAAAAAATGATTTGAGCTTTTTTATTTTTGTAATGTGAAATCACAAGCTGTATATTGTCAAGTTTTTGGTTACATTGGCTCCTTCTACAAAGGATATTTATAAGTTTTTACAGCAAAATAATTTGAAATATTCAAATTGGGGTTGATAATAGTTTTTTTGGTGGCAAATTCTCACCATTTTGTGAGAAATATTTTCTTTAAAAAATATTTTCTTTCAAATTCATCAAATTTTGAAAAAATTTGAGAAAAACCCAACAAAATTTCAAAAAATGCAACAAAAATCAGAACTATTGCCTATAATTTGAAAATGTGTTTGAAATTTTTTGGTTTCATATTTTGAATTTTGCCAAACTTGGCTAAACACAATTATGGACTATAACCATTTGAGCATCATCACAAAATTGAAAAAAAAAACAGTGGTTGCCATACCACATTTCCTTCAATATTATAATTATTTAAGCAAAAGGTTCCAATTATTTAATAGCATGTATGGTATGTAAATAGTAAGGCAACTATTACAAATCTTACTATGACTGGGTAAATTTCAAAGTGTGAAACCCAAATTTGTTGACTTTTTGATCTTTTGCTAAGCGAAACTAATTCAATGATAAATGATCATGAGAAGGGATTTGGCTCTAGGGTTGGGGAGATTTTGAGCTCAATTGTCCTTGATTTAGTTAGAACTGCAACTAAATTTCCACATCTTAGTCTCCTTGGTCCAACTCTAACCTCAATTGGAAATGAACAATATGCACGAACAGGTTAGCCTCGAACTTCACTTATCTCTAACTCAACCTCTTGGTTTGATTACAATATCAAGTCCATGTGAACCACCCAATAATTCCACATCCATTTTTAGTCTGGCTTTGTTAAAAAAACATAGTCAACAAGTATGGCATTTATGAAATACAACAACAACATCAGTGTTAGATGGGTGATCTTGGATTACGTTGGTTTGGTGGTTTTGTAACTTGATGAATAACTTGATTACACAATTACTTAGGTAATTATTTAATGGGGTAAATTGGGGGTAGGATTCCATAATTTGGTCATGGTGCATTGACATATGTCATGTGCACCATGTGATGTTGTTTTTTCTTGTGATTAATTGTGGGTTCACATGGCGAACCATGTGATTTTGTTTCCTTTCGATTATTTGATGAACCATGTGGTGGATAAGTTTTAAGAAGTTTCTTGATTAATTTTCTGTTGGTTAATATATAAGGAGGTGTTTGTGACCTTGAGAAACACTTTCATTTGTACAAAGTTATGGTATAAATACAAAGTCTGTGAGAATTGAAGTTTTTATTTTGAAAAGCTTTTGGCTTTGAATAGTTTTGGTGTTGTTTGTGTGTAATTCATGGTAGGAGAATGGTGAGGCTTGCATAGCCAATAGAAAGGTGAAAGGATAATTTTACAACCAAGAACATAGATTTCATAGCTATGTAGCAATCATACATAGTTTTGATCCTAAACCCGTTCGTGTTGTATAGTTCCTTTTGTGGTTGCCCACTTGGGTCTGGTCTGACTTCATAAGGGTATTTTGGGCATCATTTTATAGTGTAGTTGCAAGATGTCAAGTTACATGATGTAGAATGTGTATACACTTTATGCACAGTTTAATGTTATATCCCTTTTGCTTACTAGTTCTGTGGCTTGGTTTCTTTTGTGGGACAAATTAGTTTACAGTGGTATTTTTTTAGAAGGATTTTTCAATTATGCAGATCTTCGTTAAGAACACCAAGACAGGTATTGTCATCACGCTTGAGGTGGAGAGCTCTGACACCATCACCAATGTCAAGGCTAAGATCCAGGAGAAAGAAGGTATCCCTCTTGTTTCGCAGCAATTGGTTTTCCGTGGCAGAAATTTGTATGACAAGTTGACTGTGGAGGATTACGACATTCTGAAAGAAGCTACTGTGGGGGATTACAACATTCCGAAAGAAGCCACTCTTTACTTATGTGGAAGAATGATCGGAGGTATATCAAATTTCGTCAACACCTCCTTATTATTTCCTTTCTTATACACTTGACGAACACTGGTGGATGGATAGGTCTTATTACGATGTTACACAACGTCTTAAGTCCTTTCTACTTGGCTTCTTCGATTCAGGCTGTACTGATCTGCATTCCCATTATAAGCTTGCTACCCGGGTGTAATGAGCTTACAATGGAAATGCCCGAAATGGGGATTTTAATTAGGCCACTTTAGATGAGGATCCAGGGTTTGGGGTCCAATGAAATAAAACAAACTTTCTGAGTCGTCCCCCCCCCACCGCACCCCACCCCCCAATGGGCAACGCTCAAAACCAAGAAAAATTGTGCCCCACAATTGTCCTAAAGAACAAAGCCCAAAAATCAACAAGTTTTTATGTCTAGTAGGATAAGACCTATAGAGTGGGGCATTCCTCAAACAAGGGCTTGCTGTGAGGTGGGAACTAAGTTTGGGGCCTAAATTTGAAAAATGGCCAACTCCAAGGGCCTTATTGGGCATAAAAACCTAATTAGTTGACATTTTGAATACCACATTACACCAAAAAGCTGGGCCTTTACATTGCCTTGTACCCAAATATGCTAGGGTATTAAATGCTACTAATAAAGTGCAAAAACATTTTATGTCATGTAACATGCCATTCAACTACACTATGAAATGATGGCTAGGTGGATACGTCACCAGAAAAGACCCAGAGGAGGAGCAGAGTAATCCAATGCCAACTACTCAACAGCCATGTTGCTGCTGTATTTCATAGCTATCATACTAGTTGAATGTGCCCTCTTAACAAAGCCAGACCAAGAGTGGATGTGGATCTATGGTGTGGTTCATGTGGACTTGACTTAACATTCTAGTTCAAACCAAGAGGTCAAGTTGGAGACAAGTGAACTCAACTGGGGGTGCATATTGCTCACTTGCAATTGTGGTTGGAGATGGACCGAAGGAGTTGGTGTGGCAACTGAGTTGTAGGTCATGCTAAATCGTGCACAATTGAGGTTGAACTCCCCCTAACTGTACAGATAGATTCCTTTTCATCTGTTACAGAAATCATTTTGCTTGGAACAAACCTCAAGAAGTGAACAAATTTGGGGTTCACACTTTCAATTTTTAACTGCTCATAGTAAGATTAGTAGTAGTGGCCTTAAGATTTAAGTGTCATATTTGTTATTAATAATTGTTACCATTTGCTGAAAGAATTATAATATTGAAGGAAATGTTTCATGGTAACCGCAATTTGAATATTTCAAATTGTTGTGGTGCAAGAAATCATGAAGTTCATTTGTGTAAAAGGGCCAACACCTAGGTGTGGGGAAGTCGGCTACAACCAATGTATTTCTTTAGCTTGTGTTTTATGAAGTTCTACAATGTCAAGCAGCCATCATGTTTATAAGTTGTCTCATGACTTGGTTTTCTAACTTTTGCTTTCAATCTCTTTGTTTCACATTGCTTTGCTTATATGTGTTGTTGGTGTTTGTGTTTTTGTTTAGTGCTACACTAGAGTTTGAAATGTTATTAGGTATGTTGTAGTGTTACTGCTTTTCATATTTCCATTATATTGATCAGGTGCAGAGAGAAAACTTTCATTAAGGAGAATATTGTTGTTGTTGTACTCTGGAGGATCTAGCTCCATATCTTGAGTAAAAAACCTTTGCAAATATGGTGCAATTCTAGTCTTGTATCTTCTCTTTAGACAACTTTTTGCTATCTACTATGTATGAAACAATTGCCCTAGACTGGAGAGTAGAATGTTGCATCTCTATGAAACACCTTTTCAGTGTCTTTACATTGTACCAAAGCTTACTAGAAAAATTGGTAAGGATTGAGTTTACAAAATTTGAAGTTGTTTGATGATGGACATGCTTGGAGTTTTTGTCTCAAGGTGAACTCCAAGGAAGTTGGCAATGCTTCCAAGCTTCCTTGTAAGATTGTTCATCATCTGACCTTCATTCCTGTTCATGTTCCATTAGATTGCATTCAATTTTCACCCATTGTTGCTTGCTTGAAGTATGTGTGATGTAATCCTGGCATACCTACAATTGTTGTTTGCTTGCTTTGTGGGTTTTGGGAATTTTTGAGGTTTTCAAAAACAACATGATTGTAATAAATAGCTAGGCATTTTCTTTTGAGAGTGCCTCTCAACCATTTGATGCTTCAGCCTTTCATCACTCTGGCTTGCATGCAAGGTTCTGTTTTCAGGAGTCACATTGTTGCTGTTGCTGTCCTTGGAGCACAGAGTTGCCATTGCTTTGGATATCAGATGGATGATGTTTTTTCTGTTGCATCATAGTAATTTGTAATTTCCTGCTGATGCCCTTACAAATGCTGTGAGTGACCCTTCTGCCCCAAATGTTGCTTTCCTT
>Ga0209611_10010897_pt1 | contig 13263 bp, 5 predicted proteins | sample S1TSphgellanicum_3_FD_187693 | JGI IMG/M metagenome (GOLD analysis project Ga0209611, IMG submission 187693) | Host-associated microbial communities from peat moss isolated from Minnesota, USA - S1T2_Fc - Sphagnum magellanicum MG (SPAdes) (version 2) | ecosystem: Host-associated > Plants > Peat... | reverse complement strand
CCAAAATGAGTTTGAATGGACAACCAAACATGTTTTTTGGCAAGATTATTTCCTACACATATGATTTGCATTAGTTAAACATTTTGAACCCTTTCAACATAATTTTTTTGTCAAATGGTTTGAAAAATGAATCCTCTGCCTTACAGCCCTTTCCTTGAAAATTTCAAGTTTAACAAATCATGTCAAATTTCCTGTCTATCAAATCATACAAAATTTATTTTGAATGGGTTCAAAAAACATTTACCTTCTAGTGTTGTTTTTGCATTATGTGCAAGTTGGCATCAATCATCACTTTTAATGGTTCTTTAATCCAATTCCATCATATTTCCAAACTCCAAAAGCGATGAATATTTCAAATTTCCAGAATTAATGGTGCATTAATTTTTTTAGTTTTCCTAGATGCCTAAACATGATCCCCAAGGGAAAATGTTTTGGTCAATCCAAAAGATGAACCTTCCATTGTTGATGTCATAAACCTTTTATACTTTACACTATGCAAATTTCAAACCATGTTCCTATGGGCCTTCCCTTATTTTCAGGCCTAGACCTTCTAGTTACCACCTTACATTAAAAGAAATTTGGAAATAAATGATTACAAATTTAGTTGCAAATGACAAAATTTTAGTCGTAATGGACACATGCGACTACAAACCTTATAGTCACCTTGGACAAGTGGCAAAAGATAACTAGTCACAAAAAAATTCCACGTGGCATGTACAGTTGCCCTTGTAGTTGCATATTGCTTATGACTATAAGGATTTTTCATACATTAACTAATCATAGGATTATACAACTATAGATACGACTCCATAAAATATTGGGCAACATTGTAAAAATTACTTAAATTTAAATGATTTAATATATTTTTAAATCACATATAGTAAATACATTATTTATATTTATATAAATAATAGAATATATTAATTCATATTATTGGTAATTTTATAAAATTTCAGCCTATGAGTTATTGACACGTGTCACTACCTAAGTTATGCTAAAAACCTAATTTAGGTAGTTAGGTAGGCCACCTAGTCTAAGTACCTAAATGGGCTTAAATAGGCACCTAGGTTAAGTAGCCTAATTATGTAAGGTACATTCAATCAACATATCATTGTTAACCATAACTATGTAAGCTATGAAGTTTGATCTTTAGACCCCAAGGATGGATATCAAATCCTTTGCCATCAAACCACCCCACTTGATGTGCAAATATAATGGAATGCATTCTATTTAACCGATACTTGATTTTAAACAATGCACAAACATCAATTTCAATCTTTCATACTTCATTGATATTTTTCCAAGTGGAAAAAATTTAAGTTGATTCTTAATTAAGTACTTTCAATCACGTACACAATTAATCATATTTTTCTTCCAAAAATGTAAAATACTTTGAATAATTTTTTTCTGAATTTTGTTAAGTTGAATTACATTTTGATGATGATTTGTTGGAATTTGTTTTCAAGCACATGATTTATAAATGAAAAATATTTTACAACCAATATTTGATAGTAAATAAATAAATAATTTATCTCCCACATATTAATCCTTCATTTCATAAAAATAAATTATACAATGTGATTGTAATATATCATAATTTTAATTAATTCACATATAGTTTTTATAAATGGATAATATATCTATCACATTTCAATTTTATTTTATTTTTTAAAATACCAGTTATAGTATTTATGATGTATAATATATTTTTATATTTTACATTTTAATCTAAGTCACATTTAGTAATGTTAGATAATTAATGAATTTGATGGAATTTTAAGTTTTATATTTTTTGCAAATATAATATATAAAATTTATCTAAAATTATGGTAAAAGTCTTGTGATGAAATAAATGATATATTTTTCAGACATTTAAAACCTTTATTTGATTAAAAAAAAATCATACCTGATTAGGATTATAATAAGTTGTAATTTTACCAATAAAATTTAATTTACATGTATAATATATAATTAAATAATCATCATATATAAGATTTATAAATAGATCACAAACTCAAATTATTTAATAAAAATATTAAAATTTGTACTATCAATGTCAATAAACAATAAAAAATACTAATAAATAGTTAGACACAAGTTGATTATCAAACAAATATGTTTTAATCATGAAAATGTTGTAAATGGAAAGAATATTGGCCCTAGTTGCCAAAACAATTATGACCAAATGCAAAAACAACTAATTTTTCATCCATCCAAAGATCCATTCACAATATTGGATGAAAATGTGCATTTTCATTTTACTTTTTCATCCAAACATGTAATAATCACAAATTATAGTCGCATTTGCGACTTCATTTGATTATGTCAACACTATAGTTACATATGTGACTACAATAGCCGCATATATGACTACACACATTTATGACTAAAATGACACATAGGAATAACCCAATTGTAGTTGTAAAAGTAATCAATTTGGACACTAATCATATCTATAGTTGTAACCATATGGTTGGCATGGACAAGATTTCTTCTAATGTTGGGAGGTTGCAATCTTCAAATTCAATGAAGCCTAGAACAAATTTTTCCCCTCAAATTGTTGGCAGTTGTTAGCTTGCCAAGATCCTATGTTGGGCACCTAGTATAAACTTCATATTGCTCATGGGGTAGAAATCTAACTTGAGGTAATATAAATGGGTATCAATAATATGTTATGTTGGATGGGTAGGAATATAATACCATTTGTACTAAAGATATTCCAAATTGATATTGAAAATTTGATGCTAGATATGATTTTTTTAAAAAAAAATTCAACATCTAGTTGGTGGGTATGTGCTCAAGTATTACCCAATGCATTTTAGTTTTAGTTTTTGGCCAATTCTTGTTTTGCTACCCTATCTAATTACCAAGATGGTTTGTGGGTCAAATTTTTAGGATCAAGATTCAACAATTTTTCAAGATTTCCATCAAATTTCATGAATTTTGATTCCCAAGTAAGTTGGCTATAATAGTGGTGCAACTTCACAATTTAGACTCCAATTAAAAGGGTAAGCATGTTGTTTGTTTCTTTGCTGGTTTTTTCATGTGCATTAGATTCATTTATAAGGGTGATTTAAACTTGTAATGGATTGTGATTTTGATAAGACTTGTAGTGTTTATGAACTTGTGAATGTGTTTAATACTTGTAGTTGATGTGTTGTAAACTTGCTGTTAATTTATTTCAATCCAAATTTCTTGTAGGTTGTAAATTTATATGCACATTCTAGAATCTAGACCATGATGCTTGCAGCTTGAGTGTGTGGCTTGTTTTGTGTGCACTCTCTTCCAAAAAACATTGCAATTATTTTATAATTGTGTGCATTTGTCACTTACTTTGTCTTATATCAATTGCAATCTTGTCATTCATGTATCACATCCATCAAGTTTGTTTGGGCCTAGAAGCTTTGGCCAATATTGCCATTAAGTCTTCCCAAGGATTTTAGGCACAAGCTTTTTGTTTTTGATTGTGTTCCTTTTCCATTTCTTACACTTGGTGCTACTCCCAACCAAGGCCATAGGGTTCTTGATGTTGATTGTGTTATTCTTTATATAGCCCAAATATAAGCTAATTTTGAGAACAATAAAAAATAGAAAAAATAATATGAAATGAACCATCGCTTCCAAGACACATGGGCCACAAAATTGCCTTACGTAAAATTTGTGGTAGGTGTTGATGGGAAGGTGCATCATGTTAAATGCAAAGTTTCTAGTAAAATTGAGGGGTGTAATAAACTTTTGGTGCTGGTTAGATTCCTTGTGGAAACATACTAATCATAGGAAGGTAGTTCTTCCAATTGCAAATATGGTAGCAAGGGAATATTATTTTTTGAAAATGAATTAACATGTGGTCAATGAGTGCTTGTGTGTATTCAAAGGTAGGGATTTTATGGTACAATACACTAGAAGGAATTTCGTCCTTTCAATTTTGCAACCAAGAAATCTATGATTACAAGTCTTAAATGGGTGAAATCATGGTCAAAGGAGCTAGGGGTGCAACATTAAAAGTCATTTTCCAAGGATTGCACATGATACATGTCATTTTTATGTTAATTTATAACTTAAAATTTTGTACTTTGAATACACCATTTAACATTGCATTTTAGATATAAATACATTTTGATTACAAATTGATTTTATATCATGCATATTATGCATTTGTGCCCTCTATCATATATATATATATGAATTTTTTTTTATTAAAGCCACATTTTCAAAATCCATAACTTTTAGGGTCAAAAACACTTTTGAGCCGAATGTGTTCAAATGGGTTATGAAAACAATTTTCATCAGTTCAAGTCCTTTTGCCCTTCTAATCATCAATGTTAAAATCCTCTTCAATTTCAAAAGGAATGGTGCACATATGGTAGAAGAAAAAGAATGTTTGAAAAAAACAAGGACTATCCATTTTTGAGGTTTGAATGCTTTGAACATGTAAAAACAAGGGTTAAAAAAAACATTTCTTGTGTTAATCTCAATGAACATGACTGATGCATTAAGATGGATGCCGATGTGATGCCCGACACAAAAGGGTTGCATGATGTCAATTTTGATAACCATTGCAATAAATATGATGTTCCCCAAAAAAATTTAAAAAAAATTATTACAAAAAACATTCACTCCTTATTCAAATGTAACATTGCACTTATATATATAATTCACATCTTAGATTATCAAACTTAGGATATTGGTATTATGCTTTAGGTTAATTTTATAAAAAAGTTAATGTCAAAATTATATATTTGATTATTTTTGCAAGTATTTTGGTTCATAATTTCCTTGTGAATATGAAAGTTGATACTATGAAAAAAATTCAATGATTCATTCTCAATGATTTTTAATAAAAATATTTCCATCAAATCTGTATTAAATTAAGGTATTTTTTCCCTTCCAACACTTAAACTATAAATGATTGAAGTTTTTTACATGGACATTGTTAAAGTAATTTCAAATAAATATTTTTTTTTCCCTATTTACATATGATTTTCAATAATACAATTTTGCATATACTTGGGATACTTTTGTGTATAAGTTACCATGCTTAAACCCTATAACATCAAAAAATGTTCAATTTTGGACAAGTTTTTTATAATATCACATGTTTATTTCACCTCATTACAAGATTATGACATCTAAGTAACATGCAAATTATAGGATGATAGGTAAGAAGTAAGTAATTTGTAAAAGATAGGAAATAAGGGGTATGCAAATAATCAAACAAGTTGAAAAATTAGGTATGTGGGTGAGTGGCATTACTAGAAAACATGGTACTTTTTGACGGAAAATTTAGTAAAAAATTACAAAATTTGAACATGCGTAAAAAAGACCACTCCATCATTTTGGACAAGTCGATTTCAACATGTCCATTGTGACTAAATTGGTATTTTTGATTAGCAGAATATGAACCATTTGATTAGTCATTTTTGACCGATCAAATTTCTACCCGTATGAAAAAAAATTGTGGCAGGTAGGTAGGTAGGTAAATGGTAGCCTACCCTAGCCTACCTTATCCTACTTGACCTATTTAAACCTAGCTTAGTATATCCTACTTAGCCTACCCTACCTACCTTAGCCTTTTAAGCATGTACATAAGTTATAATGTTAAGAATTGAACCCTTGACCTCCCAATGATAAACCAAATTCTTAACCAATGGACCACACCATCAAAAGGTGTTCAATTTTTGTCAATTTTTTTTATTTCACATGTTCATTTCGACATTTTGCTATAAGATTATGAGGTATGAACACAAGTAGGTTATAAAAGGTGGGTGTGTGGGTAGGTAGCTAGGTAGTATGTAGATAAGTGAGTGGATGGTTGGGTAGGTAGGTATTACATATTTAAGTGGGTGGGTGGGTGGGTGGGTTGGTTGATAGGTAAGTCCTACATTTAAGTAGGTGGTGGGTTGGTTAGTAAATAGATAGGTTGTAAGATAATAAGTGAAAGGTAAGAAATATATATGTATTAAACATAAGATGTCCCATTTCACTAAAGAACATTGATCATTTTGACTAATGGTGTTTATTTCTTATGTTCAATTTGACTAGATGTCCCATTTGATTAAAACCCATTGGCCATTTTGACTAAGGTTGTCTAACTTGACTAAATGTACTAGTCAAATAAATCATTTTAGTTAACTTGATTGGTCAAAAAAACATGTTTTGGGCCTTTAGTCAAAATGAATATGTTCATTAGTATAAAAAAATCAATTAATCAACTATTTGAAAAGTCATGTTTTGTAATAATGTGAATAAGTGGGTAGGTAGGTAGGTGGGTGGGTTGGCATTTAAATAGTAGGGTGAAATTTTTTTAAGGTGTACCACATAGGACAAAAAGGGCTTAATTTTTATTGCAATCCTTTTCTACCCTATATTTGATCCCCATAAAAAATAATGAATCCAAAGTTGTCAAAATTTTCAAAAGGAGTATATTTTAAACCATTACAATTATAGATTCCATCATAATCATCCATAAATGTGTCTTTACATGATAAAAAAGGATTAGGTTGGAAAGACAGAAAAAAATGACGTTGTAACAAGATTTTGGTACATCTTAACAAATTTGGACCCGATAGGTAAATAGGTGGATAAGTGGGTGGGTTGGTGGGTAAATAAGTTGGTAAGTGGGTGGGTAGATAAATAGGTAGATGGGTTTAGAGGTGGGTAAGTAAATAATTAAATAAGTAAATAGATGGGAATAAAGTTGTTTATGTTCATATCAATTAATTTGTAATTATTTTTTAATCATTATAAATGACAATTGAATATCCACATCACTTTGTCATTAGTTGTAAATATTATACAAATAAAATAAAAATAATAAAAACTAACATCTTACATTTTATTATCACCTCATCATCTACTAGTCACATGTCCCACCAATATATGACTATAAATCTTTACACATAAAATTTAAATAATAATTTATGACTACAAATTATACATATAATCATTTAGAACTTATAATCATAAATTTCTTGGTTGAAAAAAATAAAATTGCATCTAGTTATGGAAAACAACTAGGTCTCTTTGGTCACCATTTTTGGCCTAGCTTAATACCAGTTCATAACAATGTGGGCGTTAAGCACTGGCCTACCTCCTCCCCAAAGGGATCAACTAATTACAATTATTGCCTCCATAACTAATAAGGTGCGTCCATACCTAGAGGGCTGGGACCACCTTGTGATCTATGTAGCCATCATTGATTCTTAGTCTACTAATGTTCAATTCATGATAGGTATTGTTTTTTTCATGGAAAACCTTTTGTCCAGGTCAAAATTTGGTAAAATTTAGGCCAAAATGAAAAAACACTGATTCATTCCAGTCCAGGGAAAGCATCTTCCTTTTTCAAAGAAGAATATTATGTTAAAAAATGTTCATCTGCATGAAACATAAGGTTTCTTCCTGTTTTAGTTCAGTACTTTACATATATGGTAATGCCCATGGTCCAGGGCTTTGCCAGAATGAGTACTACTGGAGGGGGTGCCTACAGTGTAAACATCTGGTAGAATTTTTGTAGTGTGTTTGGAGGGTGGAGTTTATCCTCAATAAAATTTCTCCTTCACCAGAGGAGCCATTATGCGACGAGCCCCTTATTTACTTTTGCCCGGGAAAAAATGGGGACCCGCAGCTTCACTGGCAGGAAGTTGCAGACTTTAAATATAGTTTTGCAGACTTGCGCTTCTGGAGCTTAAAGAAAAAGCTGCCATGGAGCTAGTCTACATTGTCTCCTAAAATTATAAGCGTTCTTCTTTATTTAGAAACCAAAAAAAAGAGAAAGAGAAAAAGGAAAGTCGTGCTTGTGTGGGGACACCACGACGGAGGATGTGATCGACAAAGCATCCTCAATCGCAGGTGCCGTCGACTTTATCCTGGCTTTTTTCTCGCTCTTCTTATTAGACTCATCTCAAGAAACTTGCAGCCGTTGGAAGTACTTGGCGAGTTGTTGCAACGGACTTCAGCAGTTTTCCCCCGTGCTTCAAGTTCCTCAATCTGCTGTGGTTTTGAGGTGGTGGTGGTATGTGAAGAGCTGACGATTAGTTCCTGTAGTATAATCTTCTAACGATCTCCTTTCGATCAGCGCCTTCGTCGTCTCTACGTAGCTCATTGATGCACCAAGCAAAGAAATTCGAAAATGTTTTATCATGGTCATATAATTTGTAGATCAGCAGCAGGCGCTGGCATTCGATGAGTTGTTCAAAAAAATTGTAACATCATCATCATCTTCTTCTTCTTCTAATTCCCATCTTCATCTGTCGACCGACGTACGCCTCATAATGAGTTTCGGTCTTCTTCTCTCATTAGATGCAGCTGGCAAACATATTCCCAAAGTTTTCCATGCTTGATTTGTAGATCAGCTTGGCATTAATTCGAGTTGAACAGAATTGCATGATCTTCTAAAGTTCTCGCATTTGACGCTCATAATTTCGGTCCTCGTGGACTCTCCTTAGAAGTATTTCGTAAAATTAGAAGCTAACTTGTTGGAGTTCAAGCTGAGAACCTAGCTGTAGAAGATCAAGCTAATAAGATAGCTTATAGAAGATCAAGCTGAGATCACGGAGAGATATGGAGGTCGAGGTCACGTTGCATTCGTATTAATCAAGGTGCGAAGTTGATGCTACATCTTGCGCAGAAAAAGACAAACTAGATTAAGTCGTGAGAGACTTAAATTTCCCCTATGCAAACATGAAATGGTATGTCTGACAATGGGAAAATACAATGATCCCCCTATTTCATAATGGGAAAATTCAAATAAAACATTGAAATAATTGTCCACAATTCCCTTGTAGAGTTTTCCCGGTGAAGGAAATTATGGTGCAAATCCACTGCCTAAAGATAGGGGGTTTGCCACCATCTCCCCACGGGGGAGCTTGTAACTAATTGCCAAAGAAAGGCACTGCGGGTCTTACTAGGCCGTCACCGCGGGTCGTATTAGCGTTCCTGTAGCAATGGAATAGCTGTACATGTGATATTGAACCTTTTGTGTTTTCTAGTGCACTAGCGGGATTGTGGAAAACGTGTTCACTTGCAGTACCTCATTACCAGCAGCATTAGCTGGTCGGTAGCTTGTAGTATTGGATTGGCGAGCCGCGTGCAATGTCTGAAATCATTGTACAGAGAATTGCAATATTATTGCAGCATGACCGTGTGCATCAGGATGTTTCAGTCCACAAGCAGTTCTCAGATGATTCCCTTGCGGGAAAATTGTGTAACTTTAACTTCAAGAATAGACTAAAAACGAATTGTGCAACACAGGGAGTTTTCCAGCATTCCCAGGGAGACTCACAGGGAAAGTTCAATTATGCCATCTAGGAAGGTACAGTGAATCAATGTCAAAGGGGACGTTGGTAATTTTTACATGGTTGAAAAGCACAACTGGGGGAAACGAATTTTCCCTTTGACATTGGTTCTGAGAGGGATTTCTAACAGGGATATATGAGAGCTTTCCCACATTGCACACACAGGGAGTTAAACGAAAACTCCTTGTGGACGTGTGTTCGCCGACAAGACTTATATATTATTTCGAGGTCTTTAATCCATTATTCAACTGCCTTCTGTCAAGAGCGAAATTGGGCTCGTGGGAGCAGGAACTTCGTGGTGCGTTCCTTGCTCTTTGGACTGCAATTGCCTAATTTCTCGACCATTTGAGACAGCTAGTTGAGAGTCGACTTTAAGTCTTGCATGTCGCCATGAGAAAGACGTGAAGTTCAGCAGGAAATTCATTGTCTAGAGATTCCATTCACAATCGTCACTAAAAGAGGAATTCCTGATTTGAAGATTAAGTTCAATTTCTTCGTACAATAACGATCACGGATCGATCTTTTCGTACTTCCCATCCTTCGAAAACATCAATGCAACGCTAATATTCCACCAGCTCATTTCCGCGTATTTCAAATCTCCTGTGCAAGGGCGAGCGTGAGTCGAAGAACCTCGATCTGGCGTGTGAAAGAAGCTCTATCAAGTCTGGTATTGCAAAAATACTAGAAGATCGATCATACAATAGTAACTACCCCTAGCTGCTGCATGCATGATCGTGCAAATGCAAAGCCCTAGTAGACATGTATCGATCGAACTCAGAAGATATAACATCCAGCACTACGGCAATGAAGAGAGCACAGGTGGCGGAAATACTGCGCAGAGAATGTGAAGTCCCAGCTGTGTGTACTACTGTAAGAGCTAGCTAGCACTGCCGCGCGTTCAACTCATCATATGAGCATGGATCTCGAGAACAGCTAATACGAACTCTTGAAGGTCTTGAATTCATCAATGGAGCAGCGAATTCATCGCATAAATTAGAGCTGCACAAATGAGATGTAGAATTGAAATGGATCGACTGCATGGATCATCTACCGAATGATCTCCATTTACATGGCAAGTTAAGAGTACTAACATTAAGAAGTACCTGCTGCACTTGGAGCCTATAAATTAGGGTCTCCCGACGGCTCAGGTCCTCCTCTTAGATCAGCTGGTAACGACTGATGAACCTGTCTGACATAAGCGTATGATCATAGGAGAACTATTCTTCGAAGAGCTGGAAAAAGATTTAACTATCTAGACATGAGTTTGTTCGCGCAGTTAATATCTAAACCTAGAATGAAGAAAATGCACATGAGATCATCAGGTAGCTCTTCTGTGAGCTGCAGTCTCTAAGATTCAGTTACCGCGTGACATGCTATAAGCTTGAGCTACCAGCCGTAGGATCGGAAGAAGCTTGTCGCCGCCTCGATCCTTCTTCAAGCCAGAAATGAGACCCAGCGGCTAGTATGTACATTTATGAGTACGTAGGACATACTATATATGTGGCCTGCAAAAATGATGGAAACGGTGAAGCTCCTGTGATTCAGATCAGCTGGAGCAAACCAGACGTCAAACGACGTAATATTTACATGTCTGATGGAAAAGAGGATGGGCGCGTTTATATATACAAAGGAGATGTTGATCGGCCAGCTGATGATTAGTCTCTGAAAGACTCACTCTCGCTGCAGCTCCGCGGACTGTACCCACCATGTTTCGTGATTATAGAACGGTGTGAGAATAGGCGTGTGTTTGGTGCTGCATCATCAGCTGGATTGGACTATGGAAGAGAAATTGACGGCCAAAACTTTTGTCAGGGGAGGTTAGCATCTTAACTTGGTGATCGATCACTGCGTGGCAGTCGCCGGGAGGACATGATGAGGAGCAGTACTACCCGTGACGTTATCCATCGCTGCATCTGATTGAGGAGGAAGGCGCTTGCGTTTCTTCTTCTCGTAAGCTATTCCTCTTGCCTTGGCTTGTGATTCTCTCACCTCGCGCAGATAAAGCCTGACAGCTCGAGCTCCGAAAGGATTCGACTCCGGCCTCCCTCCATTCTCCTCGAAAGCGGCTCGCAGTCTTCCGATAAGAGCATCCAGAGATCCCCAAGCTTGTCTTAACGGACATGTACATGGTTGTGGAGGATGAGGAAGGCCGAAGAAGGGACATGCCGGCAAGTGAACTTTGGTTTTCCCGAACTGATCCAGGTATCGCACGAAGTCGAGAACGTGCTGTCCAGTGCATCGTCCGAGAGCTAGAGGAGGACGATGATTCCGCAGGTATTGACCAAACGTGTTCCAATCTCTTCTCTTTTGAGCTTCATAGCGACTGGGCGCTCTGGAACCCTGATCCTGCTGTTGTTGTTGGACCAGAATATCGTTGTTATTTCCCGCGTCAACTGATCCCATGCTCAAACCATTCATCATGAGTCCTGACCCTGGCCCTCCTCCCGGTCCCATCATCATCAAGGCCGCGGACGGCCCAGCTGCAGCACCTGCATGATCCAGTACCGATCCACCTGCTCCCTGGCCACTCATGAGTGACCAATCCCTCTCCAGTTCGAACTCCAGCTCGACCAAACTAGTGGAACTCGCACGCAATGTCTTCTTGATGGATACCACGGAATATAAGGATTTGGCCGGAACTGCACCCTCGTCCCGGCGATCTACTCTTTCCTCAAAAGATTTCTTGTCTCTGCGCCGCTGTAGTCTTGAAGCTGGGCATTAAAAAGCCTGCGACGGAGACGGATTTTGCTTCGCGACCTGCATGATCAAATAGGTAGACCAATTTTCGCTCAAGCTCTACCCAGGACTATTAACCCTATTTAGTGCTTGATTGCACTGTACGTGCTGAACTTCCAAGTATTCCTGTAAAGGCGCGATGAGCATTTAGAGCTCGAATCTTAGTTTCTACACACCACAGAGCACGCCTCGCGCGCAGAGAATTGAGCTCAAAAGGTTGCAGGTGTCCGCGACAGCGTCTATATAAATAACTCGTCAGCAGTATGCAACCGAAAGCTATCTCGCAATGAAAGCTGATATACGGAGGCAAGCTAAAGGCAGGTGAACTAGCTAGCTGTACTCACGAAAGCCTCGACGGCGAAACTTCTTCTAGTATTATAACCAAGCAAACTTAGTTTACTGGTTAGGAGACCAGCAAACTTAGTAAGTTCAGACGACCAACATAGGAATTGAGTACGACACTGTCGCGACGACTGTAAGCTGCAACGAAGATGACGGAAAAAAGCTGTGACCCCACAATATTCTGTTGGCAACTAGTGCACAAGGAAAAGGAGGAAGCTCTGCTAACTGGAAATTGCTGCAGTACAGCAATCATCTGTACAAACGATGTGTGACAATTATTACAAGCACAGATGGAAAGAGAGGGATCTCGGTTCTCGAGAGAGAGTGAGTCTAGAGCGGCGCGATCATCAGCTGAATCGATAACATGAGTACTAAGTATAAGTCCAGGTCGCGAGATGAAATGGTGTTAAAAGGAATGTGTAACAGAAGCAGCAGCAGCAGCAATACTTCTAGAACAGTGGAAAACTGAAAAAAGCATCTAGAGTGAGATAGAGAGACGTCGCATGATCCAGACACACAGACGTCCCAAAAGGATGGATCGATTCTTCACGCCTGCTGCTGCTGCTGCATGCAGGAGGTACGATCAGTTTGCATCTGATTCAGACTACCTAGCTAATTATGACACAAATGGTATCATCAGATGCAGCAGCAGGAGGCCGGTTCATGATCAGCGCCGCACCCGGCCCCCCTATAAGTCCTACTCATGAGTCATCCTAAATCCTAGCAGCCAATCGATCATGCGAGAACGAATGACAATCGGCCGAGTCGCAGAAAAGTCCGATGATACTCATGGTGGAAAACTAGACAGTGAAACCATAACTAGAAAACAAGGCAAGGCAGGCACAGACACAGAGAGACGGAGAGAGAGAGAGAGAGAGAAAAGAGGGAGAGA
>Ga0209611_10010896_pt1 | contig 13265 bp, 12 predicted proteins | sample S1TSphgellanicum_3_FD_187693 | JGI IMG/M metagenome (GOLD analysis project Ga0209611, IMG submission 187693) | Host-associated microbial communities from peat moss isolated from Minnesota, USA - S1T2_Fc - Sphagnum magellanicum MG (SPAdes) (version 2) | ecosystem: Host-associated > Plants > Peat... | reverse complement strand
AAAAAAAAAAAAAAAAAAAAAAAACCACTGCTTCTGAGTGTGTAGACTTTGAATCCAGCAATGGGCTCTTTGGTATTGGTTGAATCTTTTACCAACCGGTGTAAACTTTGAACACCCAATGGCTGGTTCTTTGCCACTTCATCAACCTCTAAATGACTTTGGCTGAATTTCTTAACAAAGGTTTTTTTTAGTAGAAACTTTGAGTCCAACTTTCTTGATTGTCTAATTACTTCCTTTGCCTAAACAACTCCAATTAAGATGACCTAACTGTGTTTAACAAAGTCACATAGATTTGTATGGCTTCATTATAAAATCAACACAAACACTCTTTGTTCTTTGTTCAAGGCAAGTTTAACTCATTTGTGCAATGTCAAAATGTCATTTGCTTAGACACAATATTACAATTTATTGGAAACCATCAAAAGTAAAAGAATACAAAACATTTGTGACTTTAGTTAGAGCTAGGAGTTTTATTAAGAACCTCTCATGAGACCTTGAAAACAAACAGAAAGTAGGATCCCCCCAACTAGAGTAATTGGTAGGCGATTTCATTAAAAATTTCACCATCTTTTCATGTTTTGGTACATAGAAGACTAATACAAAAACAAATCATTTGGTGTCTTACCTCTACAAAATCCCAACTACAATCTTAGTAGATGCACCCACCTAATCATCAAAAACTTTTACCATTCACCCACCTTGTGCCGTGCACAAGGTGTGTGACCCATGCAAAAACTACTTCTCACTTGCATAATCATTTTTTTGGACCATCTCATATAAACACACTCACCACTCCAAACAAAGCCAATGTACACACTAAACACAACCTTATTATGGCATATTAATGCATGTGAATGATCAACAACCATGCACTAAAAATGTTGGCCACATTGTTTGCGTGGAATTGCCACACCATTATAGGCACCTTGTCATGTGATGATCACAAATATGCAATTCACTTTCTCATGATTGATTCCTTGAGTCCATCAATGTTTTTGTTCAAATATTGCAATGTAGTAGAAGTGGTGATAATCCATAACAAGATTTAGCCAAAATTGGTTTAAAATTTGATTTAAAATTCCAAAAAAATAAAGCAATCTTCTAGATATATTGTTGTTTACCTATTGGAACTTATTATACAAATAAATCTAGTGATTTGAATGCTTTTATAAATCTATTGAATTTGGGTTTTTTTCCTCAAAAAGATCCTTTGTGTATGTCAAAAGCAAACCTTGTTGGTTGAAAATTTGCAAATATTTGCCCACAAAATCTTTGGATGCCACCATTTATAGTGAGTTAAATTATACCAATCACTGCAAATTTGCATTTGTAAGGATGGTAAGTAAAACCCATATTGGTATGTTGAGTTGGACATAGAAGAAATATACTTTAACACAACATTCTTACCTTGCAAGAGTCTCTAAAACTCCCCAAACAAGCAACAAAAGTGATAAACTTTATTACATTTTGCTGCTACATATTACTAATCACTTTATGTAATATTAGCTTGTGTTGGCATCATTATACATAAAGGGATATTGTTTATTTTTTTATGTCCTCCATTGATTTGGAGTAAATCATTTTTGGTATTACATTTAAAGGTTTCCAACAATTAACATGCCACACTATAATGCACCAAAAATGATATTTTAACATAATGGGCTTGTGGCATATTAATAATATGCAATTTAATTATTGGGGTGGAAAAAGCTACCCTACATTCATAATAAAACCATGCCAATACTACCATATTAGGTGGGGAATAAACATATTGAGCATGAATAGTCACCCTTTTTAATATAAATTCTATGACACAAAGGAAAATATGATCACAAATTATTGATGACCTTTGGTTTTTCTTTTCAAGCTTGGATAAATATTATTGCAATGCAAAAAAGGACCGTGTGGCATATTGTTGAGTTTGCCAATAAATATATAATTGGGTATATTGTTGATTATATAATTAAAAAATTATACAAGGGATAGAAGATACATAGTTGAATAATATTTGGGCTATTTAATTTCAAATCCACAAAGGTCATGTAAGATATTAGGTTCATTTAACTTTTATGAAACTATGAAAGCAATTAAATGGAATGTTTGTTTGGTTTCTTTCAAATTGAGATATGCATCTAAAACTATTTGATAATTTTTTAATTTTTTTCTTTTTTCAAATTCATTAGTGTGAATAAAAATATTTGATGAAAATTATTTTTTCAAACTTTTTTCACATCCACCCACAAGTGATTATGTGTGTTTTTGGTTCTTTAAAAGCCTGAAGAATGGACATAAAAAACATCAAGATGAGGACAACAATGCTTGGCCTTTACAATCCCCATAGTTGACTCAACACATGTGAGTGGTGAATAATTTTGTTTGGGAAAATAATGTTTATGGCCTCAAGGAAAATGGTCGTTCTTAATGGTCATTCTTAACATCTAGATGCATTACATTAATATTTTTCATGGGGTTGGATATTCGCTAGAAGTTTGAAATTTTTTGAGTTAAGAGATTATGTGTATACATAATATTAAATGAATTTTGAAGTTGTTCTAATATTGAATGAATATTGAAATAACAAATGATACACCTTCTTTACATTAAGTTTGAAAACCAAGTTTCATTAAATTTTTATTTTCTGATTTTATTGAACTTTCAATGACAAAAATAAAAACTCAAAATTCAATATCTCCTACACTAATTAAGACCTAGAAATTATGAAAGCATCTTCATAAAATCTCACTCATCAAGGGCTTTAAGAAAATATCTTGAGAATGCCCCAATATCCATCAATTTTCAATTTTTTTGGTTTATTCAATTTTTAATCATTAGATTGGTCAATATTCAATAATTTCCCCATTATAGGTTTGTTATGAAACCACCTTGGTGCACCCCATACTCATTCATTTCATTGAGAGCTTTCCAACAATATGTAAAAAATGTGACAAGTTGCATTGTGTGACTTGGTTGGTATCAACATGACAAAACCAACAAACTACCTTCCATAACACAATAATTGAACAACAAGTTCATCAACTCTTGAATAACAAGTTCATCAACTCTTTCATAGCAAGTTTGTTAACTCTTTCATAGAAGTTCTTCGACTCTTTGCCAAGTAATTATTTAATTTTGAATATTTCATTTCGACAAATAGAATATTTTCAAATCTTTCAAAAGATGCATCATTCTCATTCTACAAAAACTTTATTCTTTGAGAAAATTACTTTTTTAAAATAATAATATAATTTTGGTTGGACCTTTTATTCAAGTAGGGTAGTAGATTTATAATATGCTTGATTGTTTATTATTTGCCATAGAATTTGCAAAACATATGAGATTCTTCTTTGGGTGGCCTGGCTCCTCAAAATCACTTGTAAAACATGTTGCCATTTTACTTACACCACCACTAAGTTCAACATTGTGCATGACACGACGCTATTGATCCATTTTAGTAAATATTTCAAAATTCTTGGTATGTATTATAATTCCAAAAATTTGTTAAATTATGCATGTTGAAAATGTTTAAAATCTTAGAATAAGCTTGATCTTACTATAATGCATTATAGATCACGATTATATTTCAATGGCTCAAGATGGATAATTTGTATTGCAAAGTGGTTGGAAAAACCAAGCTATCAAAGATGTTCTATATAGTTAGGTAGTGTAGATGGATGAAAAAAGTGTGATGAAATGTCGACATGCACATCAAAATGTAAGCTAATCTTTTTAGTCTTTAAAGGATGGCACACACAAAGTGTGCCAAATTGGGTGAGATGTAGAGTGAACATATGAAACATCAGCTGATTTCTTTGAAGTCGTAATGGATGGCATGTTATGTTGCATAAATTGCCTTTGGTATGAGGGTGGCATATTATATTGCATAAATTGCCTTATTAGATGTGAGGATGTCAAATTATGGAGTGTAAATTGCCCTAAATTGTCATGAGGATGACATATTATGGAGCATAATTTGCCTTTTGTCATGAGGATGATATATTATGGAGCGTAAATTGCCTCTTTGTCATGGGGATGACACCCAATTATCATCCAGGTAGGTTATCAATCATTAAATACTAATTTTTAAAATTTTAACAGAAAAAAATAACTTTTTATTTTATTTTAAGAAAAAACCTGATAACCAGTGCCTAACCAGCAGGTTAACTGGTGGTTATTAACTGATGATTTGATACCCTACCCTTATGCATAACCAACAGTTGTTACCGAAAAGTTTCTGATAACCCAATTTTTATATTGATATTGATAACCGGTGTGGTCCCAAAAGAATTTGAAAAAACAACCTACCCACCCAGAGGTTTTTTGAAAAAAGAAGATAACCGGCCAACACTGGTCTGATCCCCTGCCCTTCCTGGGTTTCATCAGAGAGACAATACCCGCATTATACCCGTATTTGTATGCGATAAAGATACGTATTTTCCCCTCCCGACAGCGGGAGCTGTACGTACGTAAGGAGATACAACGCCAGTTAGGGTTTGCAGTTAGGGTTTTGTGAGCTCCTCTCTGTTTTGCGAACGGAAAGCTTTTTGGTTGTGTCTCCGGAGCGAATTTTTTTTTCTTTTGCATTTTTCTTTGAGAGCTTTGTTGAAGACATGGCCGACGAAGACTACAACGACTACGACGGCGGAGACGTCGGGTAAAAAAATTTCTCTTCAACGCAATGGTAGCATTGCCTGATGAGATTTGTTCTTCTCTTTTTTTGGAACACAATGGTAGCATAGGGTAGTGCAGGGAAGTGTAGTGCAATCAGCTCTCAAAGTTGGATTAGTAGCAACAGTTATCATGAATTTGGCAGAGGTTTTTTTTTTTCCACCTTAGAACTGCTTTGTTGCTATTATGTCGATGTGTGGCTGGTTGTGCTCTGATGGGACTTGTTTCTGTGCTTGTGGGGAGCGGAGGGCATCAGGTACGATGATGAGCCTCCTGAGCCTGACATTGAGGTAATCTTCGTCTCCTCAGTCTTCTTGGTCATGTGCAGCTAATTAATTACTGTTGGTTGCATTTTGAACATACTTGGAGAGTAGGATAGGAGTGTAGGAGGGACATCTTTGTTGTAACTTTTTGTGTAAGTGATTGTGCAGGAGGGAGTTGAGGAAGAGGAGGAGAATGGAGAAGCTCGGGAGCTTTATGAAGGCCCTGACACAGACATTCTGCAAGGAGACGCTGAGCCTGTGACTGATAAACCTCGGAAAACAACTAAGTACATGACTAAGTATGAAAGAGCTAGGGTACTAGGCACCCGAGCCCTCCAAATCAGGTTCCATTCAACCCTGCTCTGTATGCCTGATCAATGTGGAGTGCCCTTTTTGGTTGCCTTGGTTATGTCTACATGATAGATGTTGCAATTGGTGCTTCAGAGTTTCTTTGCTCCAGAGTGCATTTCATTTTCACATGCTCATAACAGACAATATCAAACTGTATTGTGGGATCCAATGTTGCTATTCTGGAAAGAGAGAGAAACAGATACATATGGGGTGTGTGTGTGTGTGTGTGTGTGTGTGTGTGTGTGTGTGTTTCAGCATGAATGCACCAGTGATGGTCAACTTGGAAGGCGAGACTGATCCTCTTGAGGTGTTAAACTCCTATCTCTACTGGCCTTTTCTTTTGAGGTTTGCAATTGCCTTCATGGTTTTTTGTTTTGTCCAAGAGAAGTCTGTTTCAGTAGTGCCATTTGTAATTGCCTTCCTTGCGTGTCTGTTGTTGTCCTTTTGATGGATCGTGGCACTTGGGAACTACTGTGTTTGGTATAAGATGACAGTTTATGTGAGCATTGCAGATTGCAATGAAGGAACTCCGGGAGCGCAAAATACCCTTCACAATTCGCCGTTATTTACCTGATGGGAGGTAGGCATCTATTGCACCCGTTACATTTCAGATAGGCATTCTCTTTGAGTCATTTGCACTTGTTGTAACATAATGATGTTCAATGGTCCTCTCTTGTAATGTGGTATCACGGGGACTCCCTGCACCAAAAGAGAAAGAAGAATGGGTGCTGAGAGTTTGAGGGATACTCAAAGTGAGAAATACATGTCCATCCTATGAGGCGAGAAGTCCAGGCAGCTCTGGTGTAGCATCTTGTGGCCAGGATGGATACATTTAGCTTTTGGATCTTGTGCTAAGGCAGAAAGGATTATCCAAGAAATGGAGTTGTTTTGGGGTTTTGCGGAGCCCATTTGTTTGTAAAGAAAACTCTCTGTAGTTCTCATGCTGTTGTGTTTGAGTGCAGCTATGAGGACTGGGGGGTTGATGAATTGATTGTTGAAGACTCCTGGAGGCGCCAAGTTGGTGGTTGAGCTAAATCTTGTCTCCAACACAAACGGATCACCTGCTTGGTGGTTTGTTTCAGATGTGACAGTGTTTGATCATGATAGGCTGACCAAGGCTTTTCCTACTGAAAGATATGTTTGTATATGATTCTGCACCTTTTGGGAGTGATGTTCTCCTTTGTACTTTTGAGGAGTCTCATGTAGAGGGAGATCCACCCTTAAACACTAAGAGTTCTCTAGTGTACAGCAATGTCAGACAATCACAGATTGAGACACTTCTCTATTGCTGAAGGAGCTAGCTTGCCTAAATCCATGAATGGACTTCTGAGTGTCTTCAGGGACGTGCTCATCAGTCTAATCAGAAGCAGAGCAGGAAGTATGTGAAAGGAGTGCAGCCACCTAAAGTATGGTGTTAATGGTTCTCAAGTCTGCTTTTGTGCAATTTTGTTTGCAATCATCTCTTGCTCACTATTTCATGTTGAAATGAGTAAGCAAAAACTGGTTTATTGTTGAAATTGGTGTCCTTTGAGTGGAATAGTATTTGTAATTCCTTTAGCAGATCAAAATTTGTCACATCCCTTGGACATTGTCTGGGTGAGAAGGAGAAAAGACAGTATGTTACACATCCAGTGTTAGATCATTTATTTTCACTAGAACCCTCTTCTGCATTTGCATTATACATTTATAGTGGGCAGAGCTATTACACAAATGAGTTTGCTTGTTTGATAAAAAGATCTGAGCTATTGGGATTGGAATTCGCTTGTAATCTCTTCTGCCAATAAAGTAGTTGAAACAAGCACCAATAATGGCAACAATTATCCCCTGAGTGGGGATGAAGTGCGAACTATTAAATGGGCTTCATATTGAACAAGGTGTATAAGCTCCTTTTCCATTAATCGTTTATAGTGTTTACTTTCATCTCAAATTTCATCTCAATGTTTTTATTTATACTATCACAAAACACTTCTGCTTTGCAAGTTTTGTTATCATGTTTGAATTCAAAGTACAGAATATCTGCAAAGTTGCTTCTAGCGAGCTTTTCAAACTAACTTATAGACCTTCTCCTGTTTACTGAGACCAATGATCAGGAATTGTGGGCAAGTAGAAGAGAACAGACCAAATGAAGATAAATTTAACCCCCGGTAACAAGTAACATTAAGAATGGTCCAGAAAATAGGTTATCGTCACTGCCAATGCCCTTAAGAATGGTTGAGAAAACAATTTAACATCACTGCCAATGCTCTTAAGAATGGTTGGGAACACTAATCATCATCACTGCCATTGCTCATGATTTGGACATAATTCTTCCCAACCACCTTCTGCTGACTAAAGACGGATGTAATGAATTCAACCACTCAAGCAGCAGTCGCAGAAAATGTCCTAACCCACAACATACTACTCCAACATACATGGAGTGCTAGTCCAATAACATTTGATTTAATGGACACTAAGTTTGGGGAAACTGGACGATTTAAGAGGCAAAAACAAAGGATACAATACCCTCAAGATGAATGGAATTTACCATAGACAATGCAAAGAACCAAAAAAATTCTTCTTCTTCTTCTTCACACAAAGGCGTATGGAATATCAAATACCATAAGCATCTGTCCATATCTGTGTAAGCAGGGCAAGTGGCAATAATCTGCCTCTAAATATGCAACTCACATTGTAAGAATGTTCTGATTCTTGACAGTAAGGTCACAGATCCTTTGATTGCTCAACACACTGGAGCATGACTAGGCTGCTGCTCCTTTGCCCTTCTTCTTCTGAATCTTTTTCTGGTAGAACTCAAGCTCCTTGCCCTCCAGAATGTACCTGCAAGAAGAAATCTGGTCAATGAAATTACATATTCTCCAGGCAAGAAAGTCAAAAACCACCTCCCTGCTCTAACATTCTCTCTGAGGATCTACAGGTCCGTTGTTTGACATACCCATCAGCCCGACCACATTGGCCAGGACGAGATGAAATGCCTGCAAGCAACCTGCCACTAGCAAACTGCTCCTCCAGATGTGCATCCAGCTTGAGACCATCCTGCCTTTTTGCAATCTTCTTCTGCACTTTCTTGCTAGCCTTTTTCTCTTCCTCTGCAACCTCTACCCCCTGGGACACAGATCCAAAAAAATACATGATTTGCATTAGTAATATAACTCTAAGCAAACAAGGAAACCTTTGTTTGTAAAAGAGACACAAAAAGGAACAGCTTTAAAAGACAAATTGCAAAGGAGGGAGACAAATCACCTCAGAATCCTTCTTTGCTGCAACAACCTTCTTTTTCTTGCCAATGTCAAGGCCATAGTGCTGGCTGTACCACTGGCGGAAGGGTGCAGCATCCACCTGGACAATGGCATTCTTCACCAGAGTTTGTGTCCGCACAAGCTCATTGTTAGAGGAGTTGTAGACAACATCCAGAATACGGGCCTTGCGAGTCACTGCCTCAGAACCCCATGAATAATTCCCAGTATCCAAGCGTAGCGCCCTGAATTTGAAGTTGCCACCTCGCACACGTACACGACGCACAGTCTTGTTGCTTGACAGCTTCGTCATAGCTGCCTGCCTTCCAAGCTCGTACCTATGATCAATCATGCACCAGACAAACCACACCACCATGGTAAACATTCACAAAGCCCACCACATCCTCATCCAACAAACACATCAGAGACAGGTACAACAAGGCACTCAATACAGCCATCAATCAAACTGACAATCACAATTTCATTTGCTACATGATCAAACAGGTGACAGAATCTTGTGCAGCAGAACACTTACTTGCGCTTCTTGCGCCATGACTTCTTCTTGCCTCCAGTTGCCCTCCTCTTGTGGGTGGAGTCCCGTGAGATACCTAGCAACAGATCCCAGAAACAATTCCATTATCAACAATTCAGTCTATGGCCTCAGCCTTTGTCCCACAAGTGTGTAAGCTTATCCAAGACTCCTCATCCTCTTCATCCTCAAGACATAACGCTGCAGTAACACTCTCCTGGTGCTTGCCAGCAGACTGTCAGAATAATAGCAATGAGAACAAACAGTGATGAGAAGGGAGAACGACTGCAAACTCAGGGATAAAAGTCCCTTGAGCGGACAAGCTTCTCCCTCGGGAACAACACCACTTCCGGAAACAAAGCGTACATTACTTCAGAGCTGCCGCCACATTCCAAGTCATAGACATACAGACCGAGACAGAACAGGCAGAAACGAATCAGAACATCAACACAAGAACGAAGAGTGCCTCCAAGAAATTCTAGGGCTCCTGCTGGCTCAAGATACGTAGTCTTCACAGATGCTGGAAGACGAGAGATGAAGCTTAGGCGTTGTAGGAATGTGTCGGAGATGGTTTTAGAAGGCGAGAGATGAAGCTTACCCATGTTATTGGCCGCGGCAGAGGTGCAGCTGCCCCTCGAAGCTCTCTCCTTCGTCGCTGCGAAAAGAAATCTTCAGAAGCGCCGCAATGGTTTACATCCTCCTCAAACGCAAACCCCTCCCTCGCCGAGCCTCGACACCGTACGTAAAACAAACCCTAAAACCTGACCTCCTGGAGGGAGCGAACTCTTTCCGTCTAGGGTTTCTTCCGCCTAGGGTTTGGCGCCGGCTTGACGAAGCTCGTAGGGTAACGCCCGGGGAGAGACAGAAGAAAGGGATAGAGAAATCGATCCGTGTTTGTACGTTTGTTATTGCCATTTTGCATGGATCCCTTTGCGACGGTTTTGTGAGTTCCGCCGTTACGAGCTTCCAGCGTTGTTTCGTCTGCAACCATTACAAAGCACGCTTCGGAGGTTGGCCCTCGCATTGCTGCGAATTGGAACAACAGCTAACTGTGGCCACGTACAACGCCACATAGGCAGCACTACTGACTGATATTGCATTCCAAGACCTGGAACTATACTGACTTTTCATTCCAAGTCTTTGGAACTATGTGCAGATTGCTTGTGAGAAGTTTGTGTTCTTGTGTATTTCCCTTCCCAACACACAAGAAGATGCTCTGACTTGTAAGCTCTCTCCTCAGCCAAAGACGTTCAATTCTTGAAGCATCTACCGTCTTATACCTTCATTTTCAGAGATCTTGCATCTGTAAGTTATTGTACTTGCAAGCAAAAATCTATGTCTTAACATGAGTCCGAATTTCATTCCGAGTGTTTGGAACCATGTGCAGATTGAGTGTTAGAAGTTTGTGTTCAAGTCCGTTATTCCCATCTCAACACACAAGAAGAAAAGATGTTCTGACTTGTAAATTCTCCTCAGCCAAGTCCTTCAATTCTTGAACCATCTACCTTCAGTTCTTGAAGCATCTGTTCTCAATTCTCGAAGCATTTGTCTTCAATTCTTGAAACAGATCTAGCTTCATTTTCCAGGGATCTTACCTCTGTAAGTTGGTCAACTTTCAAGCACAATCTATGGCATAACATGCCTCTGATTTTCCTGTCAAAAATACCCATTGCACAGCAACTGGAGCTACTCTTCTGAGAAAATCCAGATCTACATGAACTATGTGCACTCAGATTTTTTATGTTTCCCAGCTGAAAAAACACCCCAAAAAAATTCCTGCAATGGTAAATTTTTGCTGCAGAAGCGAAGCAATCTAGTGCACCAAAAGCAGGTTTAGGGTTTGGGTGTGCACAAGTTACCATGAAATTTAGATTTTGTGAATGAAATTAGAGTGTAGAATTCAGAGTCTCTCTCTACTCCCCCCCCCTGGCCAACAGTTCTCATCCCTTGAATCTAAGATAGGTACTAAGTATATGAGAGGTGCATGACATGCTTTGAAAAGTCTTCTTATGGTCTTTGAATATTTTTCATAGGTGACAAACATATTTTGATCTGTTCTCCATGAAACAAGAGACTAACCACTTGGACCTTTGAGTTGGTTGAAGGCGAACTTGAAGCCTTGAAAGCCATTTGAATGAAATTTCATTTGATCTATTCTCCATGGAATAATGGACCAAGTGATTAGATTGGTCAAAAGCGATTTGAATAAAGAGTTCAGCAAGGTCATCGACTAGTTTGAATCAATGAGAAAGAAGTACACTTGGTACATTAAATATTGATGATAAAGCAAACAAAGCTCAATATTCAATATGTGAGGAAGCTTGCATTGTAATACTTATGGAGCAAGGTGGGACTCATTGTTTTTCATGCATACATGGTAATGAGATGGTGTTCAAACTTGTCAATATGAAGCATTGCTTGCTTTGAGAGGAACTCATTTTGTATAGAAGTTCAACATAATACTAGTGCTTATGTGTGAGGCAAACCTTACAAGAGCTTCCACTAACAAGTTGTTTTCAACATCGAAAGCCTCTTGTACACTAAAAACGATCTAACTAAATTGTTTATTTGCTTACATTGATGAAAGTGTGAAGCTTGTTCAGAAGTTGTCTATGAAATATTAGATTACTTGCAAGCCTTGCTTAAATTTGTTCCCCTAAACTAGTGCAGATTATGTCAAACTCATGCACTTGGGCATGTGATGAGTGTAGAAAGTTGAGCTCCCTAAGCCATGGAAGGTGAGATATCCCACACTCAAGAAGACTATACCAGGCTTTTCCAAACCCGCTAATGCTAACACAACTCAATTCCTCCATGGCATTATTCCTTCAAGCAAAGCTGAATTGAGTGGTATAATCCTTTGCACATTGTGTGACATTTTTTCGAATATATGCTTGAACAACAAGCTCAAGCCTAAAGCCTCTTTAGGCATTTGAAAGGAAATTTTGTGCATGATTAGTCAATGTATTATTGCAAAGGGTGAATTTGTATAGGACTATTGTTGGTCAAATTGCTCTACAATTCTTTTGTTTCAAGGGTCTTGTTTTTCTATAATGTTAGGTTTGGTTTCCTCCTTTTCATGCTTGCTAATAGGTTGTCGTTTACAATGTATAATATGAAACATGTACATAGTTATATATTGGAGCATCTTTCAAATCTTCTCGAGCCAAGGTGACATTGCAATCACCAAGGTGAAAAATCACATAATTTATTCCTTTTTCATGCAATTTCAAAATGATTAATATTTGATCTAGGCACCTACTTGTTCTTATCAACTGCCCAATTTGTATCTTTTATGTGAACTAATTACAACAATTATAATTCAACTATGTGTCATTATTTTTAGCAACCCTATTTCCATGTGTGATTGGTATGTATCTAGAAAGGTAAGTTGGATGTAGGTAGGTATGTTAATAGGTAAATATATGTTATGGAAATCATGATTCAAATAGGTTGACTCTGTGCAAGGATGTAGGTAGGTATCTATTATAGAAGTCATGGCTCAAAAATTCTATTGTTGAGTAATTCATAAGTCATAGGTAGATCACAAATAGCCAAAGGTAGGAAAGTGCATTCCATGTAAATAAACTTCACTTAATTCATATGTAGCCCCGCCCCTTCAACACACAATAGATCACAAATATAAAATGTAATTACAAACAAGAATTGAACCCAAGTCACCTCCATGCTCACATAGCAAGTCCTTCATCAACACGCCATGTTTTCATGTTGTGTCAAAAACTTGTCAACACATCATCATAAACATGTTAATTTCAAATTCTTTTGAATATCCAAACTTTGAAATGCAATGTTTTTCTCATATCAAATTCAAATAAATCAAATGAACCAAGGTTGTTGAAAGGGTCATCCTTAGCCTTTCTAAGAAGTCCTTCTTGGTGTTCCACACACCCTTATATTGTACACATTTTTTATTGGCTTCGTCATACATAGGCATATGGGAACTCATTATGAGTGAGTATAGGGGTTGAAGAATCAAAATTAAGTTTAATGAATAAGGTTATAGGTCTAGGTCTAAACTTTTTCTTTCTAAATTTGGGTGGGGTGGGATAAGGTTATAGGTGAAAATTTAAAGAAAGGGTTGGGTTAGTTTTTTTTCTCTTTTTTTCAAGGTGGGTTGAGTTGTTTCTTGGGAGGAAGCAAGTTGTTTTTTTTTCACATTTTCTCTCCCTTTCCAAAAGGGGGGGGGGGGGGGGAGTGTTTCAG
>Ga0209611_10010894_pt1 | contig 13266 bp, 7 predicted proteins | sample S1TSphgellanicum_3_FD_187693 | JGI IMG/M metagenome (GOLD analysis project Ga0209611, IMG submission 187693) | Host-associated microbial communities from peat moss isolated from Minnesota, USA - S1T2_Fc - Sphagnum magellanicum MG (SPAdes) (version 2) | ecosystem: Host-associated > Plants > Peat... | reverse complement strand
CCATGCTTCAGGCCATTGTTTTAGCTGTAGATTTTCCATAAGAAAAAACCCATCTTGATATAACTTGACCTTATATCATACAGAAAATTTATAAATAAAAAATAAAATAGAACAAAAATAAATTTTAAATTAAAAAAAAAAACCCCCATTTTTGTGAGTCAAAATGCTATGTATATAAATAGTCATGTATAACCATGTAAATGGCCATGTACAAGCATGTGAGCAAAAGAGAGGAGAGAGAAAGAGAGTCCTTGTAGCCAACAATCAAGCTTGTTACATCAAAGAAGGAGGAGGATGAACAAGAGGAGGACAATTTTAAGACTTGACTCTAAGGGTACACTACACTAGTGTGCATGGGAAGTAAAGTACTACTTACGACCTTGATGTTTTTTCTTTGAATGGTGTTTGTAAACAAACAAGGGATGTAATATTAGTGTTAAAATATATACACAATTTTATACCAGGTGGGTCTGAAGAATATAGGCTTGTGCCTAGTTTTAGAGGAAAAAAAAAGTGCGGCCAATGAGATTGTTAGAATGGGAGTTGTTTTGAGGAGTTCTCTTGAGTTATAGTAAAATGTCACTTAAAAAATTTGTGTTGTAATAATGTTAGCCTAAGTTGGGTTATGTGAATGTGTGAAAAAGAAAAATTATGTTGTCGACGAGATTGTTGAATTGATTTCTTCAAATGTTTTGAAAGTGTTGCCTTAGTGAACTAGTACTTGAATGTTAGTTCACTTGCATGTCGCTTGCATGTGGTTCATGCAAAAGGACATGAAAAATGTGAGAAATTTCACACTTATGAATGGGGATTGGGAAACAATGGTAGATCATGTTGAATGTGATAAACACTTCTAGAGGCCCCAATAAAGGGTGTTGGTGAAGGTGCTCTTATGAAACTAATTGTATGGGTTCTTCCTTTAAGGGAGAAACTAGAGGAATAAGTGATAATTTTGTGGGTTTTTCAGATAAAGGAAAAACTTTGGAAACGATGTAGTTTTCATTTGACCTCACATTTTGAGGCATATTCATGAGGTGTAACTAATTGTGAGTTCATTTTTTGAAACTTGATTGAAGATTTCCTATTTTAATTATTGTTAGTTTGAACTGATTTCATAGCTAAACATCTAACATCTCAATACACATTGATAACTTTAAAAATCATTACACTTGTGTTTTTCATCCTTTCTGAAAAAGGCCCATTACACATGCATAGAAAATAAAGCAATCAAATTGAAAAGAAGCATATTCACATATGAACAAGTTTTCATTATGTTTCTAGAATTTATTAAGTTCTCTAAAATGGGATTGGGTGGTTGAATTATGTCAACTTTCAATTTCAAAAAGATAAAATTCTTCCTTCTTAACTTTCTCCTCATATCTTTGTCCTAATTACGCCTTACAATTTGGAGGTTGATGTATAATTATGATGAAATGTGAATGTTTTCTTAATAAAAAAAAATTAGTTGAAATTTGTAAAAGGGCAAAGGACAAATGAAATATGCTTTTGAGTTTGGATAAATAGTAGAACTTGTAGGGGAGTGCAAAGAGATGTACAAGTCCTTAGCTATGTAAATGTACCTATACATCATATGATGAATTTGCATGGGAAAATAGGCATTTGGAAACCATGTGGCCTTTTTCCAAAATGACATTGGTGAAATTGTTGTGTTAGAAATTAATTTTTAATTCCTTATTTATGAATGGTGGTACTTACAATCTTTACTCGAAAATATATGATTAGAGGCCTTTTGCCAACAAATGTTTACATTCAAACTTCAAAACAAATGCATTTCCCAAAGATATTCACACTATTAAAAGAAAGAGGCATATTGAACTTATTGAACAAGCCTAATGGCATTTGTGTTGCCTTATGTATTCCATGTGATGAAATTTGATTGGAAAGCAATGTGGCCAAGGAAAGTTGCTCATGAATGTTGTCCATCCATTTCTTCTTGTTTTTAATGAAAAATCAACTAAACATGCATGTGACATTTGAATCACATAGTAGTCATTCGTTTCATTTAATTAATGATATTCATGATCAAGCATTTAGATCCATCAATGAACATGGAAATAAGCAATTTTAAACAAATTGATTTAAGTTCACAATTTATTCAATAATTGGGTTTCCCTTCCTCACTCATCCATACCTCCAAAACACTTTGTAAACTTTGTGAATTGATTAAAAAAGATTGAAATGAAATATTCATAAATTGAATAATGTTTGCTATCAATGTAAATTTTTCCACAAATGATCTCCCATTTTATTCATGAGTCATGTTGATAATTGGTATAGGACTCAAACTATATTCAATTTCAAATTCTTTGAACATGGCTCAAATGTCTCCCCTTTGTATAATGAAAATCATCGAAATCAAGATGGAAATAATGTTCCATTTGACCAACTTTTTTCCTTACAACTCCTCATTTCAATAAGTTGTAACATGAGAAGATGATTAAAAGAAATGGGATCCACAAGTTGGATGCTTGAAATTGTCCCACAAATTGAAGGTCTTAACACGATTTATATGATTTTATTGTTGAAAGCATTGGACAATGGGACAAGCATTATGTTTTGAAAGAACTTAGCATTTTGTATAACTTATAATCTCACTAAACATAAATGGGTACTTGGCAATGTTGCAAAAGTAAACTCTAAAAATTAGAAAATATAATTGGTTATGAGATTCATACCTATGTCAAATGATGATTTTTAATTCCTAGTTTTAAATAATATATAGATTCAATACTAAGCTAATTATGATTGACCATTATTACAAATGTTCATATGCAATTCATGTTGAAATCAGTACATGAAAATCAATTAGTCCTTGAATAAAATCTTATATGGCATTTTAAATTTTGAATTATGTCAAATCAACTTTTGATATCTACAAACTATGTGAATTTTAATTGTCAATCATATTTGTGCAAGGGTAACAAATTTTAAGCTAGGCACAAAGAACCCTAAACTTTAAGAAATAGATCACCAATTAAGGCCACCATTAAAACTATTCCATATGAAAAATCCACAAATGGCAAGTCTAAATATATCTCAATTGTCACTTTCTAGTTGCAAAGCCATGTGCACTTAATTTAAGAAGACCAAAAACAAAAATTAAATTGCAATCAAACTCTATGAAATAGATGTTCATGAGACTTGACCTAGAAATGAAAGGAGTTAAATATTTTTTAATTATAAGGCATTGTATATTTTAATTTAAATCTCATGATGTCAAGTATGATGATGCAAACACAAACACAAACACACACACATATGCCAATGGCCTCATGTTTTGAAGTTTGGGTATAATCCCATGTTTCTCAAACCTAGGAAATCCCAAACAAGTTCAAAATTTTGCCTTTTCTTCCACACCCTAAAAGGGATGTCCAATCCAATGGGTCCACTAATGAATGCCAAACAAATAGTGAAAACTGGCACCTAGTGTCAATAAGTTTGTAAGAAAGGCTTAAGAGGGAGGGAGGTAGGTAAGTAGGTAGGAGAGGGAGGAAGGTAGGTAGGTAGGTAGGTAGTAAACAATAATTAACATGTAAGTAGGTAATCTTCTCCAGTTGATCTTCCAACCCAAGATCTTGATTGCAAAGCTACATTAATCTAATTTGATCTTCCAACCCAAAGGATTTCAATTACTAAAACAAAGCATTATGAGTAAGTGAAGACACTACTACTACCTTAATCTCAAATGGGCTAATAAGTAAGAATCAGCTGAACTAGAAATTTCACACCATGTGAATAATAAACTTAAACCAAGCTTCCCATGTGCTACTCTCTCTCATGTGGGGAGGGGATGGGGGAGGTTTAGGGTTGCAGTCAGAAAACCTGGCCCCCTTTACCTACCTACCATTTGGAAGGGTGAGCCAATTTAGATGTCAGCCAAGCATGAGATATTGTTAGCTTAAGTGTCATGAAGGAAAGAACTAGGGGGTAAAAGGGGTTGGGTGAGAAGAAGGGGGGAGAGAAGGGTATATGGTGGTAGTATGAGAACACAAAAGGGTGTGTAGTGGGTTTTTTTTGGGGAGAAATATACCCTTTTGTTACCCTTCAATTCCACAAACTTACCCTTAGACTAAGGGTTTTGTACACCGCCAAAATTTCACAACCTACCCGTAAAATAAAACCCAATATGGATATAATGCTATTGTTTTAGGGTCACAATTTTATCCCAAGAGTAAAGGCAACCCTATCAAAATTCAGACCCCAGGGTAAGTAAAAACCCCAAACATGGGTATATATATATATATATATATATATATATATATATATATATATACCCACTCTTGATTTTACCAAGATTAGGGTAAGGTGAAAGGTATGTTTGACTCCTTAAGGGTAAGGTATGTTAATATATATATTATTAGTGGGTTTTATCCTCAGGGTATATATATATATACACACACACACACACACACACAAACAAATTTATATATGAGTGTAAAAGAGTACCCTTCTTAACTCTGGTTTGTACCCTTTGGTGTCCCTGGTTTAATTTAGCTGGGCCTTAATTTTCGTGTCACAATCATTGTGAAAGTAATTAATAATATGACAAGAATGATCATGAGAGAGATGCACACAATTCAAGGTAACTTGGTGATGTTTTGTTAATGGGAAAAATGTGGATTGTGAGTGGTGGGTACACTATATATACTATGTATTATATACTAGTATATACATTAGCTTTTCCCTTTTGTTATGGGTTATTTTTCCTATAGGTTATCAATATAATATTAGATTCCAAAACTTGATATTATATGTATTGATATTGATATTGTGTATTGATGTTGAAGAAGATATTTAGTTGGGTATGACCTGAAGCACTTCCCATCCTTAAAATACAAGTGTGTACCAAGTTTGGTATGGCTATTGAGGCAATATATTGACCTCATTTCAATACAAATATGAAGTTTTATATTGATGTTGTGAGGGTATGTTGTTTCTCAAATATACTCAATTGGGTATGGATAGGTTATATTATTTATATTTAGCCTACATGGTGCACATAGTAGGGAGCATGTGTACTTATGAAGAATTATACCCTATTCATACTCCTTAAATATATGCTAGACATTGGGAGGGGATATGTGTGGATATCTGGGTATGTAAGATTAGGATATGTAGGCCACGAGAGTTAAAATTTTGCAGGGTCAAAAGTTGGTTGAACATAGTGGATGTTTGATCACACAAGCTTCACAAATTTCCTTAGTTGCAACATTTTATTTGTGTGTATGTTTGGCATTAAATAGTTGAGCTTCATCTCTCAAAAAACGTTTTTTTAATAAAAAAAATTAATAATTTAAAATTTAAATTTATTTATTTATATATTATAATGTTTGTGGATATTTGTATTCAATGATGAATCAAACATTTTGATTTTTGCACTTTAACATGAGATTTGTGCATGATCCCATTGGGTTTGACATTTGAAATTTGTTTCAATATTTCCAAAATATGGACATTTTTTCTTCATTTTTAATTAAATTCAAAACATACCCATTTTTTACCTCAATAGAGGGAATATGAATATGAGTACTTGAACCTTACTCATCTACTTTAAACCACAATTTTTGTCTACCTAGACCCCATCTCAAGAGTGAAAAGTTTTTGTGCTAATGTACCTTAACTCGATGGGTAAACCCAATTCAAGAAGAAGTATATAATTTGATTTGAAGATATATTTTAAATAATATACATTGTACAACATTGGTTTATACTTTCCTTATACTAGGCAAAAATAATCCTTGCACCCAATTCCAAGACCAAACTAGAATGAACATGTAAAATAAAGCCCAAGGCATTGAGCTTTATTGAAATTAAGGCCCATGTGAGACATAGTTTTTAGTGGACCTAATTTAGGTAAAGTTGTTGCCAAGGGCTTTATGAATGTAAACACAAGGTTTGATTTTTAAAAAATTCTCACCATAGTTGACATGTATCACAAGAAAATGAAATACAAAACAACTTGTTTCATTGGAAATTAAATGCAGACATGAGAGCCAATCAAAGGGTTGGGTTGAAGGGTGTAGATAATTATGAGGTTTAAAGATTAAGCTAAAATGGTATTAGGGTTGTAAGAATGTTTAGTAGACATCTAACCAAATGGTGAGGATAAACCATATCAAGTTTACACCTTGAGTTTATGTAATTTAGAGCTTTTAAGTTACAATGTAGAGACTAGTATTTAGTTAGAGAGGTGGATTCCATGTCCCTTTGCAACAATGGTCTTGGAAGGTCCCCCTTTTAAAAACATTTTCAATTTAAGGTAGTCCTCAAAATGGATGTGAGATTATTCATGTGCAAGATGGAAATTTCAAGGTTGATCTATGAAGTGCTAGAAAATCTTGAATGTGTGAACTAGTTGTTCTAGACAATTGGAATCAAGGATGTGAATGCATGTCGTTTTTTAATCACAAGCTTGTAATTTGTAACCAAATGCATTGAATATATGTTGACAAAGAGATTTGAAGGTTCTTTTTGGGGAGTTCATGTAATGTTTATTTTATGTCATAAACTTAATTTCAAAGTATAGACTATAATATATACATAATTGCTTATAAAGGAATGGAACTATTTTGTGGGCTTTTAATACAATTTGATATACTGGAGGATCCAATTTGAATTGAAAGTTGTGAGTTTAGTTTGGTTTCAATTTTTTCTAAAACCTTTCAACAAAACTTTTTTTTGCTAATTTTATCATTTGTTTCCATCATTCAATGTCTTTTCATTTATTGTCAAAGATTTGGATTTTCTAACCATTTGTTTAGCAAAAACAAATTGAACATTGTATCCATTGTCCAATCATATTGATTTTGATAAAAAAACATGTAAATTCACCCCAAACCCAACTTTAAGGAGTTAATGTAAACAAGTTTAATGGCCCATATGTGCATGTGATTTTAGATCAAATTATTGTAGATTCAAGCCATGGAAGAAATCTTCGTGTATTACCCATGTTTAAAATTCTAGCATTCAAAATGGTTGAAAGCATGTTGTATTGTTTTTTATTTGGAAAGAACCTTTGGGTCAAGTTTTGATTTTTTTAATTTTTTTTGGAAGTGCCTTCAATAGCATTTAAAAAGTGGTTATCGAGACTTATGCGCTCAACTAGTATGCAATGCATTGTTTTTACATTCCAATGAGGAGCATTTAAGGATTCTCCGTTTACTACTTTAATAAATGTCATATGTGTGTGTACACTTGCTTCACTAACTCCCCACTTTGTTCTTGCTTTTGCAACAACAATAAAATAATATATAATAATAAAACATCATACAACCATTATAATGTAACCACTTGCTCAAAACATAAGGCCCAATTCTCATTCCTAATTTTAAAAACATACTTATCACTTAAGAAAATCGATACCTATTTCAAAAGCCTATAAAACCTATCTAAATTAAGTTCCAATTTTTAAGTTAAGACTAGTTGCAATGTTTGGCTTTAAACATGGTTTTAACAAAACTAAACCTATCCAATATCTTGAACGTAACAACAATAATTGAAACCTTGTATTAAGACCTTCAATTGTGTTTTTTTGTTATTGCATAATTAGATTACATGCAACCCTTTAAGCTTTGGGATGGATTGAACCTAAGCAACAAACTAATATCTTGTTTGAATTTTACAATTAGCACAATTGAGACCTTTTCACATGTAACAAAATAAAATGCACATATCACCTCTTGCATATACAATGACATTAAATTTGATGCAAAATTCACCTTTGCATCTTGTTAAGCATTTGGGACCAAATGATTTGAATCACTCCAAAATAATGTTTTTAACAGATGTAATTTTATGGGCTTTAGTGATTTGTGATTATGGAAGGTCACCCAATCTTTCCAAGTAAAATGAACACCATCACCAATGAGTGTGTTTTGCTAAGATTGTGAAATTTTGTTGGATCATTTCAATGAAATGATTACATATTCCCTTTGTTCGGAATAAATTATTCCATGTTGAATGTTGAAGCTTATTTTGGTGTCCTTGCAATGTTTTAGTGATAGTAGACTTGGAAATGAATGTTAAGTGTTAAATTGAGAATTCAACTTATGCATCTTAAATTGGATTATCATTTCCCCATTAAACTATCGCAAAATGTTTTTGGTGTGCATGCCATGCTAGAAGAATGAACATGGACATGTGAGAGAAAATTAAAGATAACACGGGCTTTAGTTTTTGAATTGGATTTTAAAATACACCACAAGCTAAACAAATTCTCAATACGTCATTCTAGTCAAAACCAAAATGCCCATAAGACAACATTGGTGTAGTGTATGAAAAACTTGACATCTATTTCATTGCAATAAATGTTGAAACACTTAAAACATTAGAGTACATGACATCAACATTCATATCATACATGAGGGTGGTGTTGAAGTTGGATATATGGTTAATTTAAATTCTTTCCAATTCATTCAAAATTAACTTGTTCATTATGTAATGCAAAATTTTAAGAACATCAATTGAAACAATTTTGTATATTTCTTCAAGCATGTGAAAATCGGAAGTGCTTTGGAACATGAAATGGATAAGGAACTTTGGAATCAAAAACTAGAACAACTTTGGGATTTTTTTGAAACATAAGAAGAATTTTAAAAACATTGACTAGATCAAACTTGTCAAGACCAAAGTTGTTTCAAATTTGTTCCATCACCATTGTACAAAATGGATAGATTGTATTATCAACATTGGATATAGTGGACAAAAGGAAGTGTTACTGTAGGACAAAGTGACAGCATAGGATTGAGTGATTAAAATTGATTAAGAATTTGAATTCAATGTTCATGATGGGAAATCATGAAAGACTTAAGGAAAGAAGTTTTGAGTTTGTGACCATTAGGACATGGAATAGTTTTGAGAATGAAAATAAGCTCACGATAGGAGTTAAGAAAGAGATTTGATGGAAAAAAACATTGATACTACATAGTATTTTGTGTCCTATTTTTTGTTTTCAATTCTATATTGTTTGCATTTGTTTTCAAATTACTCTAGATGTTGTATTGTTGTAGATATGGATTTTGGGATGGATTTTGTTTGGGTTTTTTAAAAAAAATTCTATAGTTGATTCACATTGCAAAATATAAATACATGCATAATGATATGTCGAACCACAAAATATTAAAAAAACCAATAACATAAGATTAATATTTACCAAAATTCTTAAACAAACAAAAAAGGAATAGAGTTAACAAGTGTTCAATTGATATGATTTAAATTATGACATTTTAGGTTAATATCAATGTTGGACATGTATCATTGTGGGTATTGTGTAACTGTAGCTTAATCCATTAAAAATTGTTGTTTTGGAAAACTAAATGAACTTATTTAAGAGTAATAGGTTCAAAGTGATACCCACTTGAACATACCTTAATGATATCCTTTTGATTGTTTTTTCAACAACCATTGAAATAATAATAATATCATTCAAGTGTTGAAAATTATGGGTATTAAAAGAAAATCATATAGCTCATTAACTATTTCACACAAATGGAAAAAATAAATAAATAAATAAGAGCCCAATTGTTAAAACTTAAATCTAATAAGGTCCTTGAAGTACCATATTGTAATTCATTAGATCTATAAAGTCGTTCATAAACCACACTTGTGAGAGATGTTTCAACTTCCTCGATTGAAACCCAAAAGTCGAAGTTCTGAGTTCAAAGAGTTGCAAGACTTAGAACTTGACAACAAAATGCACCATTGATCCTTGCCACCGCCAAAAATTGCTTTAACTTGTCACTTTGCAATTACACACATGCTCATGCAAGGGTCCATTACCACCTCCTTTCATGTATCCCCATTAATGACAACATCATTCTTCCAACTTATGTTTATTTAACAAAGGCATGACATCTTTGCTAAATAAACATGTGTTGGAAGAATGTTGTTGAACATACCTTACCATGGACAACTATTAAAGTTGTCCAACATGACTAACAAGGAACCATGAAAACAATTTTTGAAGTTGGGCATAAAACAACTTTCATTTACCACTTGCATGCACTTTGAGTTTGACTACTTGAATCATTGCTTGGAATCAATAACCTCATTGCAACAAAGACTATGTTGTAACTAGGGTTTTCTAAATATCATTTGATTGTTGCGAACATTCAAATTGTCATTAAAATGTTTTCTATACAATTTTATATTTATACCATTTTAATTTTTGTGTGTCAGTTTCTTTCTTGAGGTGTTAGGGTTTTTCAACTTGGCCCAACCAAATTCATTGGGGGTTAACTTAGGTAGAATCAAGTGGGGTTAAGGTTTTGGGCTTCAAACTTTCCAATTTTTGACTATAAACTCTAACTCTAATCCTAAGAGGTTCATCCCATGAAACGAGAGCTTGTCCTACATCTAGCCTTAACAAACCCTAGTTGTAGTCATAGGCATAGCCTTAGCCAAACACTTCTATAGCCCTCTAGCATCAACCCTATAGCCCATAGATCATCCCAAAATAGTTGCCCTAGCTTAGAACATTAAACCCATGGGTTCATCAAAGTGGAGACTAACATGAGCAAGAACCAAGTTAATAAATATGGTTTTTTGTTTTTTGTTTTTTGTTTTTTTGGGTTCATCCCTTGTTTAGGGTGTTCACTCCCAGATCGGGGGATTTGAAGGAGGATCACAAAGTAGGCATGACACAGACAATTGGGTATAAACTATAAACTATAACACCCATTTAGGTAGGTCGGTGAGTACTAAACCCTACACCGAACAATAATAGTACTTCATGGTTATCTTGAGGCTCTTCAGGGGTTAGGGTTTGGGTAGAGAGCCTCGTGTAAGGTTGACGAGTTGTGTTGAGTACCATCATTGAAAAATGATCCGAATGTAACTCAGATACCTGTACAAAGAGTCTAGAGACTCTAACATTTAGTGTCTGATGGATGGGCCATGGCCTTATTATTATATTATGTACAAATACTAGTGCCTGAATGCAACTCTGGCTTACATTTGGCTGGGAGAATCTTTTAGGAGGGTTTTTTTCTTTTTTTAAAATTTAATAAATTTATTTTTTTAATTTATTTTTTATAAATTTATTTTTAATTTAGAAAAAATATTACAAATTTTAAAAATATTGTTTTAGGGTTTTCATAATGTGGAGGGTTTGCCAGCTTAAATAATAAAAATAAATAACATGTTTATTTTAAAAGCCAATTGCAAATTGTTGCAAGCATGCTGAGTAGGGGTTATAAATTGGCTCCATCTCGTGCAAGCTCCTTATTAGGGTAGAAAGAACCTGCGACTGAGGGTTTACCTTACACTACAAACAAACTAACTAGTGGCGGGCGATGTCAAACTATAATAATACATATCACAGAAGTTTACATGAAAATAGATGAATCCACATATTTTATCTCTCACATGTGTCATTAGTTAAGGGCCTAGAGTCGAAGGAAAAAAACCATATTCTGTTGGTATGATTAAAATTTAGCATAAATTTTCCTCTATTTAAAAACAAAAAAATAAAAAATAAAAATTGGGTATACAAAACAAATCAAATTATACATACAATAAAATAAGATGGAAAAAAAATAGCAACAGGAGATGAATCAATCATCCAACTTTGTTGCATAGTGTGTGTGGTATCTTTTTCAAGAAACCACTAAGAGAGAGAGAGAGACACACACACACACACACACACACACACACATTCCCAGCAGAGCCCTGGGACTGAATAGGTAGGTACCTACCTAATGAATGTTAGAAAAAGTTTGAAAGAAGACCAGATCTCTCTTTAGCTCAAATGGGTTGGTTGTCCATGAGCTCAAAGATCCATTTCTGTCCCCTAAACAAAATCCAACTCCTGACAACAACAACAACAACAACAAAAGATTAGGAACACTCTTCTTGGAACAACCTTTTTCCATATAAACTGCAAGCAAGGATGGGGGTGGGGGAGCCCACTCTTGGGCGGTTATTTTAATTTTGTTATAACCAAATTTTGTTATGGTTCCAGGTTTTCCACACACACAAAAAAAATCAAAAATCAAAGGAACCCACACACCAGTTCCATATGTATATATGTATGTATATACCCAGCCTTTTATATCTGTCGGTTGTTTAGTGTGGAAAAAGAGAGAACCATGCACTACTACTACACTGGTGGGGACCATCATGGGCTCAGAAGGGCCATGGCATGTCACAGTGGAAAAGCATACATAGAAAATGAACAATTGTTTGTATTGCACGCAGACACAGACACAGAGAGAGAGAGAGAGAGAGAGAGAGAGAGAGAGAGAGAGAATGGATTGCCAAGCTCAACTACCCATGTTACAAGATCCATGTTGTAGATCTATATGTCCCCCTGCATCATCAGTCCTTTACTAAAGGAGAGGGAAAAAAAGAAGGAGACAGACAGACACTCCTGACAAATGACAAATTCTTCTTCTTCTTCTTCTTCTTCTTCTTCCAACTTCCAACTTCCACAACATGCCAAGAAAAAAGGGAGCAAAAACTGCTGTAAGCACCAAAACATTCTTCACTACCCTTGTCTGCTCTTTTTCTAGTTCCCAACACATCATCATCATCATCATCATCATCTTCTTCTTCTTCTCCTTCTTCTTCTTCTTCTTCTTCCAAAAGTAAACTCCATACAACAAGGAGCCAAGTTAAACTTATGCTTTTGTTTTAGCTCAGGAGCATCTCTACCCACCCACAACAATAAAATGGCCTCTACTACACACTTGAGAAGCTGGAAAAAAAAAAATTCAACAAATTTTAGGTACAAAATATGAGCAAGGAATTTCAGGCAATTTTTTAGCAGCTAATTTTGAAAAAATAAATAAATCAGCATTTCTTGGAATTTTTTAAAAAAAATTTGGTCATAATGGGTTAATGTACTATGGTATTTTGCATGAAGTAGAGCCTTTGAAATATGTAGCGTGAAACTCAATTTGGGCCTCTAAATGAATGTGCCCAGAACCTCCAAGAGAGCCAGTACAAACAAAATGGCTACTTTTGATTGGTTAGCCATAATAATTGGCCCCCAACAATGGCCTTTATTATCACTTATTCTCTCATGTTATACAGTAATAGTAACATTTATTCAGCCTCTGTTTTTTTTACTGGTAAAGTTTTGCCAAAAAGAGCAATTTAAAAAATTTAAAAAAAATAAAATTGACATTGAAGTGGTTTTTTGAGGTTTTCAATTGCCATAAATGAAAAAAAGAGAGCCAAAAATTGCCATATTTCTACATTTGGTTTTCAGTAAGTAGCCAGAAAAGGTAGTAGAAGCATGATTAA
>Ga0209611_10010893_pt1 | contig 13267 bp, 5 predicted proteins | sample S1TSphgellanicum_3_FD_187693 | JGI IMG/M metagenome (GOLD analysis project Ga0209611, IMG submission 187693) | Host-associated microbial communities from peat moss isolated from Minnesota, USA - S1T2_Fc - Sphagnum magellanicum MG (SPAdes) (version 2) | ecosystem: Host-associated > Plants > Peat... | reverse complement strand
CTACACATCACATGTTTTATTACCATTATAATTGGGTGCAAACGAATACAATGAGCCAACATGATTACTTTAGAAAAAGACTACAAGTTTTTTTCCAAAAAAACTTTTTTCATATGAATGAATTTTGGAACAATGTTTTTTGCAAGTTGTTATAATAAATGCTTATAGTTTTCCTAATACATGGTATATATAAATATATAATTTTTGAATAAATATGAATTTTTGAAAAGTCTCTTTATTCCTTATAAATTTAGTGTTGTGTATATAAATGATGATGACTTCAAATCATAACCAAAAATTCATTTTTTACATTTTTATGTTTCCTTTTATAATAAACTACGACTTTTTTAACACATAATGTATATTATACCTCATTTATATGTGGTAAAGGACTTTCAAAGTTCTAAAATTTTAAATCAAATTTGGAAAGTTCATTGAATTTTTAAAGTTTTAGAATTCCAAATATTTTAGGGTATGAGTGGTTTTTCAATGTGGTTAACATGTTTTTATCTTCTTAATTTTTTTCCCATCAAATGTGTTTTATTATATGAGTCCTTTTAATAGTCTTTTAAAAAATTTGCCGCTTGTTTAACACCATAGGTGTTCATTTTCAAAGGTCCTAAATCAAAAATTAAACTTAAAATTTTATCAAATGGATTTCTGGTTTGAATTCCTTAACATTCATGTGAATGAAAAATCACCAACTTACCATGATTGCAATGGCTTTAAATGGAAAAACATAAATATTTATCCAATTTTGATTATTTTTCTTTAAGACTCGACACCCTTTTTGGCTCGTTCGATTGTGATTACGCCCAATTTAAAGTTATCTTCAACAATAGTAAAAAAGGTGAAGGATGCAATTATGTTTAGAAATAATTACATGGAATTAAACAAAATCATTCAGACAAAACATGTACACACCGTTTTAGAACAATCACTCCAAAAAAAGTCAAATTTGAATTTAAGGTTAAAGGTATGTGGCTTTTCAACCCCTTGAGGTGATGGATAACAAGATTCAATTCTCAAATATTTACACAACTACAAATGTGAACAACATGAAATGAAGAAGATTGCATATATCTAATGAACAAGCTTATCGTAGTCAATGATGGGGAGAAGAATTTGTTGTAACAAAGTTTTTCCATATAGTTAAATTAAATAATTTTTCAAACATTAATTATAAATTTTCCTACTAATAGGTTAAAAACCAACCAATATTATTGTGAAGATATACCTCATAGCTTTATAGTGATAGAAAAGTAACCAAAAGAGGTCAATGTTGTAAACTTAAATGGGGTCAAAGCATGGTTGAGGTACCCAAAAGGATTGTGTCATTTTATATTCATTAGACCCCTCACTTAAACATGTTGTTGAAATTTAATGACACATTCATATTGAAAGTTTGATTTTATTCATAAATAGATACATTACAAAGGTATTATTTTATGCATAAAATGTCAAATTTGAACAAGTTTAAAGATTCTTCCAAAGTCCTTGAAAAAATCCAAGACTTTGTTTCATGAGAAAAAAATAGTTCAAAGATTCATAAGGATTATCTAAACAATCTTTTTTGGCCCAATATTTTTATCACAAACACCTTACATGTTAATGTGCATAAAAATGTATGAATATGCCCTATTATAATCTAAAAAGTTTCAAAAAGTCAATTTTTTGAATATTTTGGGCCATTGCCCACATTGGATAAATTTCATTATTTTCATGTTCATAAGTGAAAACAATAGATATTTTAAAGGCCTATATGAAATTTGGAACAAAATTATTTCATTTGACATGAAAAAAAAAGATGAAATGTAAGACAGATCATGAGAAAAATGAAGAAAAAGGTGAATTTGAAAGTCCTTAGAGTGAGTCCTTAAGGTTCAAATGTGGTACCCCAATCATGCTTGTACCCAATGAAATTCGTTCTAAGCTACCATAAGAAATTCAAAATCTTCCAAATCTAACCCTTGGGAATCCATGAATTTACACAACTTATTATCATTGTTTCATTACCTACAAGACACAAAAAGCAAAAAGAACTGGGAATAATCACTACAAGAGTGCAAGATTGGGTTTACAACATAATCCCGCAATGCAAAAGCACAAAACTAGGTCCACAACATGATTATAATGTAAAACCACAGTACAAGAACACAAAAATGTAACACAAGAGCACACAAGTTTCAAATTTCAAGCTTAGTGAAAAGGAAGAGGGAAACTTGAAACCTCTAAAATAGCAACTAAAGAATGCCAAGCTTGGAAGCTTGAGATCACTAGGGCAATAGTTTTAATTAGATCACCCACAAACTTCAAATTAGGAAAGCAGGTTTAGTGAATAGGAAATGGCACATCCAATACTATCAATTTCCAAGCCTTAAAAAACTTAGATTTAAGCTACATGTTAAAAAATGAATACATGTATTGAGGATGATGATCAATTTTTCATCCATATTAGTGATGGGGGTAAGTAGCATCCATTAAATAAGATATGCATGTTTTTTTTTAAGGGAATCATGTACCATGAATAATATGATTTATTATATGCTTAAAGACATATAATAGTACGTGTCTAGGGCCTCAATCCAAAATTTGAATGGAAATGTCACAAGATGCAATATATGTACATCAAATAACTTTCATAAGATTGTTCATTTGTATCATGTTCATAAATTCCAATTTGTTCAAGAATATAAAAGGTATTCAATTATTGACAAATGTCATTAAGTTCAAAATATTCTTAGAATTCTTGACTATGAATTTTCCATGCTTATCACTTCAAAGACAACATTTTCACATTGTTTTGGCTTTTATGACTCATTTGGATGTTTTTCACCACATGTTAAAATGTGTGTTGTATTTATATACAACCATTATTACAATTCATGGTTTCTTTGATTAGTTTTTCTAGTAAAAAGTTACCCAAAATGGTAGCCATAAAAAAAACCACCTCGTCAATTCGAACCTGCAAGCATGATTATATAGCCAATTTGGATCCTATCATTTTAATTAATAGTGTGATTGACAAAATGATTGATTATTTGATAATGAACCATTTGATTGGGTCAAATTTATGCCTAAATTAAAATTATTTTTTAGATTTTTTTTAAAAAATTAATAAGTAGGTAGGTAGTAAATAAAGTTTAAGTAGGTTGAAAAAAACATTTAGGTGGTAGGTGTTAGCCTAACATACCTAACCTATTTTAGCTAGTTTATTTAACCTAACTTAACTTCACTTAGTTACTTTAATCTAACCTACTTAATACCCTAACCCTCTAAGCATGCACATAGGTTGCAAGTATAAAGAATTGAACTCCAAACCTTCACAATGATAAACTAAGTCCTTACTAATGGACAACACCATCAAAGGTGTTCAACTTTTATCAATTTTTTAATTTCACATGTTTATTTCACATCACTAAACATAATGATTAAATTTAGGTGACAACTAATGGCTAAAATTAGGCTAAACATAATGGTTAAATTAAGTGGCTTAACTTAATCATTAAACATAAGGGCTTAATGTAATGGCTAAACATTGGCGAAACATAAACAACAACTAATTATTAAAATTAAATTAAAGATAATGGTTAAATCAATTGGTTAACCTAATGGTTTAATGTACTAATAATGGTTAAATATTGGCTAAACCTAACGATTAAATCTAATGGCTAAATTTAGTTGATAAACCTAATGGTCAAATTTCATAGCTAAAATTTGGTTAACTCAATGGTTAAACATAATGACTAAACCTTAATTAAACATAGTGAGGTGCAAATGAGTTAATAGTAACCATTGGTGTTTTCTTAATTGATTTTTTTGGGGAATATTCTTGAAAAAAGTTTTCAAAAAATTCTTTTAAAATCTTTTTAAAAACGTTTGTACTATTTTGTTAAAATTTGTTTTAAAAATTTACCAAAAATATGACATTTTCAAAGTTTTCCAAATCCGTCTACAAATCCTTTTACAAATTTTTTTACTACTTAAAATCAATAGTTATAAGTCCTTTTACACTATTTTTGAAGGTCCAAATGTTGATGAATTAGTTTCATATTGGATATTTATAGAATAAAATATTAGATTTGATAATGTGCAAATTTTTAAACTTGTTTTCAAGTTTAAAAAAATTTGGTGTAAAAAACACAAAATTAAACAATGGTTATGACTGCCTTTGGTTCCTATTAACATGACTACACCTAGGGGCTAAACTTTAGTTGATAAACCTAATGGCTAAATTTTATGACTCAACTTTGGCTAAATCCAATGGTTAAACATTATGATTAAACCTTTGTTAAACATAGTGATTAAACTTAATGGTTAAATATATGGCAACATAATGATTAAACCTTGGTTAAACATAATGGTCAAATTTAAGCTAAATTTAATGACCAAATTTAATGGTTAAACATTAAAATTAAACCTAGTGCTTAAACTTAATGATTAAACATATAATGATTAAAACTTGGCTAAACATAGTGATTAAACTTAGGTTAAACCTAATGGGATAAAATCACACTATAGTGGACTTTTGGAAGTCACAGTGGTAGTTTTTTTTTGAATGAGTCAAATATTGTTGCATTGTATTCAAATCTATTGGAATGAACTTGGAAATGGAAAAAAATGTGAAATTCAACATCATTTCAATGTCTTTTTCGAAAAATCATTAGATTTGGACTATAAAAATGGATTTTCATCCACCTTTTTTGGGTGAGTGTAATGTGCATTTACACTATGGTTAAACATAATGATTAAACCTAAGCTAATCCTAATGGGTAAATTTAGTGGTTAAATATAATGGTTAAACTTAGGTTATATTTAGTGGCCAAATTTAATGGTTCAATCTAAACTAAACCTAGTGTCAAATCTAGTGGTTAAATTTAATGGCTACACTTAATGGTTGAACTTAAATAAGTAGGTAGGAAAGAAGGTATAGGTAAATAGGTGGGTATGTAAGTTGGTGGGTGGGTAATAGGTAGGTAAGTAAGTAGTTAAGTAAATAGGTGGGTGGGTAAATAGAAAATAGATACATAAGGTAATATATCATGTTACATTTGACTAAATATCATTGGCCATCTTAATTAAATCCTTCATTTGCCAAAATACCATTGGTCATTTTGACTAAAAATCATTGGCCATATTAATTAAATGTTCAACTTGACTAAAAACCATTGGTCATTTTTATTACAGTTGTACAACTTGATTATATGTATTTACTCAAATAAATCATTATAGTCAAGTTGATTAGTCAAAAAATACATTTGTCATTCAAGCCCAAACCTTTATTCAAAATGTACATGTCCATAGCAAAAATGAAAAATTAATCAACTTGAACTTCTTCAAAAACCTTGTTTTGTAGTAATGAACATTTTTAATAAATCAATGTAACACATGTGGATGTATTTGATAACAATGTGGTGAATATTATTGTTAAACCATGGAATTCAACAACCTATTTACCATCAAGGAAAAAGGTTGTTGAATAAAAAAAAGGATGAAAAATAACATAAAAACATATGAAGGTAAGGCATGTTTTTTGTCTACTTACCATCCTACAACATTTACCATCTTATAGTAATTACCATCTTGTACCAAGTACCATCATGTTGTAATTACCTTTTTTTGCATATTTGAAAGAAAAATCAATGTCCCTACAAACCTCCTATAACTATTGCCTACCATTTGCAAACTTTTTATAAATATTGCATATCGTTTACAAAACTTGCAAACCTTCTATAGTTGCTACTTATTATTTGTAGCAACTTTCTACTTTCTCCAAACCTCAAGCATAATAGCTATATTCTTACTACTACCTTTTAGTGGCAACTACCCTCTTGCAACAAGTTTATGTTGATACTCCAATAACAAGTATACAAAATACTTTCATTGTAAAAAGAAAGAATAATCAAATTAAGAAATTAATTGTCTACATCAATTAAGAAGGAACTATTTTCCTTACCTTCCTAAAGGTTAATACAAATAAAAAGAAATAATGAGTTTAACAACTTTAACCATTCTTCATTACATAACACCAAGTACAATATTCTTCCATGATTTTATTTTCTCTTCACACACGCACACTTCTTCCCCAAGAGAATTCTTTTAACCACATCCAATTTAAAATCATACAAAGGAATGATGCACTATCCTCCTCCTCAAATGATAAATAAAGAATTTAAAAAGGATGTTCACCACAAAAGGGTTGAGTCCTTATTTTCTTATCCTTCTAGATCCCCTTATCATAATCCCTTCCACACATCCTAATTCAAGGAAATCCATCCATCTTTTATACCCATAAACTAATTAACCTAGATGGCTTCATCCTTTAGTAAATAAAAGACGGTAAGTATGATATTTAACATTAATAACTAAATAATTATGAAGATGCCATTTTAAGTGAACTAGATTAGGATATTATTTGTTGTAATTAATTACTTTTATTTGAATTCTTACCAAAACTAACTTTTGATTATTTTGTCTCATGAAGGTAGTTCACTATACTTATGGTATTTTTGTTAGAAAACACCTTCATTCTAATATTTTCCTATAATGGTTTTACCATTTAATGGTAACTACCATCTAGTAACGATACTATCATCTTTTAACACCCATAATGTTAAGACAATTTCCAACCTTTTAACAATTAAATACCTAAATTATTCTTAAAGAATTATACCTAGTGATTAAAATCACTTTTAAATAATATTATTTAAGCACTATGTATTCAATTATGGATTGCCATGTTAGTTTATTTGGATTATCTTTGTGATTTCTTGGGGTATGTTGTTTGCTTTTGTAATTCAAAGTTTACCCAAAATTTATATGTTTAGACACTATATTCATCAACTAATTTCAAATGTACTTGTCACCCAATATACTATAATAATTGTTTCCAAATTTTGTATTCAACTTGCCGTGAACCCAATAAAAAACCTAGTGGTTTTATAATTTTTAAGTTTTGAATATACTTTCTTGTGTTTACATGTTGATGATTATTTTATTTTTAGAATTAAATATAAAAAGCTTTTATTATGCTTCACCATGCTTGAATTTCATAATATTTATTAGTCATCTTTGAATCAAACAAAGTAATGAAAACCACTAACAAGACATATTAATTTAAGACCACAAACATTAGCATGGTAAAATGTTTTGGAAGAATGACACAGGGTTAGACATCAAGGTGAAGAAGAGGTTGGGAATGAGTTTTTCCATCTTACCACAACCTTCACAAGTGGTAGCCATGAAAGGTTCAATGCAAAGTTCAATACTTGTAACAAGGATTTTATAGCCATATTCTTAAGCATGTTATCACCCAAAGAAATGGCAAAAATGATAATGCTAGAATGTTGCAAAAAATGAATTAAGACAAAATGAATAGATGATTTAATTGTATCAAATTAATGGTAATTGAATAAGCAACATTTCTATAGAAACATGTCTTTTACACCCATACCATTGTGACTAAGATGATTATCATGACTAAACTACTTGTCCAAAATTACTTAAGGGGGTATAGTTTGTCCATTTATCCCCCCCCAACCCCCAAAAGTAAGTATGCCCAATATGATTAAACTAACTTCTTTTAATAAAATCGAACACTAGTACCGTTCACATGTGGCATGTGTGATGACTATGTGGTATAGTTGCATATAGTATAACTACCAATGTAAATTATTTCTAATGATACTTAGGAAATTCAATGTGTTTAATTGGCATATAAGTGTTTTACCCCCCTCCCCCAAGGTTGACCTTATTATCATGTGTGCAACATGTAGGTAGGTAGGTAAATAATTAGTACATAAATAAGGAAATATGTTGTCGATAAGTAGGTAAGTATGTTGTATGTAGGTGGTTAAGTAGGTCTAATAGGTTGGAGAATGTTTTGAGACTCAAACACATTTTCACATGTGTGATAAAATGGGTCCCAACATTCTAAAATGGTCATTTCACTTTGTGAACTAGATCTTACATTGTATTGAATATTCGGGACAAAAATGTTCAAATGAAAAATGTTGTCCAAATCAAATCTTTTTTAAACCATTGGAAAGAGCTTGAAGTGTAGATATAAAAAATGAACTTGCATTTTTCATTTGGAGATCTTAAACTCAAGGTTAAATGAACAAAAAAAATGTCAATAATCAACCTAGCAATTTGATTTTCAACCATTAAAATCCCAAGAAATAGGGGTCAAAGCACTTTTAATTGGAAAGTGTAACGTGTCATTAAAAATTCTTTCCCAAGGATTATAACTTTGTAGGTAAAAAAATTTTAATCAAAAATTGTATGTGAGAGGTATAAGCTTGCAAAGTTTTCAAAATCATAACTTGGTAGAACCAATAATATTTGACAAAATGATAAAGTCTTGGGATTTTTTGTCACTTTGATCACAACGCCAAAATGTGTTGTTCATGACTTGGACATTTATGACTAATGTCCTAATCTAGTCATGTAGTCATATGTCTTTAGTCATATAGTTTTACTCAAATTTGTGACTACATGACTAGCCTACATACATTAATAACCTACCTACGTAAGTAGTTTAACTAGGTGCTAACTACTTACTAGTTATTCACCAACTACCTATAAAGTAGTTAGTACCTATGCGCTAATACTACTTATTATCTACCTACCTACCTACCTAATAGGTAGTACATATGTATGTACATGTGTACCTACCTACTTACCTACTAGATAGGTAATACATATATGTACCTATTATTAAGCACCTACCTACCTACTACTTACTTATTACCTACCAAGCTAGGTACTTACTAAATTATTAGGTAGGTTTTAAGTTGTTACGTAAGTACCTAGGTTCCTAACTTATAAAGTAGGTTAGAAAAGCATGTTTATAACAATATGATGACCACTTTTGTCATGTAAAATTCATGTGGTGTAATGGTTAAGTGGGGGTTAAGGATTTCTTCCCTCAATGTGGAGGTGAGGGGTTCAAGTTTTCACATTTGTAACTTAGTGAACTAATTTAGCTTGCTAGCTAAGTTAACTTGCATTCCTAGGTAGGCTAAGGATCCTAACATATAGGCTAGGGTTTTAGCCTTTATACCATGTATCTATATACCATATGTCTACATGCCACATGTCTACATGGCATGGGTGGAGAACATATTTATTTCATATAATGAATTATATCCAACGGCCATAATTTATGGATCTCATCAAATATTAATGACCTCCATGATTTTACAATCGTAAAAGTCATAGTTGCAAATTGTTTTGCAATTAAGCCACACTAGTGATTAGGTGTCCTATTCGACTACATAGTCATGTAATCATAGATGTTTTCCATGACTAACAACCTAGTCATAAATCAAATCACAAAAAAATAGTTTTTCTTCTAATGGATGCAACTCATGCCATTATTGATTAAATATAATACATATTAATGTATTTTTTTTCAATTTTGTGATCATGTTGTTTTGATGGTGATTTTTTGTAATATATTTAGCAATATTCAAAGTATAAAAATATGAAATCCTAAACACCATTCATATTGTAGGCAATTTTGGTGATTTTTTTTTTAAAAAAATCATTTCACTACAAGAAAATGTGGCTTTTTTTACTAAAAAAATTGACCAAAAACTACCCCAAATGTCACCATGTTCAACTTGACCAAAATGCAATTTTGGACAAGTCAATTTGTACCCGGTCATTTTGATTCGATTTTTTTGGTGGTCTTTTTGGCTCATTTTTTTTAATAGATTTTTGAATTGTCTTTTTTATTAGTCAACAATACATTCACAACAACTATATATGATTTAATTTCTAAATAATAATATATATTATATTACATTATAGTATAATCATATTTATTTACTAAATCTATTAATTAATAAATTTAACTACCTACATTACCTAATATTTAATGTACAAAATGAGATAAATTAGTTTACCTACCTACCTTATTTAACCTAGGCCCCTTAAACTAAGTAGCTTGGGCTAGGTGGCCAACCTTAGACCTAGACCTATATTTATTTGCCTAGGTGGCCTACCTGCTAGCTATTTAAACCACTATCAAATCCTTACCATTGGATTACCACTTCAAAAGTTGAAAACTTTTATCATCATACTACAATAAATTTGATTGAATTTTTTGTTTTGATGTACATATTGTAGCATTCAATAATAAATTTCAATATTTTTTTATTACTTATCTATTAAGTAGGAGGTTATACATCCAAGTACCAAGTATCTATCTAGATAACATGTAGGTACCTATGCCTAGTAAACAATTTACATGCTATTAACTCAACTAATAAAAGTAAATAACAATGATTGATTAATTACTATGAATAGTGAATAAATAATTAAAATGATTAATAATTGATTATTTCTTATCAATTATCAATTATCAATTATTAACTAATTACTTTAATTAATGATTATTCAATATAAATGGCTAATTATTGAATATTTCCTATGAAGTATTAAATATTTTAAAATAAATAGAAATTTTTTTACTATTATTGACTGGTTTCTATTTTTAATTACTGATTATTGATTATTTAATCAATATTTATGATTGATAATTTATTAATTATTAATAATTAATAATTAATATATATAATTAATCGTTATGAACCACCAAATTAATTTAAAATGATCATTTATTAGTAATTAATAAAAATCATATATTGACTATTATTAATTATCATAAATTTTTATCAAGTATTAGCCAAAACATCAGATAAAATTGATAATTCGATAATAATAATGAATCAATTAATAATTTGATGGATAAATTAATTACATAAATATTAATCATAAATGATTAAGTATTAACTATCAATTATTGATTATCAACTAATTAGTGTACTAAGTTTAAGTACTTACATGTGCTTAAAGGTAGCATGTAGGTAGTTTATTAAACTTTATAAATACTTGTTAAGTGTTATATGCTTAATGTAAGGCCTACTAGTTATGAATTTAGGTTTGTTAAGTAGCCAAATTAATATGGTTGATTTGACTAAAGGTCAAATTAGAATGGCCAATATGACTAATTATAAATCATAGTGGCCATTTTGTATGGTCAATTTGATTAAGTCTTGGTCATTTTGATTAACCTCTAACCTTTTTAATTAGATGTTTGGTTTGTCACATTGTCAAAAATGTCACTTTAATCAAATGTCACTGTCAAAAGTAACTTGTGCTTTTCATGCCTAAGCCTTTGGTTAATGTGAACATTTTAATCAAGTTGAACCTTTTGAAAAGTCACATTTTCTTGTAACGTTTCTTAACAATTTTTTTTGTTTGTAAAGAAGGTAATTTGCAAATATATATACACATATATGTTTCAAAATATTTGAAGAAAAATGGCCAAAAAATTCCAAAAAAATTCATTGATATATACTATAGGGAGGAGAGTTGTGAATTCCTCTCAATTTGGGTTGTGGTGCATTTGAAATGGGTTGTTTGTGGTTTGTTTATGCATAATTTTGACTCCAATTTGCACAATCATGTTCTCTTTTGATTTGTGCGTATTGATTTCACCTTGAACATTTGCTTATAAATTCATTTTAATCTCATCTTGGAGCTCCCATGCCATCTTTATTTGTGACAACTAAGGAACACATTGACTTGGGTTTATATTCCACTATAAAATTAGGAATTAACTATTTTTTTACCCCAATACTAGTGACAAACCTATGGGTGCACCATTTAAAGGGTTTTATAATTGTTTTATTGTATGAATCCATGATCAAATTAAGTGATATGTTGAATTCTATTAACATATTGTCTTTTAGATAATTGTTAAAAATTGAAAATATAATTTGGTTTACATGATGGCAATGGTTCCATAAACCAATACATGCAGTTATGCATGTTTCTCATCCTTTTTGGAGGCCAAAGAATGGAACTTTATTTTGTGTGAACTTCAAAACAATTGAATTGAATATATGTATATATTATATAAAACACTTGTTGAATAACATGTTATAAAAGATGAACTTTTAATGTTCTTAACAAAAAAGGTCCATTTGCACAAGAATATGCGTTGTCACAAATAGACGTATTGATGTTGGTGTCATGTTGGGAGAAATTGAAAAGGCATGTTCCAAAATTGCAAATATTTTATTTATGAGTTTTATTTTAGGATTGTACCTTTTCAATAGTCAAACAAAACACAATTATTTTTGGTCTTGTTCATACCAAAAGACACAATAAACTCAAGGGTTTTTTAGATGAAAAAACATATATTTGTTCAAGTTAATTTGAGGATGATGAAAAATATAACAATAGGTCATCATTTGAAGGACCTTAATCCTAATATGATAGATGTGACTAAAAGCCCTACTTTACCCACATAGTGTGAAGTGGATGATGATGAATATGTTTACTTGCATGAGGATTTCAAACATGAGATTGCAAGGAGGGAACAACATGAATAGGGTGATTGCATTTCAGGGTGGACCAAAAATGGCACATATGGAATCCATAGTTGTATTTTTTTAGGACTTTTAACTTCAATGTTTAATGTTTTGGGAATGTAAATTTGTCCATTTGAAAGTAAGAGGCAAATGGAAGACTTAAACCTTAAACTTTTAATTTTCCACACTATGACATGTGTTTCAATTTGATTAGCTAAGGGAAAAATCAAAACCAAAAACATAGTTTTTTTCAACTTTCATAGTTGTTAGATGTTATGTAGGGTAGTGATGTCCTTTTTAACAAAACAACATTTTTTATTATTTTATTTCAATAATTCATGGACTTTATGGACTATTGGCAATCTTATGAAAACTTGATAAATCAAAAGATTAGATATTCTTGGAAACCATTATTTCAAAAATCAAAATAATTTCACATTCATAGAAGGAAAAATATATCAACACTTAACACATGTTCATTATGTAATAAAAGTTCATACCACATTTTATGGACTGTGATTAAAAATGTTACATCACTTTAAAAATTCACCTTGTAATGAAGTGATGACATTTAATCTTCAATTTTAAACTTTTGATTATAAAAAAGGTTATATATTAGTTAGATGGTTCCTTTTTTAGAATTTTAAATCGTACATATATGTACCAAACTTAAAGTTAACCTAACAAAAATTTACATCGTAACAGTAAAAATGGATTGTTTAATGTGTAATCACCCAACAATCGTAATGGTTTCCCATGTAGGTTTATGCTTGAGAATTTTAATATCATTAATTCTTCAAAAAATTTAGAGAAGAAAATTGATTCAAATGGTGGCAAAGTGGAGGAAGATGAAAAATTTGAAGCATAATTACATTCTCTAG
>Ga0209611_10010892_pt1 | contig 13267 bp, 9 predicted proteins | sample S1TSphgellanicum_3_FD_187693 | JGI IMG/M metagenome (GOLD analysis project Ga0209611, IMG submission 187693) | Host-associated microbial communities from peat moss isolated from Minnesota, USA - S1T2_Fc - Sphagnum magellanicum MG (SPAdes) (version 2) | ecosystem: Host-associated > Plants > Peat... | reverse complement strand
AATCGGGCAGGGAGGATGGGATTTTCGTCCATCCAGAAAACGGCCTCAACGGGCTCATCCGCAATTGGTGCATTGGTGGGTGCTAATTCACTCCAGCCAGCAGCAATGACAATAACCATCCAAGAAGAAAGAAAATCATACAACAAACAGGGTTGGAGGTTGGAATCCGAAAAGTGTGCAATGGCCCCAATTCATAAACCACCAAAGACAATGTCAAAACTCAGTTCCAAGCTTGGCTTCCATGAGTGGAAAAATGTGAATTCAGTGCAATTTCCTTTAGCTTGGTGGTGTTGGGTGAACCGGCACCTACACTTATTAACATGCTAAAAATACAGTGTTCATCAATTCTCAAAAAATCAAAGAACTGGTTTTCAGGCCCATGATTCAAAAAACGAATCAAAGAACTGCTCAAAACACCTACCTGCCCAGAACTGCTTGTTCTTTGCCAGTTCCACTAGGAAACCCATTGGTTCTGTGAAAATTGTCAAGAACCTCCAATCAGTGGTTCATCTTTTACTCTGAAAGTTTTCAAAATCCCTGAAGGCAGGGTTTCTTTGTTCTTGAAAATATTCTAAAATCCTGAACCAGAGGTGACATCAAAATCAAGGAACCACCCAACACTAATAAGAGAATCAGGTTGTTTCTTAACATTATTAATATACCATCCATAGACAAAATTCAGGATCCCTGAGTCCAAAACTAACATTTCCTGAGTTAAAGATGGCCTCTAACATCCCTCACCCACTAAGTTGAAGCTACCAATTTAGGTGTTCACCCTAGCCTTGCTTGGTAGACAATCTTTATCTTGGGAGGCCATGTAAAACAAGCCAGTGAAGGCTATGAAATCTCTCAACTTTTAGAACATATTAAGGAATATAGGTGTTGTAATATTTGTTGAATTAATCTATATTGGAAAGTATATATAACTTGTAGCAATACACGTTAATGGTTTTCAGGTTGCATGTTACAACCCAGTAACCCTTGACCTTTGTTTCATTAGTGACCTCCTAGTATAGGAAAAGGGTCTACATTTAGACCTTTCTTGGATTTAAGGCAGTAGGCACAAGGCCAGTAGGTTGAATATTGCTGCTGAAAATACAGGAAGGGTTTAAATGTAGACCCTTCTATGGAAAAAAAAAAGGACAGGAGAAAAACTTACATTCCCTCCTCACCTATTTCACCTATACTTTGAGTTTGAATTGACCAAAAGAACAAAGTTATTCAATTACAAAAGTTTCTTTTTGGTGATTGGGAGGAGCTTTAGATGGAACATTTTTTTACACGTACAAGTCCTAGCGGTTCGATCCCCCCTTTCGATGGTACCCTTTGTTTGAAGGTTTCATTTCCTTTTTCTCATACATCTTCTTTGGAGTCTAGCTTTAGGGTGAGTAGGGGAATCTGCTTGTGTTATGAGGGCCCTCACTCCCTTAGCCCTACCTTTGGCTTCTTTAAAGGTCATTGCTTATCTATGGGCTTTTCATTTTTTAGATTCATCTTTGTCATGTTCATATTCTTTGATGGAGTTCCAACTAGAAGTAGATTTGGACTTTTCTTTAGACATGTTTAAAACGACATTCATCCATTTGGTTCACCTTTTAGCTAATGGGCTTTCAGGCATGGTATTTTAACACCTTCGAGATTTATTTAACATAGAGGATTCAACTAGTGATTTTTCCCAATTAATTTTAACTTGCTTTTATGTTGCTATAGGGTGTATCCCTGGGAGTATAGCGAAGGCCCTTGGTGTTGCCATACCATTAACTTTGACCAAGTTTTCTAGTGGCATTTGGTCAATAGCTATATGCGAAGTTCTATATCAGTTGGTGAACATGACCCTTTGCCTCCAGTTTTGTGATGCATTTTCAACCCACTTGTTTCCCTACCAATTTGGGTTGTAGTCAAAGGAGGTTGTGAAGCGATGGTGCGCGGTATTTAGGCAATCGTAAATGTTCACCATAATTGTATGTTGTTGTAGGTAGAAAATGTTTTTAACATTGTTTCCTATAAGGTTATATTATAAGAATTGCATGTTATATGTGAGTAGTTGTTTCAATTCATACCTTTCGTTTGTTCCTTTTATGCCCCATAACTCCTTCTTTTCTTTATTCACCACTTTCTTCAAGGCAATTTGTTGTTATTTAGTCTTCCATTAACATCCATCAAACGATTCCTTTGAGTGGTCCTCTTTTTGCCCCAATTCCTTTCCGTGCCCTTTGTAACTCTACTAGCCTTTTCCCATTTTGTTTGTTTCCTTTTGTTATAAATGACACCCACATCATTGGGCCTACTTCAATTGTTTATCCAATTTTTCATCATTTTTCTTCCCAATTAGGCTTGGTAGGCCTTGTAATTCAACCCCACAATTGTGTCGTTTGGTCTCCTTCACAATTTATTTTAGAGTTTTCACCTCCATCAAGTTTTTGAACTCCTACTGGGGGCATTAGGGTTTTGGGTGTTCCTTTGGGATCCCTTTTATCCTATTTTCTCCAGGGTGCTTTGGATGATGATGTTTAGCACATAAATGTCCTTCCTAGGTTGGGGGATGTGTCAATGGCATTTGGGATTCTCACCCATTGTTTTGCCCACATGTTTTATTACCTTCTTTGTTTTTTCCCCCCATTTTTGGATTTTTAATGCTAGCTAATTTCTTTTGATTTGACCTCCATTCATAAATTGGAAAGACTTTTAGGGCCAAGTTATTTGCTCCATTAATTTGTCAACATGCTTTTCTTCCCATCTTTAAAGGTGGGATAAGTTTTATCTCCACAAATGTTATTGCCCCAATAGTGGACTTGGGAAACTAGAGGTTTGTCGCCCCAATCATTACATCCAAGTTTTTGTAGGATGACCACCCATTTTTATTGGGGGCTATAAGGGCCAACAATTCAAGTCCATTTCAATTTTTGGCTTACTTTAAGTGGGTTCATGACCTTCTACCTCGAGCTGTTCAAACTTCCATCCCTCCATTTGAGTAATTGTAAAAAAAAAGAACAGATCATTTTTAAAAGAACAATTCAAAGAACGTGCATGAACATTCATCTTCCAACATCATCTCAAAGTTGTTTATAGATTATCATCATGATCAACTAAAATCTTGCGTAGGCCTTGGTTCAAATGCTTAACCTTCTACCCACCCAACCATTCCATCTTTTAAGATGGCTTCCAACATTTTGTCCTTGACATTATGCACCAAATTGGGTTTCCCCCATCCCACAACTTGTTGTCTTTCTTGATGGATACATGGTTAGCCCATAGATTTGACAAGGATACACCTCTTATGTTGTGCTCAAGGGGGAAAATGCACTACCACACATTATGCAATTTCATTTCCATTGCTAAGGATGTTGGGTTCCATGTTTTGCACAAGCAAATTCATGTTCTTTTGATGCCATCTCTTCAATCATCATGGTGACAAGTTAATATTGTGCCTACAACAAATGATATTCACATTTTGGTAGGTGTAATCATTGTTGACTTGACTCATGCAGATCTTGTTTCGCAAGTTGCTTCTTCTTAGGGAGTGGCCGCAACAATTGCAACTAAGCTTGTGTCATATCATGACCAACACCTTGAAGATGATTTAATCCTTTTAGTAATAGAAATATATGGATGTTTACACCAACATGTTGATGACCTCCTTCATCAATGTGCTAACAAGGCATGGTTGGCGAAAGGTTTTGGAGGTCTTCCTCTTTTTATTTTATGTTCATTTTATAGGCAAAGGGTGTTAATGGCTCTTTAGAGAGTTTAAGCTACCACTTATCTTGTAGAGTTGTGGTAGCAGGAGAGGTTTTTTCTAAGTTCAATGTGTTTTTAGGTTTTCCTTTCATCTCTTTGCACAACTTGTTTCGTGCTACTGGTGATTGGTTTAGGTCCTAGGTTTTTTTATTTCTCCTTTTAAGGCTCCCCATTGTGAGTTTTGCACTTTTGGATGTGGTATTTTGATTAGATTTCAATCCTTCCTCTTTTCTTTTATAATTTCCTTGTCGAATGTTTTTCATTTATTTATTTGTACAAAAGGAACAAAGTGGAAGTGTTCCCTTTTTTATAAAAAAATCATTAAAGAAATATTAACTAAAGATATAACCCCATTATTCTAGAGTTTCAATGTCAAAAAAGAAAAGGAAATCACTACAAATTAATTGGAAATTTAATGTGATACATTTGTTGCTTATGCTTCAATTCCTACCCAACTAGAATAATTAACAAATCTAATAATGAACCATGAAATCAATCTTTAAACACTGGTCCTTAATACAAAACTAAAATGAAAAAGAGTGAATGGGTTAGATTCTGTTTTGTATCCAATTTTATAATCCTTGTCATTTCTCCCACCCATTTTTTAGGATATGCCATTATATGCAAGCTTCACACATCCACATTTAAGCTCCCCACCCATTGATGTGAAAAACACAATAAGATCACATAACCCAACCCAAAACAACCTTCATCAAGCATTTTTCATCCATCATGAAGTTTTATCTAATCACCAACACATATCAAACACACAATGTTATTACATGAAATTTCAATAGGAGAAACTTGTAACATAAATTCTATCAATTCAAACATTATATCTTATGACCAATATCTTTTGTCACAATCCCACAACGATTACATTCCTATTCAAAACTCACCTTGGTTTTTAGATGATGTGAACTGAAATGAGGATAGCTGGATGAGCTTACACACTAATATGAACACATTGAGTTTTTAGGTTTTTAGGTTTTGTCATTGTCAACTTTCTACGTAATGACAATGAAAAACTTTTTGTCATTATCTCTTTCTTCATTTTAGTCATTACCATAACAACTTCAAGAGGGCATGTGAAGGAATGTAGGATGGTTTGTTGTTTGTGTGTAATGAATGCATGGCTTATTTCTACAAACTTGTTGGTGGAGGAGATTGGAACAACATTTATGGAGTTTCTAAAATTGGATAGTGCAATGGAAAATATAAGGTGGATGTAGGATGTGATTTGCAGGAAGTTAAGTACATTTGCGAAGTTTGTTTTAGTGATGTGTAAAAAGCTTATTGTTGTGTTTTAATAGTTGTTAAATCTCTTCCATTGCGCCAATAATTACTTAAACACAAATGGCATATATAATTGTGGTTTTGTATGAAGGGTTGGTGTTGAGATGTGATGACAAAATAAGGTGGTTTGAACTATATAAGATTATGTATGTTGGAAATCCAAAAACCCTACGTTTGTTTGGGTAGCATTTGAGGGATGTGGTTGGTTTGAGTTGGTAGATCGAATGGGGTGCCGAACATGAAAAACCATTAGGAGTATCCTTGAGATGAAGTAGAAATGTGAGCTAAAGTTGGGCCTATATTACCTTGAAAATCACATCCATATGCCCTTGGTTTGTGTCCCATTTTACCCATTCTTATAATGGTTTTTGCATGAACCTAATGTTTGACACCGACATAGAAGTTGTCCACCACAAAATGACAACATAGATGGAAGGGGAATTGATGTAGGGGTATCTTAGAGTGAATCAAACATCACAATGCATTGCATATTAGTGGGTGAAATGTTAGTAACTCAAAATGGACTAAATGGACATTGTTGGATCTAATTTCTAGCTAAACCTACAAGAAACATACAATGATGTGCAAATTAACAACATGAAATGTACAATAGTGTTAGGATGTGCTTTAGAATATCTTGTTGTTGGTTACTTCACTTGTGTAGTAGAAGTTGTTACAACTATCTGGGATTCAATTCTTTTGAGAATAGGTCCAAGCAAAAGCCCTAGTTTTTATTGTAAGTTTTTGTGTCTTGTTGACTCTAGTAATGTAAGAACAAAACCTAAGGTCTTGTTCTTCTATTTTTGTTTAATTACCACTTTGTTTTAGGTTACAATGACACATGATCAACATACAAACAACCCATGATCACAATAGTTTAGTGACACCACAAATGAACAAAGTAAAACCTAAATGCCTTTCCACTTTCAAATTCCTATCAATTCCCTAAAATCCACCCCATTGCTTGGTACCTACCTTGCAATAGAAGTCTAAAGCAACAAAGCTAAGTAATGTACTAGTTATGAAAAACAAAATAGATAGAATTTTGCACTTATAGATCAATGACCATCACCATACTTCATAGTCCATCAAGCTCCATTGCAATCCAAAACCTCACTAATTTATTCTATCAAAGATTATTATTTCCAAGTCAAAAACAAAAATGCCAACTACCATGCATTCACTTCTCCATTATCTCCAAACACTAGAAACTAGTAATCACCAAAAAGATTCATTGGTTGAAAGTTCCTCCATGGCATCATTTCAAGAAGTCTTTAGAAATTTATCTACTTTCTTCAAAAGCAACACAAAAAATTTCTACATATATGATTTACACATTGTAAAAAAAAGTATAAAACATATTTTTAATTTTATGCATCAAATTTTATATTATATGTCAAATTATTGATTATTTGCCTAAAGCTTTGATATTTGAAATTGCCACAATAATTGCAATGATGCTAAATGAAATAATTAAAAATTTGCTTAAGTGTTCTTACATTGTGTTCCAATTTTGAACATGGTAGACATTGGGTGCCCTTTTTTAAGGCTTTTTTTTGTTTTTTTTCCCCCTAGCCACCTCCATGGACATGAAATGACACAAGACCTTTTCAAAAAGAAACTTTCCTCCATAATAACACCCTCACTCCTTTCCCAATACCTGGACATGTTTTGATGCCTTTTTGTGTTACTTTAAAAGGCATTGAAATAATAATTTTTTTAGAATTTTTTTTCTTGAATCACACACACATATATATATATATGTGATCTAATTTAAACCCTAAACTCTGGATAAATCCAGAGCACATAAGGACATTTCATTTGTTATTTGAAAGATAACATCTCAAACCTCTCTTTATGTTTGTGAAAAATAGGACGCTTATGGAAACATAAGGTTTTGTTGATTGGTCCTGTGTAAGGTTATGTGTAAAATGAGACAAAAGCATACATTGTGAAAATATTGGCAATTCTTTTGTTAACACAACATACTACCTTGAGTTCTTATTGGCCCAGTAACCCTTCCCAACTTGGATGAAAATCATACCTGTTTTGTTTATGGATAGAAAAAGACATCTCAATTCTCTTGAGGGATAGGTTTAGGGTTTAGTAACTAACAACATCCTTAACATTTGACACATAAAAATAATCACTAGAATCTCATTGCAAGGGAGTCGGAAAGCTCAAGATTAATTCAAGGTTTTTCATACTTTCTAAGAAATATGCAAACATTATTATTTATGGTACAATTTCTATTAGGTCTTACCTTTATTATAGATATATGATTTACATTGTAAAAAAAGAGAGGAGTAGAACACAATTTATTTTTATACATTGAATTGTATACTGTGTGCAACTATTGATTTTAAAACTATGGATTAATTACCCAAATCTTTCATATTTGAAAGTGTTACCGTGCATTTTCATGTTACTTATTGAGAAGGTATTGAAATGATGACTTTTTTAGAATAATTTTTTTTGCACATGTATGAACTGATACATGAGCTGATCGGAACCATAAGTCCAGAGAACATAATGACATTTCATGTGTATATGAAAGATAGCAATCACCCTTTGGTTAGGCACCAACCAATTGAATGATTGACAATCAGCCTTCTTAAATTGAAGTCCAACTTGCACAAGATCCAAGTCAGGCAGCCATGGGTTCTAACTCAGAGTATGAGAATGCCCAATGATTTCAACTCTCCACAAGGCCTGGAAGGGAAGAAAGACAATATGAAGGGTCCTTTGGGGCTTGGGAAAAAGACGGTCAATTGACATAAGACAAGTTTGATGACTGGGAGGAGAGAGGTTTTGATCCCTTCTTGCTTTCAAAAAAGCAAAAAGGAGGCTCACACTATGAGAAGAAAACAGAACATAAAAAGGAATGCAATATTTCTTGGATCCCTTGAATAGAGGAATGAACTAGAATCCAAAGAAAAAAAGAGCCTCTTCTCCCATGCCAACCATTGAGGTCCTCACATCCAGAACCAACTTTTAGACATAAACAAATGAGTCATTTAGGGTATACTACATGTTGCAAAGTTTTTTCTTCCCTAAATGACATGTAAAGAAAGACCGGACAAGGTGGATTTCATGGCACAAGCGGCATCTCCAGAAAAACATGAAAGTACCCAATGTTCAGAAACGTAGAATATGCAAAATGACAAAATGGTAGCCCCAATGAGTGTGTTGAGCTACTGTTTAAGGCATAGCCAACTCAGAATTTACAAAACTTCAAATTTCATCTGACTCTATAATTTCATAATAATCACCATATGAAGTTGAGCTGCAATTGAAAAAGTTGGGTTTGTGAAACACACACTTGAATGTGTCTTTTTAAAAGTCAAAGCACAAGGAACATCTTCAACGGCAGTTGAAGTTTTCAGTGTATTTGTACAAAACAATTCACTCTAGGCTCCAAGTCTAAAAGGCCAGACTATACTGATTGCACAAAATAGGAAGCAGGAAAGAAAATAGAGCTATCATGCAAGGAGGAGAAAGGGGTACCCTGTGCAAATTACAGTGAGCGAGCAAGAGTGCGGAACTCTGCTAGGCAGGTGTGCAAAGTATTGCAGCGTTTCTGAAGCGCCATGCGCTCTGCCTCCAGTTTCTCAATTGCTCCAGGAGCAACAAACATGTCCAGAAATTTCTCGTCACTCACTGCAAATAGCCGGAGCTGTACATTGATTCCTAGCTCATTTCGGCTGCATTTAACAGCCAAACCAAAACATTTCACAAGTTAAAAGTCTGTAGCAGTAGGTAAATGGGGGGAGGGCTCAGTGTTCCATGAAGGTCTTAACAAAATCCTCTTCCTTCAAGTTTAGGGTTTAGGGCTTTACGATTAACAATTTTAATGAGATAGGGGGAGACACTGGGTGGAGAATTGTTTTTACTCACAGAGGGACCAGAAAGGTTTCATTCAGCGTGTGCACAGCACGTTCAACCAACATCTCACGCATCTTTCCAAACTGCTCTGAAGCCAGGAGACACACTTCCTTGTAGATTGAAGTTCCACGGTTTCCAGAGCCAGATGGTAGAAGCCCAATTGCTCCTGCTGCCCTTCCCCCAGAGGTCCGCCTCCTGTTTCTTTTTCTCTTTAAACCCCCACATGCTTCTGCATTCACCTGTCCAGCATCTCGCAACCCATTCAGACGGCCACTTGCAATTCCAAACTCCTTGCTCCTTGCTTCAGCAGCTGCCAGCTCTGGTGTTGGTGTCTCAGGAACTGTCATCTGGCTCTCAGCAATTCCACCACCTGTGACCCCTCCAATCTGTCGAACTGGGCTTTGCACACATCCTTTGCCAATCACTTGTTTCTTGTCCTGGTGCATCTCATCATCTGTAACCTCACTTTTTGTCATCAATTGATCTTCTGAATCTTCAAGAGATAGTGATGCATGGTGGAAACCACGTACTCGGCCAATACCTGGTGCACCAAAAGAAACCATAATGATCAGTTTTTGGTCACCAAATCCACAGGTTCCCATAACATGCTAAAAACTCTCTTAATGAAAAACCAGAAACTTGTCAATCAAGACTAACTTCAGGTGCATATTAGTGTGTTCTATGTTAAGGTGCAGTCACTTACTTCCCATGCCTTCTCTTGAAGACTGATAGAGATGGGTCTCACAGCCATAAACTTCAGAAAACGAGTTGATGATGGCTGCCAATTGGTGGTGCACAAGATCCTTGGAGCGTCTAGCCACCTCACGGATAATGGTATCATGAGCTTGTCGCAAGGCAGCATGGAATCCAACATACATGGAAATGTCTGATGTGATTGTCTTCACTGCATCTGTATCCTCCACAAGCTCAACTGTGTGAGCTTTCTAATAAATATCATCCACATGGATTGCTACCCTGAATAACAGATGTGGAAATAAGGGTTTATTGAGAAACAAGGGTATTTGTGGAACATACTTATGGAAGCCCGCTCAATGTGAACACGCTCAAGTGCAAGCCTATACAGACTGCGGAGAACATATACAAGGCGGTTGCAAGCAGTGTCAAGCAATGGACCTAACCATTCCCGAGCTGCTGACTGGGCTAGGACAAATGCAGCTTCTAGTGGACCACCCCGTCTGCCTGCCTGGCCTTGCAAGATACTCGCAACCTGCTTCACACATCATTAGGTGAGAAAAGCACCAACATGGCTGATTGATATTATTTAATCAATAGAGATCTCCCCCTGCCTCTCACAGAAGATCTTTGTGTGCAGCAGATCAGAAAACACTAAGACAGCATCTAACCTTCTCCTTTGAGACAGGTGGACACTCTACTGAGCAAGCCACACACTTGAACTCATGGAGCACTCGATCAAAAGCAGCTCCTCCATAAAGTCGTAAGCCTGCATTTACTGGCTGGACATCCTCAACCTGACCTGGCCATCTTCCAAAGCCACTTTCACTCCTCTCTTCCTCAGATGTGCAGCCCCAGGCTGCAGGGTCTGGACTATCAACCCCATCCAGCAGAGCAACCTGGCAAAACCCTTTTTGTGTCAGAAAGAAGATAATCTGAAGTCATTAGTGCTCATGCATTCTGTCTGCAAGCACAGCTCAACAATTGCAGAACTGGAATAATTTATTTATGTGCATACCACGTGGTTGGCCACAGATGATGCATGGATCATAGCCAAACGACGCAAGGCAGCCACATCAGCTGCTGCTGAAATCTTTGCATCTGCAGCAGCCAATTCTGCAGTCACCTCACTGCAGCGTTGATCCAACAGCGATAACGTTTCTGGTGCCGCCTGCCTATATCTGTGATAACTCCAACAAAGGTGCACAGATGATTAAGGAAAGATCAAAGGGGCCCCAAATACAGCATGCTTGATTTCCTACTCTTGATGACAGTCAATGTTCTCTTCAGAAGCATAAGTAGCATGGCAAAGGATCATGGATAACAAGCTTATGTCATGTCAACTGATCAAATCTGGGTTTTCATCTTCAGAAGTAAACTCTGACCTGCGTTGCAACTCTGCTTCCAAGAATTGCCGCAGGTTCCCGAACCCAATATGTTTACCAAACTTCTCAACATCAAAACCACCAGCCACATTCTCACTAAGCTGCCTTAAGATATCTGTGTCAACAGATGCAATCTGGCGCCGGAAATCCTCATTGGTGCTGCTGTTCCGGTCCTTGGGCAATGCCACAAAGAAGGGTCGGGCATTATCACCCAGATACCCACCTGCACTTAAGTATCTGTCTACTTCCCAACGCTCCGCAAACTCCTGCACAGGCAGGGAGCAGGGTTCAGGGATTTGGGTGGGTGAGACAGAGTCATGGATCAGGATTTGTCTCAGGGTTTGGGTTTTTCCAAGAGAATGGACAAGAAACAAACGTGAGAAGACGGCAAGAGAAAGAAAGCAGCTTGTGAACACCTTGAGGCGGTTGTCAAACTTAGAAACCACAACAATGGTGCGCTCCAGAGAAGGATCGATGGCCTTTACAATATCAAGCCAGAGTGATGAGCACCATTCCACACTGCTCTGTTGCAAGAAGAGCAGCAATCTGTGTTTTGGAGCTGCCAATGTTCGCACCATGGCCAGTATCTCATCTGGTGTATTCTCTGGCTCACCTTTCTTGCCTTTGAGAACAAACCCAGGAGTGTCGATGATGGTGAGATTAGGGCAAAACGCGTACTCAGCTCGCATCACTATCGGCTTTGCCGATACTGCTGTCCCCAGCATCTTCAAACAGTCTTCAGTTCTCACCCGGATCGCTTCAGCTACTGCTGAAGCAGGCATGATCACTGGACCGTAGTCATCTGAGTCCTCCTCCTTCAGAACCAGCAACAACCCATTTTCAGAACCGACAAGAACTAGCAAGGAGGCCATAAGCCCGAACCATTCGTGATCCTAGAGACTTGATGCTCAGCTGCAAGGATCAAAGCGAAAAAATACGCATCTTTGAATGACTGCAGTAGAGTTGGGATTGCAAGCTTTGCTTACTTGGAGACGGCAGCGAGGCTCCAGAGCAGTAGGATCGTGCAACATCTGCAGCATGAGCGGGCGGCGCGTCCCCATCTCCACTTCCCGCACATTGAATCTGAAGCCCAACAAGGCCTCCAGCAGCGAGCTTTTCCCGTCAGATTGGCCTCCGACCGCCACTATCTCCGGGATTGGTAGTTTCTCCCCAAATGCAACTGCACTCGCTTGCAGGCGACTGTACGCCTCGTACCTGGACTTGGATGCCTCGCTGTTGTAAATCGCCTCTGCGTATTTCACGACTGAATTCTGCATCGCGGGATGGTCTAAGTTCCCACTATACCCAGTTGCCATCGCCATGATGATTATCCGAGGAGCCGTCAAAAACACTCAAAAACAACAGCAGCAACAGCAAGTCCCTCTTAGATATTTTATTTTCTTTTCTTTAACGCTTATACAAGCTCCAAAAGCTCAATTCTCAATCGTCTACGCCAACAAAGAAACACTAGCAGAAGTGCACATGTGAACCTCCACGCACACACAGACACACACACACACACACACAGTCAATTATATCACGTTCCGAAACTTCGATTCTAGCTTCACATTTACTACTACAAAAGCACCCACATTTGCATTCCCAGGAACCCCGACATGTGCACACATGAGAGCATCAACCAGAGCTCGTTACAGAAGCTTCTTTCTTTTCTCTGCTCTCAGCCATGCTGCGGGGCAATGGCGATGGCAGAAGGTCGTGGCTGCACAAGAAGAGCTCGCAGGAGACAAACGGCCATTCCTCGTCGTTTGGGGCTGAAGCCGATTCCCAACAGCTAGGAGCAACCTGAGGAGTTTTTTTGAATTTCTATAACCTCCGGTCCCAGAGTTTGTCCACTGGATATATCACATTTATAGTTACCGGCTCGTTGTTTTGGAATTTCAATCCCCAACGGTTTCGGTTTCTGTCCAGTGGAAATAGGTTATATCTATCGGATTGTGGTCTATTCTTCGTTTAATCTTAGTCGCTTATACTATCATCTGACAGATATTGCCTTTATTTCCCGTGTTTAGTCTCTGTTCGATGGGTATGTACACAATTTGAAACCCAATTTAAGCCCAAATATTCGTTCTTAGCAGTGTGATGATTGTTTTAACGTAGGGTGTAATCCGTATACCTTCCGGACATTAGGTTTTACCTTTAGATATGTAGAAGTGTATCTCCAACGGTCATAATTTAGACGTGGCAATTGGCCAATGGCTAGTTTCTTTTCCGTAATTTTAAAATTTTGCCCGGTGAAAAAGAAATTGAAA
>Ga0209611_10010891_pt1 | contig 13269 bp, 8 predicted proteins | sample S1TSphgellanicum_3_FD_187693 | JGI IMG/M metagenome (GOLD analysis project Ga0209611, IMG submission 187693) | Host-associated microbial communities from peat moss isolated from Minnesota, USA - S1T2_Fc - Sphagnum magellanicum MG (SPAdes) (version 2) | ecosystem: Host-associated > Plants > Peat... | reverse complement strand
GCGTACTGGTATTAAAAAATTTGCAGGATTTTCAAATGGACAATCACAATGTTCCAGAGCCATCCACATTGCAAAAAAATTTAAACTCCAGAGAAATCAGCTTCAATTTGTCACACAAAAATTTTCTGTACATCTTGCCACCTTTTGTGTGGCACCATGGCACCCAAAATAATCATTTTGAGAAGACAACTTATGAATGAACAGTAAATTACTGGGCTGAAAGTAGCGTATTCTAGCTGAAAATTCTTGCAAAAACTGCCAATTCAAGACTTTTGAATGTAAGTTTACTGCTAAATCCAAAAAATTGCAACAGGAAACTCTCACTCAATTGCAAGTGGAAATACGAAAGTAACATAATAAAGGAGCTGCAACTTGCAAAACTCCTTGCACACCAGCAGGATAGTTTTGAAGGAGCTTAGTCACTTTAACTTCTGTGCAAACAAGTAGCCAGCTGCCCTTCCCAAGTTTTATGAAATTACTACATTAAACTCAAGGGAATTTACTGTGCCACCTTAAAGAACATGGTAATAAAACAATGCTAACTCACAACCTCCACAGAAACCACATAGACTTCACAGCATGATCTGGTGAGGTGCAAGACCGCACAAAGCCTCTCCTGGAAACTACAGCACAATTTTGATCACTGCAAAAAGACAGAAGAGAATGGTTCTGGCAGAGCATATACACTCTCTACAAGGCCCTCATCTGCCATGCATTGGACCTGCAGGAAAATATAAGATTAGGTTGGAAATAAGAATTTCTTTTGAAATAATGTCAGCCAAATGGTATGTGGGTACCTCAATTCCCTTGCTGAGCAAGAAATGAGAATCCACCATAGCCACAGGTTTCTGAGGCCAGAGGTTCATTTCTCATCCTCTTGCTGTCGCTTTGATTTCTGCAGAAGAAGTGCTGCAATTCGCTCACGCTTGACAGCATCAGGAGATGGCTCAACTACTCTTGATGGCCCCTTCATTGCATAAGAGCCATGGGCAATCTCCATTCGCCCCCATAGAAGAATAGCTCCAAATAATACACAGCCAGTAGCTAGCCCTAGCCCCCATACAGTAACTGCAGTTTGATTGAACCTGACTGGACCTGGAAAGCATTGCAGACAGATCAGCAACATTTTCTGAAAGATACATATATTGAATGCCTGTCCTAGGGACTATGATGTTGCGAGGGCAGAATAGAGTGAGGGCATAAGATCCCTGCTTGAAGGGTAAGGCCCAACTGAAATTGCCCCCAAAGTTCTTTGTCACACTTCTAGATAGACAGATGCATAGATACACAGATTTCTCACAGACTTCTAGTAGTTTCCAGACAATAATACACGATCCAGAGACTTTATTTTTACATTGTTGGAGTTCAGACTGAAGTTACTTCACACTGGTAGATTGATTGCTTTGAACACTTACCCATTGAAAGAACACAGTGTTATGTATTGGCAATTGTGAGAGAACCTCTTCCAAAGATATGACTCTGTGGGACCTAGACAGGATAGTCAAGAAAGGTTTGTGAATTGGAGCAAGAAACCAGCTTTAAAACCCAAAAGAGCAAAGGCCTGTCAACCTTCCCAAAACTGAATAACCTAACCTAGCTTGATTCGAATCATCTGCCATTCTAACTTTGTCACTTAAGAAATCCTAAAGCTTTGTTATACAACCTTTACATGGAACCTATACAATCTAAAGACATATGAGTGAGTGAGAAGTACATTTACAACTGCAACCATTTGTAAGAAGGTAACGCAAGATAACACATGGTATCCCTGGAGAGCTATAAACATCCCTCCCAGCAAAGAGGCCAAAATAGATAGAGGAAAACTGAGGGATGTTCTTGCAATCTTTGTTAAGTTGATACATGATGCCACAAAAAGAGGTATTGCAATCAACACAATAAGCAGTCATACTTCACACTGACTTCCATCAGTCTCTGACAACATGGCAAAATTATCTGAGCTAGTAGAGAGACTAATCCCCATCAGACATGTACTTCATGAAATAAGACAGGAAGAAAAAAATAGACTGAACAGAAAGCAGCACTAATTCACACAACGGGCAGTAAGAGTTCCCTGTTTGGAAGAACAGAACTTCATTCTTGGTAAACTTGACTTAATATGTACATTCTCATCAGTCAGCCTGGTTTCAAGTTACTGCACTAACTAAGGACCAATTAATTGTTTGCAGCAGCAGAGCCTTGAAAACTGGAATCATGCCTCAAAGCTCTCCCAAAATGACTCAGCTGCTCAGGAGTTTATGCCAGAGATATGTTGCAAGTAGCATTGACACATCTCAACTTTAGCAGATCCATATGAAAAAAGCTGCCGTGTTTCCTACTGCAGAACATGATGATCAACATACAAACATGTAACTTGCAGTGCGTTTTCAGATAGTCCAATCACCAGTGATGTCATTATTCTCACCAGCAAACCTGTCATGACCTTGACACTTTTGGAGAAACCAGCTTGCATCAAATTCCAACTGTGGCTGCCTACTTTTGTTGGTAAAGACCTTCCTCTGGAGAGTTCCAGCTCATTGTGCTCTTAGAATAAAGGAACTGCAACAAGAGTCAACTGGTGATCTTGAAGTGTCGAAGAGTCTGACCCATGTTTTTGTACAACTATCCTAGATAACCTTGTAGAACAGACCATGCTTTCCTGATTGCTAGAGTGATGATTACCTGGATAGGCTCGCACATATGGAGATTGAGACCTTGCTGTTCCTCCTGGTACACTGTTCACCAGCCTTTTATTGAGTATCTTCTGGTACGCTGTTGATATTCGCAAGAACTCAGTTCCATCCTTCCTTTGCAAATCCGGATGACTACACTCCAGATAAAAAGTGGTTAAAGAATCTAAACATCTAATTCAGTTACATAATAATCTGTTTTGTTTCTTTGCAAAAACATGACATATGACTGGAAGGACAGTTGTATTCACAAATAAACGGAATTCACCTAGAGGTGAAAATGCATGCACATTGGCTCACACACTAAATTCAAAAACTTGCATCAGGATCCAGAATTCTTATCAATTGTTAAGAGATGTGGATTCCACACACCATTTAAGAGCAAGGCGGCGATATGCAGCTTTGACATCCTCAATGCTGGCATCAGTACTCAGTCCTAGCTCCTTATATGCAGATGCTACTGTCATTGGGTTTTGTGCGTGTTGCCCACTATGATCAGTGCTACCGTAATTGCGGCAAGGCTGAAAAATGTGCTGTTCAAAGACACCAAACTAGGGTTAGACATTGAAATCTGTACATTCTTCAACTCTTGCCCTGACCTAAGATTTTGATTCAAGGTCATGGCATTCTCCAAGATCCATTTTCTAACTTCAAACTTCAAAAAAATTCTGAAGAAAAATACCAACCGATTTGCATGCCAGAGTGAATAGGGTTAGGCTTATAGGATTCAAATAAATCGCTCTCACGACGACCTCGTTCTTCCCAGATATTCATCTTGGATCCTACTACTTGTAACCAAACGGCAAACAACCAACCTCAAAATTCACAAAAATGTGAATAGAAAAACATCCTCAACGATCGCAATAGGTGAAAAGAAAAGAAAAAAACATCTTCCAGTGCTCTTTTTGCTTCAAAAACCTCATTGGCTTTAGGGTTTTGACTTCATACCTCCCTCATGCTTGATTGAAGCTCCAATTCCTGCCAGAGAGATTTGATATCCCTACGTAATTTCATACTGTACCATCCAGCAGTACTACTGAGAACATTTATAATCGTTCAAGGTAGATCTCCTCATGGCACAAAGAAGTTTAAGATCTGAAGCTCTGGTTTGAACAACCTTCTTCAATTGGCCTTTGTTGAAAAAATGCGGGCACTTGGTTGCAAATTTTTTGTTGAATTTTTTTTGGTAAATTCTGTTACGTGATTCCAACAGCAAGCACACTGCAAAATTCGAATGCGAAGAGGAAGAGAAGAGGAGATGCGAGGAGCGGAAAGTAAGAAGGAGACGAAGGAAAGGAGAGGAGAGGAGAGGAAGGAAAAACGAACACTTGGCGGCTGGATACGAGGCCACGTTTCTCAGATCTCAATTCATCAGCCGTAGGATAAGAAGAGCATGGGTGGTGACTTAACCGTAGTTGAAACCAGTGTTGGAAAGGAGGTCAGGAGGCCGATTCATGAAAGAAGGACGTTAAACCAGCAACGGGTCCTTATTACAGACATTACGGAAGGAACGTTTCAAATTTAGTCTTTGTATTTGATCTTACAAGATCTTACAAAAGTGTAAGGTACCTTTTTTTAGGGACACTTTTGTAAGATTCCTAAATTTTGAAAATGTTCATTAGGACCCAATTTTTTTTGTCTCGGCATTGTCCATTTTTTTTCTCAAAAAGATGGATTGGGTAATGGGGCAGACAAGGATAAAAAAGAAGTAGACAATACTTTAAGGACCCGTTGCCGAATTAATGTCCTCCCCAATATATGTATAGGGTAAGGAAATCCCATGGAGGATCTTCTTGGATTTGAGGGCCTGGCTGAATAGTGCCTAAGCTTGGGACTTGGGACCCCAGAATCCAGGAAGAGCTGACAATGGGCTTCCTTCCCCACAAGGTAAAGAACAATTTGAAATGTAGGGATCTTACAAAAGTGTAAGGTACCTTTTACTTTGTAAGGATCTTACAGTTTTGTAAGTGGAGAAGGGGTAATGTCCCAGGAGCAGGGCATTACATATAGTAAAGGACGTAGTGAAGCATCATTTCATCCATCTGTCTCGTCATCCATCTGTCCATCCGTCCGGTCATCCATTCGTCCCATCATGTTCTGTTTACTCTGACAGGGTGGAGAAAGAGTGGAATACAGACGCGGCGTGGCAGAGAATAATATATATTAGTGTTGTAAAAAAATTTTAAAAGAATTATTTTTAATTTTGGGGTTTTTGGACTTAGGTACACTCATCTTGTCTCTTTCTCAACAACTGAAATAAGCACCCTCCAAGGGGGTGATTATTTCAGTAATGCCATGCTCTGTGGGCCAACCCAGCTTAAAAAACCAACCTCTATTTTTCTAACAAGGGGCTCTATCTTAAAATTGTGTAATGAAATTGATAAATGGAATTGTATGAATTGAGACAATATTGGTTTATTGTTGTGAATTGGTAGTGTGTGTTTGGTAATTCAAATGCAAAGTAAATTGGTTTGTGAAAATTTAGCCCCTATGTTTATGCATGTTAATACCCAATTTACATTCATTTCTTGGAATGTTTGCTCTTATAGGTCAAGTTGAGATCCAACTTTTGTTGTGCTTTCATGAAATTAGGATTGTAATTTGAATTTTTAAAAATATATAAAAATATTTTTTTGATTTTTTAGATGACTGTTGTTATTTAAGATGTTTGTATTAAAATCTTCTAACATAAAGATTGGATGATCGTTTGGTGAACTATGTATCAAAGCTTGAAGGTTGTTGAAGAATGTAAAAATTGAACATGAATAATCTTTATAAACACAAATGACAAGAATTGTTGTGTGTTTTTATATTAAATTCAGTTGTTATGTATTCAAATTTGTTACATGTTTTTTTGTGTTAAGAATATGAGAGCATCGGTGTATAATACATCATCATCATGTTATGACAATGATGAATTTAAAAATAAGAATAGTTTGATATATCTAAAAATTGTGTATGTTTTGTAACATGAATGTTGCATTCTTGTTTCTAGAAGACATAAAATGTGTGATGTTAATAAATTATGATCATGATCAATGTCTTGCCAACACCCACCAATGCACAATCCATCACAACACCATTATGATTGAGTTGTGGATGAACCAGGGTAACTCCACTTGCTAACCTACTTTGACCACATATTATTTAGGTGAGTACTTTTGTAAGCTATGTTTTTTTAGGAACTTTTTGTTTGTAGCCATAATGGCAATCATCCGTAGGAAGATGGGAAAAAAATGGCCATCATCCCTAGGAAGATTTAGCCAAATTTGGCTATAAACATGATACGAAAATTTAAAAATTAATCAACTTCCTATATTTTTTAGGTAAGGTGACTGACATTTATTGGTCTTGTAGGTATTTTCAGGTCTAAGGGTTGCTTGGAGGCATCCACCAAAATAGCGAGAAATTTTTTAGAATAGTGTGCCAATGTTTCAACATTTTAAACAAAAACCTCAACAAATCTAAGTGGGAGGTTGTACAAACAATGGGTGAGTGAGAGATCATGAAAATGTACCTTTAGCCAAGGTTGAATTTCAAAACCTTCAAGGTTTCTTGAAAGAGCCAACAAATAATGGTACTCTAGTGGCAGGCATAATAATTAATACCAAGAATTGGGAGTTTGATTCTTTAGTTTTTTGGTACAATTGTTTTTGAAATTTTTTTTTTTCAGATTTACTTTTAGGGAATGAATTATTGTGGAACCTTATTGGTAGGTACAATATATGGCACCATGCCCTAGTATAGTGTTTTTTTTTCATTTTTGAAAATTAGCCATTGGGGGTTATATTTTATGTAAATAACTTGTTATTTATTGTAATTATTTAGGGGTTAACTTTGATAATTTATTTGGTGGTGGGTTTTTATGCCTTAATAATGGTTTGATGAATCATCACCAATTAGTCATAGCTTTAATTAATGTGCATGATTCACACATAACAATTCACAAAGAAAGTTTTTACCCACATTAATGTGCATGATTCACATATGATAATTCATAATGATAGCATTTGCTCACATTAGTATCATGATTCACACATGATAAGTCATAAGGAAAGTTTTTCCTCACATTAATGTGCATGATTCACACATGGTGACTCATTAGAAAAGTATTTGCACAAATTAATGTGCATCTTGAATCACATAGTGAGTCATGTGATGTGTAAGAATTTAGGAAATTTTGTATTTAGTTTCCTTTTGGTTAGTATATAAATGAATGTTTGGGATCTTTGAAAACACCATCATTTGATAAAAACAACTTGTTCTATGAATGGGAACTTTCATAAAATTGACTTGTGAAATGAATTAAAAGTTTAATTTTCAAATGTTTTGGCATAGTTTATGAATGTATGAAATCCATGGTAAGAAAATGGTGTTACATAATAATTATACATACAAAATAGAAAAGTGAGTGGACACTTGTGCAAACAAGAACATAAATTTTCATAGCTATGTAATAAGAATACATAATTTGGGTCCTATATTTGCTTATGGTCTACAAGGTCACAACTAAAAGGCATGGGTGTTCAACTAGTTAAAAGTAAAATGTGTTGGGAACTATTTAGTCCCACTTGTAATTTTATTTTCAATATGGTTGCGATTTCAAAATTGAAAGTTAAAATTTTAGCCTTTCCTTCCTCCAACTTTAAAAGTGTAAAAATATGCCTACACTTGGAATTGAATTAAAGGTTTTTGGTTCATCTTTTTTTGCATTTGGAGTTTTTAAGGTGATTTGTGACATTATTTTGCTAGCATTTGGCACCTACTTGTTCCAAATTGTAAAAATTAGGGCATGTGAGAAACCATTATGAAATGCATTTTGCACACACAATGCAAATTGCAAACATGTGTAAACAAAAAACACAATTAACATATGAACATGCAATAACAAATCCAAATACTTATGGGGAATTGAACCCTTAAAATTAGTCATTCAAGCATAAGTGATTAAGAAAATCAACCCAAGTTAGCATACATTTACAACTTAAAAAAGACACACAAACACAAAACATTATAAATATTGGATTATGGAGATTTGGCAGATCATTTCAACATTGTGAAAAGAAAGTTGTTTGGCTTGTAAAACAACAATTGAATTTAATATATATAAATGCAAAAGCCAACACATTTTTTTTTTTACAAAAATTGGCCTAACAATTACACAAAGCATATTGCCTAGCCATTATAACATGTCATGCTCTTCTCCATTATTCAATGCATTTTGCATGTGGGAAATTTTACATAGTGTAGAACTATTATGCAAACCTACACATAAACATATGGCAAATGGGTAGTGAACTTGTTGTAAAGTTTTGATTTTGTAAGACCTAATGTAAAAAAATACTTTTGATTTTCCAAGTTGCTTACTATTTGCACCATGACCAATTTAGCCAATTTCACATACTTTGGAAATTTGCAAATAAGTACTTGAGATGTTACCGTTAGATATCACATTATGGTCAAAGGATTGATGTCAAAAGGTGGAACCATGCATGTTACTAAATTTGATTTCATTGTCAACTTGAACATCCTTTGTTGGTTATCAACGTTATTGGCATTCAAGACCTTATACATAAAGATCTCCTCCCCATCCCTCCAGAATCTAGAGAAAAATGTTGTTTTAATCACATGAATGTGTTTTGAGACGAACACCTCACAATTTGGTTGTAACGAATATTGGGGATACACAATCCCAAATGCATCCATGACATCATGGGCTAGAAACCTTGCTTCATGTTCTTGAATCAAAGTTTTTTAAATTGTTGCCAAAACATCCACAAGATCATAGATTTGCATTAATAACAAAATAAAACAAGATGAATTGAAAAGCAAAAATGGTGGAAACCTTGTTATAATTCTCGATCAAGTTTCTATAGCCCATGATGTACAAAACACAAAATTGGAAGATCATGCATAAGGGAGAGTTCCAAGGACTTATCTTTGCATTGGTTTTTCACTAATGATTCCACAACAAATACAATTTCAATGACAAAGGTAGGCATCATGGTCTCCAAGTTTTAATGCACTATTCATATATGTTGGCCATTTGCTTCAAAGGCCAAATGTTGAATTCTAGAATTAAATTCAAGCATCCATTTCATTTGGATGTTTTCATGTTTGCACTCAAGCAACAACTTGAAGGCCTAAAAAGGCTTTGTATTAAAATTGGAATATTGTTCACAATACATGTTGTATTAATCACCTTGGTAGACCTTGAAAACAAGCATGAGGTTGCACACAAATACATCCTACTTTGAGATCCATTTCATATCACATTCTAGAAAATCTTCAATGAATTTTGTAAACTTTAAATGCCTTTTAGGTGAATGTGCAAAGTAATTATGAAATAATTTGTAACAAATGTTTAAGGTGGATGACCAAAGGCAAACCTAATAAGGTTTGCATTTCATTATCAAAAAATTCAAATATATGATTAAAATTATGATTGATATTCTAATAATAAAGGACAAAAATAATTAAATAGCTTTAAAGTCATTATGCATGAGTTGTTGAGAACAATAGTCATTGAGGACATGATTTGGCACAATGATGTGTTAATGATGTGACACATTTCATTCATTAGTCATAAAAGACATATGTGAAATCATTAATCATAGTTTAGCCATTGTGTATTTTTTTAAAAATTATTAAAAATTATAATAATTGATATTATTATAATGTTAGTAATAATATTTATTTTTATTTTTATTATTTTTAATTTCATTATTTTCATCCTATGAATTGTTGACATGTGTCACCACCTAAATTAGGTTAAAAACTAAATTAAATGGCTAAATAAACCATTTAATTTACTTAAGTAGGCACCTAAGATAGTTTAATTAGGTATGGAGTATTCAGTCGATATTTCATCATTGACTACAATAAGGTCATTTGTGAAGTTTGATCCTTGGATGGAATTGAACTCCTTTACAACCCAACCACCTCATTTGTTGTGTGAACAATCTAGTGTTTATTTTATTTAGACCATATTTCATTTAAATATTACACACAACCTTGAATTTAATGATTAATAACTTATTGTTAAATGTCCAAATGAAAAACTTATTCATAAATTTCCTTTAATAATGTACACAAATTATTATCATTATTGTGTGTGTGTGCGCGCGCGTGTGAATTCATTTGAAAAGAAAAATATTTGAATTTTTTTATTGAATAATATTTCAATGACCATTCTTTGGAAAAAATAATTCAAATGCATGATTTGTAAATGGAAAATCCTTTATAGGTGGTGCAAGAATAAATAAAATATATTTTTCATGTTTTAAACCTTCATTTGATTTATGAATTTATATTATACAAAATTTCTTCCAATATATCATAATTTTATTAACAACTTTTAATTTAAACATATGAGTCCATAAAATTTATCAACATAAAATATTTATAAATGGTTTATAAATCAATTATAATATTTAAATTTATATATATAAAATAATTTTTATGTTAGTCATATTAAATTGATTTATAAATTTTATTCAATTATATTCATAAACTTTAGTGTAATTGTGTAATATTTATTTATATACATATAATATATAATTTTTATTGAAATTGATGATAATTTATTTTTTCAGTATATCATTTTTTATGAATAAAATTTATTTCAATTTTTGATAATTAATTTATTCATATAAAAATCATATATCAAGTATATTCAAAATATATATAATTAAAGTTTTTATATTACTTATATGTATAATATTAGTTGAAATCGGTTCCTTACATGTTGTAATTCCTTATGTGTGAATTTATATTGATAATCATTTTTGAATCATTGTAAAATAATTTTAAGATCACATTATGTATGTAATGACACATCAATTTTTCCACAACATTTGCATAGTCATTTTTTAGTTATATTTGAAATGATTTTATCCTAATCACATTTTCATGTGATATTTTGGACATCCATGTCATTTTGTCATCAATCGTGAATGCCATATGAATGAAAACTTGTAATGAAAAAACAACATTAGCCTTTTTATTATCACATTATCATCTATTAATCAAATGCACCATTAATATATGATTACAACTTTTTACAGGTAGGATTTAAAATAATATCCTATTAGTACAATCAATTACTAATCATTTAGAACATTTAGTCATTGATTTCTTCGTTGCAGAGGACAAATTTTTTTCTAGTATATTATCAAATAAATGTGATGAGCCATACATAGATCCTTATAAAACTAGGTGCATAGTTGTCATGAATCTGTTTTGTAACACCAATCTTTATGCTTTTGAAAAACATTATTGCCATCTACCCCAAAACATATGAGTCTCCAAGCAATCTAGAATTGTGTCAAACCACCACCTATCAACATCACCTACATATTTACCTTAATTAGGTTATCACTCCTTTATTTTGCAACCACTCAATTTAAATGGGAATTCTTACCCAATTATCCACCACGTAAGACAAACAACCACAATTGGTTGTCAATTGTAAAGACCATCACAACTAAGAACAATGTGACTTGTAGCTTGAATACTACTCTAGTCGCTTTTGTCATAGCATGATGCATGAATTTTGCCATGGTCAAGCCCAAGCTATCATTCCAATGTTTTTTTGTTATTTTTTAGCATTGCAAATGATTCATATAGTGGTTGTGATTATTCATATTCCAATAGTAGACAACTTTACAATAGCAAACAAAAGACGATCACAAATTTTAAACAACTTTATTTGTTTTTTCTCTAACCACCCCATGTGCTAATTGAGCACCAATAGATTCCTGATTGTGGGAAGCAAACTTCTTTTAGTTCTTGGCATGTTTACAAACTTTGGAATAATACCAGTCTTTTTTTTGACATTAGACCCCATATTCTTATTATCCTTTTTATGACCTACATGTTTACAAAGAAAGTCCCACCTAGAAGCAAGTAATTCGTCTTTTCTTTTTAATTTATTACAAATCCTACACTTGATAATGTGCAAGCTTCCATTTTCCCTTATAAACAACTCAACCCATGGAACTTTTGATGTCCATTTGTCTTGGAATTTTCTACTAGCATCATAGTTCCACTTTTTGACTCCTACATTGGATGAGATAGGTAAATTTCTTTTCAATAGTGTGGGAAGATTCACTCAAGGACATAACAACATCTTCACTTTGATTTAAATTTGAAAAATCAAAACCACAATCAAATTACAAGGGAAAAGAAGATTGAACAAGACCATGAAATAAAGAAGCTAGATCACAAGTAGGATGACAAAAGGACCACCCATAATAAGGTTCTTGGAAGATTTTTTTTAAAAAAACTTGTAAGCAAGCAAAAATAGTGGTGGCATTGTGACAAAAGAAGATAACAACAATCAATGAAACCTTTATTGTAGTCTATGTAATTGAACAGAACAAAGGTTTAATTTAACAATCTCCAGTACAATGAACACATAATAGTGGACAAACCATTACTTTGCTTTTATACACATGCAAATTTTGCAAAAAAAAAACAAAGAAAAAAGGAAGGAGGTTGTTGAACCCTAACTAACTACTATTAGGAATGTGATGTGCAATGCCAATGTGCAACACCTTCCATCAACCTATGCATGTTGTCAATCTATCAAGTACTTGCACAATGCACAACCATAATAAGAATACACATAAGCTTTGCAAGTGTTTTGTGACTTGCGATTTTGCAAGATCAAACAAATTGGCCTATTACATGATGCAGATTAAAATTGTTCACAACGTGGTTGTAGACTTGAAAATGCAAATTACAAAAACAAAACCCTAAAGAATATTGAGAAAATTGTAATCTCTTTCACCACCAATTGAATTGAGTTCACGTTAAAAAAACATCAATGCACAATGCACCCATTGTGATGGAAATAACTTTGCAATGCCCACTACCAATGATCATCCTTGTTGAAAACTTGCACCACATATTTTGAAGACAACATAGAATGTTAGAACTTCAAAGCATCTTGAATACAAAAAGCAAAAAAATGATAACATTAGAGACACACATTCCCTTTCATTGTTGAAGCTCGAGAAAGATCACAAAAAACACCAATGTGATTATGTCTAGTGCTTGCTAGTAGCAATTTACCTCACTAGAAAGTTGAAACTTGTACAACAACAAGCTTTGAAGATATAGGGCATTACAATTATTGAAGGCCTTGGAGATTGTAGTTAGTGAGTAACAACTATTACAAACGGAAGACCATTGCAAGTAAGTGATGTTGATCACAAGTAATAGCTAGCTAGCGATGAGCACAAACAACAAAGAGAGGAACTTTGGTGAGCACCTTGAACTTTGGTGAGCTAGCTAGTGATGAGCACAAACAACAACAAACTTTGGTGACAAAGGCGTCGCTATTTTTATTAGTGGGCTACTCAACAGCCTATATGTGGCAAGATCTAAAGTCCTCCATGTCACATGTTGACAAGAAGGAAACTAGGTTTAGGGTTTACCTTGGCAAATCCAAGCCATCAATGAATGACTTCTGGTGCCTATCTGATCAGCCCACTGCTACTTTGCTGCAAATAAAAAAACTTCAGACCTTTTTTTCCCTTTGTATTGGTAGTAAAATGGTGATAAATTACTAGAAAAA